>Ga0180217_1000033_pt1 | contig 297209 bp, 237 predicted proteins | sample eDN3rd37CBELigOP_FD_128521 | JGI IMG/M metagenome (GOLD analysis project Ga0180217, IMG submission 128521) | Enriched Organic Plus compost microbial communities from Emeryville, California, USA - eDNA 3rd pass 37_C BE-Lig OP (version 2) (version 2) ...
GCTTACAAGGTTACCTGGGTGCCCACCTCGACGACGCGGCCCGTGGGGATCTGGAAGAAGTCCGTGGCGTCCGAGGCGTTGCGCGCCAGGAACATGAACATTTTCGACTGCCACTGCCGCATGCGCGGATTGGCGCCGATGCGGATCGAGCGGCGTGACACGAAAAACGACGTGGACATGATGTCGAAACGCCAGCCCTGGCTGCGGGCGATGGCCAGTCCACGCGGCACGTTGGGCGTTTCCGCATAGCCGAACGCCATGGTGACGCGGCTGAACCCGTCGCGGATCGGTTCGATGGACACCCGCTCGCTGTCCGGCACCCGCGGCCTGTCGTCGGTGATCACCGTCAGCATGACGTTCTTTTCGTGCAGCACCTTGTTGTGCTTCACGTTGTGCAACAGGGCCGCCGGCGCGAAATCCGGATCGCTGGTGAGAAACACCGCCGTGCCGCGCACCCGGTGCGGGTTGCTCTTGGCGAGGATGTCGACCAGTTCCTCCATCGGCATCTCGGCCTTGCGGGTCTTCTCCAGCACGATGCGGGTGCCGCGCCGCCAGACCAGCATCATGGTCATGATGATCGCCGCGACGATGATGGGAAACAGGCCGCCGTGCAACGCCTTCAGCAGGTTGGCGAGCAGGAAGGTGCTGTCGATGATCAGGAACGGCAGCATGATGGCGGCGGCCAGCCACAGGGGCCGCTTCCAGTCCTTCCAGATCACCACGAAGGCGAGGATGGCGGTCACCACCATGGTGCCGGTCACCGCCACGCCATAGGCCGCCGCCAGGTTGCTGGAATTGCGGAACAGACCCACCGACAGCAAAACGCCGGCCAGCAGCAGGTAGTTGATGCGGGGCATGTAGATCTGCCCCGCATGCACGTCCGACGTGTAGCGGATTTCAAGGCGCGGCAGCAGGCCGAGCTGGATGGCCTGGCGGCTGAGGGAGTAGGCGCCGGTGATCACCGCCTGGCCGGCGATGATGGTCGCCAGCGTCGCCATCGCCACCATGGGGGCCAGCGCCCAATCCGGGAACAGCAGGAAGAAGGGGTTCTCGATCTTTTCGGGATGCGCCAGCACCAGCGCCCCCTGGCCAAGATAGTTCAGCGCCAGGGCCGGCAGCGCCATGAACCAGGTGAAGCGGATCGGGCTGCGGCCGAAATGGCCAAGGTCGGCGTACAGGGCTTCGGCGCCCGTGACAGCCAGGAACACGGCGCCCAGGATCGCCATGCCGATGGCCCCGTTGTGGATGATGAAATCCACCGCGTACTTGGGATTGAGAGCCCAGAACACGCCGAGGTCATCCTTGATGTGGTAAAGGCCGCCCACCGCCATCAGGAAGAACCACAGCATCATGATCGGTCCGAACAGGCGCGCCACCTGGGCCGTGCCGCGGCTTTGCACCAGAAACAGCAGCAGCAGGATCGCCGTGGCGATCTGCGGCACGTAGTCATCGAGCGCCGGCGTCACCAGCTTCAGGCCTTCGACCGCCGACAGCACCGAGATGGCCGGAGAAATGATGGCGTCGCCGTAAAACAGCGCCGCGCCCAGCATGCCGAGGAAAATGATGAGGCGGCTGTTGGCGTGCCCCATCGCCCGTTGCGCCAGCGCCATCAGCGAAAGAATGCCGCCTTCGCCATTGTTGTCGGCGCGCAGCAGGATGAAGACGTATTTCACCGTCACCACGAGCATCAGCGCCCACAGAATCAGCGACAGCACGCCGATGACCGAGGCGCGGGCGTCGAGACCGCCTTCCATGCCCACCTTGGCGGCTTCACGAAATGCATAGAGCGGGCTGGTGCCGATATCGCCGAACACGACGCCGGCGGCGCCGACCACCAGGGTCCAGAAACCGGCTTTGGGATCATGCCCGCCGGGGACGGCGCCATCTGGAGAACCGGCCGCGCCGCCCGCCTGTAAACCGGCCGCGCCGCCTGTTTCTTCCCGGCCTTGCATTGCTGACATCAAAATTCCGTCCCTGGATGCAACGCCCGTTTTACGGCGGCGCCGGCAGTGATCGCGCGATCCGTTCGCCAGCGTTTCGCAGATTGCCATTGCGTTGTCAGACAACCGCCATCATTGAGGCGTGCAAATCGGTTTTACGCAATGGCCGGACGTCATTCTCTCACCAGCTTGTCAAAGTTCGGCGACAACTTCCGGAGAGCTGATCGACGCTGCGCCCGCGTTCTGAACGCACGGCGCACATGGCGGGCGGCGGTATAAACCATCCAGCATCTGACGCAAGTTTGCCCGCGGAGCCCGCCCGCGCGGCCAGCGGCCCCCTGGCGTGGCCAGCGCCGCCGCGCGCGACGTCACCCGCGGTCGCCACGCGCGCGTTGCCGCCGGTTCCCGCCGTTTCCCGCGCGCGGCGCACAGTCCACGCCCACGGTTGTGAAACAGTGGAACAATCCGGGCTTCCGTCCCCCGCCCGCGTCGGCTAATGATGCAACGGAAGAAGCGTCGGCGGTTCCGGCGAGCACCAGGGTCCCAGTTTCACCATGGCAGGCAACGTTGCGCAAATCAGTTCCCTCATGGCCGGCAAACGCGGCGTTATCATGGGGTTGGCCAACAACAAATCGATTGCCTGGGGCATTGCCAAAGCGGCGCGCCAGCACGGCGCCGACATCGCCCTGACCTACCAGGGCGACGCGCTCAAGAAGCGCGTTGAGCCCCTGGCCGCCGAGCTCGGCGCCGCCGTCGTTGGCCATTGCGACGTCACCGACGCGGCTTCCATCGACGCGGTGTTCGCCGAAGTCGAAAGGCTCTGGGGCAAGATTGACTTCCTCGTTCACGCCATCGCCTTCTCCGACAAGGACGAGCTGACCGGTCGCTACCTCGACACCAGCGAGGCCAATTTCAGCAAATCGATGCTGATCTCCTGCTACTCGCTGACCGCGATCGCCCAGCGGGCCGAGAAGCTGATGACCGATGGCGGCTCGATCCTGACCCTGACCTATTACGGGGCCGAAAAGTGGATGCCCCACTATAACGTGATGGGCGTCGCCAAGGCGGCGCTGGAAGCCAGCGTGCGCTACCTCGCCGCCGATCTTGGCCCGCAGCGCATCCGCGTCAACGCCATTTCCGCCGGCCCCATCAAGACCCTGGCCGCCTCCGGCATCGGCGATTTCCGCTACATCCTGAAGTGGAACGAGTACAACTCGCCCATGCGTCGCTCGGTGACCATCGAGGACGTGGGCGAGAGCGCCGCCTATTTCCTCTCCGACATGTCGAAGGGCGTCACCGGCGAAGTGCACCATGTGGACGCGGGCTATCACGTGGTTGGCATGAAGAACCCCGACGCGCCCGACATCGTTCTCAACAAGGAATAAGCCGCGCCGTGGACGCCAGCCGGACGCAGGCCGAAAACGCCGGGCAGCAGGACGCCAGGTTTCAGGAAGGCGGACCGCAGGGCGCAACGCCTGCGCAGAAGGCCCTTCCTGAAGTCCGGCCGCGCGGCGTCATCTGGTTCATCCGCCATGGCGAGACCGACTGGAACGCCGCCGGACGTTTGCAGGGCCGGCGCGACACCGAACTGAACCGCACCGGCAAGCGCCAGGCGGCGGCCGCCGGCCAGCTTCTCGGCGGCCTGCTTGCCGATCCCACCCGCGTGCTCTGGCTGGCCAGTCCCCTGGCCCGCGCCGCCCGCACCATGGAAATCCTGCGCCAGACCATGGGGCTTGAGCCGGTCGGCTACCAGGCCGACGACCGGCTGGCCGAAATCTCCTTCGGCCGCTGGGAAGGCCATCCCTGGAAGGACATCAAGGCGCGCCATCCCGCCGCTCACGCCGCCCGCAAGGCGGCGCCGTGGACCTATGCGCCGCCCGGCGGCGAAAGTTACGCCGACGCGGCCGCCCGCCTCGCTCCGGCCATCGCGGCGCTGGACGGCGATGCGGTCATCGTCTCCCACGGCGGTATCGCCCGGGCGTTGCTGGCCCTTACCTGCGCCATGGACCCGGTCGAGGCCGTGCGTTTCCCGGTATGGCAGGGCCGCGTGCTTCGCATCGACGCGGGCGGCTGGCGCTGGCTGCCCCAAGACGTTCCGCCAGGCCATGGCTGAGGTTTCAGGCCCTTTTCGCAGGTCCGCCTTGCGGGCCGGAAGCGCCTGAACGCCGTCGCCCCAGGCGCCTTACCCCCACCCTCCATGTGTGGCTGAAACGCCACATTTACCTCATGGCCGGCGCAAGCCCGGTCATGACGTGCGGGACGGTCGCCTGATGTGCGGAAGGGTTCCACCGGCCTGCAAACGCCTGAAAAGTCTTGATATCCAGCGGGTCCGGCAAGCCGCGCGCCGCCGCTGTCCCCCCGCTCCAATCCTGCCTGAACGCGTCCCGGCCCCGCCTGGCCACGTTCATCATTCCGTTCATTTTCGTTCATGCGCGGTTCAGGCAGCCAGGCGCAATCATCCGCCCATGCAGGCCCTTTCCGTGTGAAATCCGGGCTCTGCCGCAGCATCCATGGACGGAAGGCCGTCCAGGCGAGGGCAAGATGAGAACACCAGGCGAAGACGTGAATGTGGGGGCAACCGCCGGCCATGTGGCGTCGCAATTCATGCTGTCCGGTCCCGTGCGGCCGGAATTCGCGCGTGATGAAACCCTGGCCGAGATTTTCGCCGCGACCGTGCGTCTGCGTGGCTATCGCATCGCCTACGCCAGCGGCGACCAGGTCTGGACCTATTCCCAGGTCAGCGAGCTGACTGGCCAGATGGCCCGGGCGCTGGCGGCGAAGGGCGTGGGCCCGGGCGACGTGGTTGGCCTGTGGGCGCCGCGCGGCGTCGCGCTGCTCATGGCCCAGATCGCCGTCACCCGCACCGGCGCCGCCTGGCTGCCATTCGACGCCGACGCCCCGGTTGACCGCATCGCCGTCTGCCTCGCCGACGCCGGCGCCAAAGGGCTGCTGACCTGCGACAGCTTCGCCGCGCGGGCCCGCGAGACCAAATTCGCCGTCTGGACCGTGGAGACGCTCCAGGCGGAGGCGACCGCCGGCGGGCTGCCGGAGTTGCCAGACCCGCGCACGCGCGGCCAGAGCGCCGACAGCCCCGCCTATATGATCTATACCTCGGGCTCCACCGGCGCGCCCAAGGGCATTGTCATCAGCCAGCGCAACATCTGCCACTTCCTGCGGTCGGCCAATGACGTCTACGGCCTGACTTCCGACGACGTCGTGTTCCAGGGCGCCTCCGTCGCCTTCGACCTGTCGATGGAGGAAATCTGGGTTCCATACCTGGTCGGCGCGACCCTGACGGTGGCGACGCCTGAGGTAATGAGCGACATCGAGCGCCTGCCCGACGTGCTGGAGGCCGCCGGCGTCACCGTGCTCGACACCGTGCCGACCCTGCTGGCCCTGCTGCCGCGCGACGTGCCTGGCCTGCGGGTGATCCTGCTCGGCGGCGAGGCGTTGCCGGCGCCGCTGATCGCCCGCTGGGCCCGCCAGGACCGGCGCATTTTCAACACCTATGGCCCCACGGAAGCGACGGTGGTCGCCACCGTGGCTGAAGTTGTGCCCGGCGAAACCGTCACCATCGGCAAGCCGATCCCCAACTACACCTGCTATGTGGTGGACGAGCAGCTGAACCCTGTCGCCGCCGGCGTGGAGGGCGAACTGCTGATCGGCGGCCCGGGCGTGGCCCAGGGCTATCTGCGCCGCCCGGAGCTGACGGCGGAGAAATTCATCGCCAATCCCTTCGCCACGGATAAAAAGCCGGTCGACCCGGTGCTGTACCGCTCCGGCGACGCCGTCAGCCTCGACGCCACAGGCAATATCGTTTTCCACGGCCGCATCGACGACCAGGTCAAGATTCGTGGTTTCCGCGTCGAACTGGGCGAGATCGAAGCGGCGCTTGCCGACTTCCCCAACGTCGCCCAGGCCGCCGTGGTGGTGCGCCAGGATGACGGCGTCGACCGGCTGGTGGCCTTCCTCGTCGCCCAGCCGGGCCAGAGCATCGACCGCATGGCCCTGCGCGCCGGCCTGCGCGAACGCCTGCCCTCCTACATGTGCCCGTCGCATTTCGAACTGGCGACGACCCTGCCCCGCCTCACCTCCGGCAAGATCGACCGCAAGGCGCTGAAGGGGGTTGAACTCACCGCCCGCGAGGCGGCTGAGGAAGAAGCGCCGCGGAGCGACGCCGAGGCCGTGCTGCTGGCGGCGGCGAAGCATGTTTTCCCCGGCCAGGCCATACCGTTCGACGCCGATTTCTTCCTCGATCTCGGCGGCCACTCGCTGCTGGCGGCCCGCTTCGTCTCGGAGGTGCGCCGGCATCCGGCCTACGCCACCTTGACCATGCAGGACGTCTACGCCGCCCGCACCCTGCGCGCCATGGCGGCGCTGGTGGAGGCCAATGGGGCCGGCGAGGTTCAGGACCTGTCGTTTGAACCGCCGCCGCTGCTGCGGCGCTTCTGGTGCGGCCTCGCCCAGGCCGTCGCCCTGCCGCTGATTCTCGGCGTGGTGACCATCCAGTGGCTTGGCCTGTTTCTGGCCTCCATCGCCCTGCTGCGCGAGGACGCCTCGATCTGGGCCGAGATGGCGGCGCTGTTCACCGTCTATGTCGCGCTCAATATCGGCGCCAAGCTGCTGATCGCCGGCCTGAAATGGGCGGTGCTCGGCCGCACGAAGCCCGGCCGCTACCCGCTGTGGGGCGTCTATTATTTCCGCGTCTGGTTCGTGCAGCGCATGATTCAGGCCACGTCGCTGAAGTTCCTGCAGAACTCACCGCTGATGCGCGTCTATCTGCGCATGCTCGGCGCCAAAATTGGCCGCGACGCCATCATCGGCGACTTCGAGGCCGGCGCCATCGACCTGATCTCGATCGGCGACGGCGCCTCCACCGGCGCCAAGAACCGCTTCGCCAACGTCCAGGTGGTGGGCAATGAACTGATTATCGGAACGATTGAGATCGGCGCCGACGCCTATACCGGCAACACCTGCTCGTTCGGCCCCAACAGCCGCGTCGGCCGCAGCGCCGAGCTGGCCGATCTGACCGCGATCCCGGAGAACGGCCTCGTCGGCGACGGCGAGAAATGGGAGGGTTCGCCCGCCCGCAAGACCGGCATGGTCGATCTCGCCGCCCTGCCGCCGCAGGCGGAAGCCGGCCCGGCCCGGCGCGCCGTCCAGGGCGTGGTCTATGGCGTCGGCTATATCGTCATGCTGATGCTCGGCCTGCTGCCGATCTTCCCCGCCTTCTACATTCTCTACAACCTCGACCGGCTGTTCAGCGGCGTGAACGACCATGAAGTGTCCTGGTCGATGCTGCCGCTGCTCACCATCCCGACGGCGCTGGCGCTGATCCTCGTTTCCATGGCGGTGATCATCGTCTGCCGCTGGGTCATCCTGCCGCGCGTGCGCCCCGGCGTGTATTCGATCCACTCCTGGACCTATGTGCGCAAATGGCTGATGGGCCTCGCCACCGAGGTGACGCTGGAGACGCTGAACTCGCTCTACGCCACGCTGTTCATGCGGATCTGGTATCGCCTGATGGGCGCGAAGATTGGCAAGGGCTCGGAGATTTCCACCAACCTCGCCGGCCGCTACGACCTGGTCGACATCGGCGACGGCAACTTCCTTGGCGACGAGGTGATCTTCGGCGACGAGGAAATCCGCCGGGGCTATATGGAGCTGCGCACGGTGAAGACCGGCGACCGGGTGTTCCTTGGCAATGACGCCATCGTCCCCGGCGGCTCGGTGATCGAAGACGGCGCGCTGCTCGGCATCAAGTCGCGCATGCCGGAAGACCTGCATATTGGCGAGAACGAGACCTGGTTCGGCAGTCCGGCCATCAGGCTGCCGGTGCGGCAGAAGTTCGACGTGGCGGCCAACTTCACCTACCAGCCGCCGAAGCTGAAGCTGCTGGGTCGCGGCCTGTTCGAGGCGATCCACACCTCGCTGCCCACGGCGCTGTTCATCACCTGCGGCTACATGACCGCCGACGTCATCGCCAATCCGATCGGCCGTGGCGACTGGCTGACCGCCACTGGCGTCTTCCTCGCCGCCGGCGTGGTCATCGCTTTGGCGCTGGTGGCCTTCGCCGCCATCGTCAAATGGGTGATGATGGGCGCCTACAAGCCCACCGCCCATCCCATGTGGTCGTGGTGGGCCATGCGCACCGAGGCTGTCGCGGTGATCTATGGCGGCCTCGTTGGCAAGGCGTCGCTGGAGTTCTTCCGCGGCACGCCCTTCCTGCCCTGGCTGCTGCGCCTGTATGGAACGAAGATCGGCAAGGGCGTGTGGATGGACTGGACCGACCTGACCGAATTCGACTGCGTCAGGATTGGCGATTACTGCGCCATCAACATGACCTCGACCCTGCAAACCCACCTGTATGAAGACCGGGTGATGAAGGTGGGCCGGGTTGAGCTCGGCAAGGGCGTCACGGTGGGCGCCGGCTCCACCGTGCTCTACGACACCCATGTCGGCGATTTCGCCCGCATCGGCCAGACCACGGTGGTTATGAAGGGCGAGAGCCTTCCGGCCCACTCCGAATGGGCTGGCGCTCCGGCCCAGCCGGTGCGCCGCCCCCAGGGCGACGCCGCCTCACCGGCGAAGAGCCGCGCCCTGCGCGTCGCGGCCTGAGCGGAGCGGGACGACAATGCGGGGGCCGGCGGCGACGCCGGCCCTTTTGCATGGTGGCCGCCAACCGGGCCGGACGGAAAATGTGGAGCGCGGTTTGACCGGACGCGACGCCAGCCCTATGCAGACGGCAGAGGAAATCCATGTCGCACAACTCATTCGGCCACCTGTTCCGCGTCACCACCTTCGGCGAGAGCCACGGCCCGGCCATTGGCTGCGTGGTTGACGGCTGCCCTCCGGGCCTTCCGCTGACGGAAGCCGACATCCAGCATGACCTCGACCGGCGCAAACCCGGCCAGTCGCGCTTCACCACCCAGCGCCGCGAGGCTGACGAGGTCAAAATCCTCTCTGGCGTGTTTCCCCACCCGGAAAGCGGCGAGCAGATCACCACCGGCACGTCCATCGGCCTGCTGATCGAAAACACCGACCAGCGCTCGAAGGACTATGGGGACATCAGGGACAAGTACCGTCCCGGCCACGCCGACTTCGCCTATGACGTGAAATATGGCGTGCGCGACTATCGCGGCGGCGGCCGCTCGTCGGCGCGCGAAACCGCCATGCGCGTCGCCGCCGGCGCCATCGCCCGCAAGGTGGTTCCCGGTCTCGTGGTGCGCGGCGCCGTCGTCCAGATCGGTCCGCACAGGATCAACCGCGTCAACTGGGACTGGTCGATCGTCAACGACAACCCGTTTTTCTGCCCGGACGCGGCCATGGTCGACGTGTTCGCCGCCTACCTGGACAGCATCCGTAAGAGCGGCTCCTCCATTGGCGCGGTGATTGAGGTGGTGGCGGAGGGCGTTCCGGCGGGCCTTGGCGCGCCCATCTACGGCAAACTGGACACGGACATCGCCGCCAATCTGATGAGCATCAACGCGGTGAAGGGCGTCGAGATCGGCGACGGTTTCGCCGCCGCGGAGCTGACCGGCGAACAGAACGCCGACGAACTGCGCATGGGCAACGACGGGCGGCCGCTGTTCCTCTCCAATCACGCTGGCGGCGTTGTCGGCGGCATTTCCACCGGCCAGGCGGTCATCGCCCGTTTCGCGGTGAAGCCGACCTCATCGATCCTGACGCCGCGCCAGACCATTGACCGCGCCGGGCGCGAAGCCGACATTCTGACCAAAGGTCGCCATGATCCGTGCGTCGGCCTGCGCGCCGTGCCGGTGGGCGAGGCCATGGTCGCCTGCGCCATCGCCGATCACTATCTGCGCGACCGCGCCCAGACCGGCGGCGTCCGCCACTGGCCAGGCGCCTGAAGCATTTTTGGGAAAAGCGCGCGGCACTTTTCCCGAGGGAAATGCGGTTGATCAAAGCGGCGGAGCAAACTCCGGTTCAGTGTGAACGGATGTCGCGCTGGCGCGGCGCCGACAAAACGGCCAATCGAAACGTCCGGACGGAAACCTCATGTCGAACAACGTCAACGAAGCCATCGAAGCCATTGCCCGCGGAGAGATCATCATCGTCACCGATGACGACGACCGCGAGAACGAGGGCGATCTGATCTGCGCCGCCTCCTTGTGCACCACGGAGAAGATGGCGTTCATCATCCGCAATACCTGCGGCATCGTTTGCGCCCCGTTGTCGCGCGAGGAAGCCCAGCGGCTGCGGCTCGATCCGATGGTTGCCGCCAATGACGCGCCGCTCGGCACCGCCTTCACCGTCACCGTCGACGTGCGCCACGGCCTCACCACCGGCATTTCCGCCGAGCAGCGCGCCAACACCGTGCGCGCCCTGGCCAATGGCGACATGGGGCCGGATGATTTCGTCCGCCCCGGCCACGTTTTCCCGCTGATTGCCCGCGATGGCGGCGTTCTGATGCGCTCCGGCCATACGGAGGCGGCGGTGGACCTGTGCCGCCTCGCCGGCCTGCCGCCGGTCGGCGTGATCTGCGAACTGGCCAATGACGACGGCACGGTGATGAAGGGCGAGCAGATCGACGCCTTCGCCGCCACGCACAATCTGAAGCGCATCTCGGTGGCCGATCTGATCGCCTTCCGCCGCTCCCGCGAGAAGCTGGTGGAGCGTGTGGGAACGTTCCCGGTGCACACCCGGTATGGCGACCTCACCGGCTACGCTTACGAAACCAGTCTCGATACCGTGCAGCACTTCGCTTTCGTCATGGGCCCCATCGGCAATGGCGAAGCTGTGCCGGCCCGCCTGCACCGCGCCGACGTGGTGGCGGACCTGTTCGGTCCCTCCGCCGTCGATCAGGCCCTGGCCAGGTTTGCACGCGATGGTCGCGGCGTGCTGATCTATCTGCGCGACGGCTCCGCCGGCGTGCCCCTGCACCGCCAGGACGAGGGCAAGCATCCGGTCAGCGCCGAGGAAAGCCGCGTGCGCGAATGGCGCGAGATTGGCCTTGGCGCGCAAATCCTGCGCGATCTTGGCGTCTCGTCCATCGTCAACCTGTCCTCGACGCCGAGGGCCTTTGTCGGCCTCGCCGGCTTCGGCATTGAAATCGTTCGCACCGAGCCGGTTGACGGCTGACTGCTGACCGCAGCCCACGGAACGAAAGCCTGCCCCGGCGGTTTTCTGACTGAAGAGGCCTGAAGGCGCCTTTGCGCTTCAGGCCGTTTTGTCAGAAGCGGACGCGATGAACCATTGCGTCCCGAACCGGGGGATGAATGGCCAGATCAGCGTCAACCCGATCGGGCGGGAAAACTGCGACCGGAAAATCCGCAAAACCCAAAAAATCTGTCGCCGGCAAGGGCCGGAAGCAGGCGAAAACCGACGACGCGCCGCCGCCCGCCGGCGTCGCCGTCCATGGCGCCCAATCCCTGTCGTCCGTTCTGGTTGACAGCTACAACCTGGAAATCCGCGATCGGGAAGGCTTTGTCGGCGATCGCGCCAGCGGCCGGGCGTTTCGCGCCATGCTCGACGAAATCCGCAGGGCGCTACGCCAGAACGACCGCGACGGCGACCCCCTCGGCGACAACCCCAGCGCCGACATCAGCAAATCCACCCTCGACCGGCTTCTCACCAAAGGCGATCTGGAAGCGGCGGGCGTCGTGCTCGGCGCCATCGAGCACTTTGCCGGCGAGCTGGCCCATGTGGCGCGGCGCTTTCTCAATGACGCCGCCTGGAAGGGCACGGAGCGCATCGTCGTCGGCGGCGGACTGAAACAGAGCCGCGTCGGCGAACTGGCCGTGGGCCGGGCGATGGTGCTGCTGAAAAGCGAAGGCGTCGACATCGACATGGAGATGATCCGCCACCACCCGGACGAAGCCGGGCTCATCGGCTGCGCCCACCTGGCTCCGGCCTGGGTTTATGAAGGCCACGACGCCATTCTGGCCGTGGACGTGGGCGGCTCGAACATCCGCTGCGGCGTCATCGACGTGAACCTGAAGAAGAAAAAGGACCTGTCCAGGGCCCGGGTCTGGAAATCCACCCTCTGGCGCCATCGCGATGACGATCCCAAGCGCGATGAGGCGGTGGCGCGGCTCACCGGCATGCTGTCGGAACTGATCGCCATGGCCGACAGCAACGGCCGCCGCCTGTGCCCGCTGATCGGCGTTGGCGTGCCCGGCGTCATCGGCCCGGACGGCGCCATCACCCGTGGCGGCCAGAACCTGCCGGGCAATTGGGAAAGTTCGCGCTTCAACCTGGCCCACTGCCTGCGTGAGGCGATCCCGGAAATCGGCGGCCATGAAACGGCGGTGGTGATGCACAACGATGCGGTCGTACAGGGCCTGAGCCAGACGCCCTTCATGCAGGACGTGACCCACTGGGGCGTGCTGACCATCGGCACCGGCCTCGGCAACGCCCGCTACACCAACCGCGCCAGGCTGGAGAATGAGGACGGGTAGTCCTTACGGCTTGCCCTCATCCGCGACAATGGCGGCGACCATCCGGTCGCCGGGGCGCGGGCTCTCCGAGAGGCCCGCGACGACGCCGGCCCGATCTTCCGCGCTGCGGTTCTGGCTCATCTTCGATTTGGCGTCGACGCGGGTAATGCGCAGCCGCACGCCGACGATGCCGCGCAATTGCGCCGCCACGAAAGGCTCCGGCGCATCACTCACCCGCCACGTCGCCATTCCCGCTTCCGCCCGCTCCGCCTCGTGCAGGTCGGTCAGCCGCGTCACCGCCGCCCGCAGTTCGTCCGGATCGTCGAAGAACGTCACTTCGCCATGGACGTGCGCCGCCTGGTAATTCCAGGTGGGGACCACCTTGCCGGTTTCCTGCTTCGAGGGATACCAGGACGGCGTCACATAGGCGTCGGGGCCGGTGAAAATCGCCAACGCCTCGCCAATGGGCGGGCGCTTCCACTGGCGGTTGGCCCGCGACAGATGGCCGAGCAGCGTCGCCTCCCCGCCCTCCCCTTCATCGAGCATCATCGGCAGCGGCGTCGCCTCGATCCCCTCCGCGGTCGCCGTCACCAGCGTGCACAGGCGCGTCGCGCGGATGAACTGGCGCCACCAGGCGGGGTCGTCCTGACGAAAAGCTGGCGGCGTGTACATGGTGGCTCCTGCCGGCGATCATCCCGCCATCAACGCTTCCACATGCGCGGCAGTCGAACGCTGCAACGCGTCCAGATCATAGCCGCCTTCCAGCACCGAAACCACGCGGCGCCTGCTGCGCCGGTCGGCCAGATCGAGCAGGCGGCGCGTCGCCCAGCCGAAATCGTTCTCCGTGAGATTGATATTGGCCAGCGGATCGCGCCAGTGGGCGTCGAAACCCGCCGAGATGATCACCAGCTCGGGTTTGAACGAGTCGACGCGCGGCAGCACCATCAGGTCGAAAATCTCGCGGTAGGTGCGGCCATTGGTGCCCGGGGTCAGCGGAATGTTGACGATATTGCCGTGCTCGCCGCGCTCGCCCATGTCGCCGGTGTGGGGGAACAGGGGCGCCTCATGCGTCGAGCAGTAGAGCACGGCCGGGTCGTCCCAGAAGATATTCTGGGTGCCGTTGCCGTGGTGGACGTCCCAATCAACGATGGCGACCCGCTCCAGTCCATGCGCCTCGATGGCGTGCCGGGCGGCGATGGCGGCGTTATTGAAGAAGCAGAACCCCATCGCCCGGTTTCGCTCGGCGTGATGGCCTGGCGGGCGCGTGGCGACGAAAGCATTGGTCACCTGCCCGCCCAGCACCTCGTCCACGGCCCTGACGGCGCCGCCGACGCCGCGCAGCGCCGCCTCCCAGGTGCCCATGCTCATGGTGGTGTCGCCGTCGACCTCGACCAGACGGTTGTCGGTGGGGGCGAGCGCGCGCAACTGCTCCACATATTGCCGCCCATGGCAGCGCAGAACGTCCGCCTCCGTGCCCAGCGGCGCCTGCTCCCGCGCCAGCAGGGCGAATTTCTCATCTTCCAGGGCCCGCTCGACGGCGCGCAGGCGATCGGGACATTCGGGATGGCCGGGAAATGTCTCATGCAGGAGACATGCAGGATGCGACAGAAAAAGCGTCGTCAATGGAAGGCCCTGTTAAACCATATGTGAAGCGCCAGTCTTGCAAGCCGGCGCCAGCTTGTCCATGGCGCAGCCCAGGGAAGGCATGCTCTCATTTGGTTGAAACTGCCGGTGATTGTACGTGGACCGCCGGTCGGATAACGCTGGTTGCGCTGATTTGAATGACGATTCGCCGGCCCGCCGGCGCCGCCGGCTCAGGGACTGGGAATGCCGTATCTTTCGAGGGTCGTGGTCGCCGCCGCGACCGCTGTTTTGCTCGCCGGCTGCTATTCAACGACGCCCGACCCGCAGGTTTCCGGCCGCGACGCCGAATGGCTGGCGCAGGTTCCAAAAGCCGAACAGGACCCGATCTACGCCCGTTACCTGATGAAGGACGACACCGGCGAGGAACCCGGAACCATCGTCGTCGACACCAGGGCGCGCCAGCTTTATTACGTCCTGCCAGGCGGCAAGATGATGCGTTACGGCGTCGCCGTCGGCAACGAAGCCTTCGGCTGGACGGGAACCGCCGTGGTGCAGCGCAAGGCCGAGTGGCCGGACTGGCATCCCCCGGCGGAAATGAAACAGCGCTGGCCGCATGTGCGCGACACGAAGGGCGGCCCTGGCAATCCGCTGGGCGCGCGGGCGCTGTACCTTTACCAGAACGGCAGGGACACCCTGTACCGCATCCACGGCACCAATGAGCCGGAGAAGATCGGCCGCGCCGAATCATCCGGCTGCATCCGCATGCGCAATATCGACGTCATCGACCTCTATAACCGTGTGCAGACCGGCGCGAAGGTGATTGTCAGATAAAGCGATTTTTTGACGAAACGCCGCCGCCTTTGCCAAAAGACGCCCGAGAGCAGCGCCGTCGTCCTAGAGTTCCACACACCGCACCGCCAGCTGTTCGATTGGGCCCTCCAGGTCAGCCCGGACCGCAGCACGCGGCAGCGAAACAGCGGCGACGTCATCGCCAACGGGCGACGCGGAGCCCGACCGCCTCACCCGGCCCCCGGCATTGTGGACATGCGCTCCGGCGCCGGCCGGCAATCCGGGACTGGCTTCCAGCCCAGCCTCACGCCGCAGCGCCTCATTGTCGGCCCGCATGGCGTCGCGTCCGCCAGCCGGTTCATTGGCATTCAGCGCTGGCATGAAGCCGGCGGGCCGCGCGCCTGGTCCCAGGTCAGCCATCACGCGTGGGTGTTGGCTCAACTCAAGGAAAGCCACCCACTCATCGGGATCCGACAGCAGCGGCTCTACCTCGGCGGGCACATCAGGCATCGTATGCCCGAACCGCGCCGCGGTCGACGCAAGGCCCATATGAAATGGGGTGAAACGTGGGACCAGCCCGGCCGGACCGGAAGCTGGGGCCAGCGCTACTGGCGTCGGGGGCATCAGCGTCCTTGGAGCCGACGCCGGCGTCGGCGATGGCTTTATCTCCGCGCCTGCCTTGGGGCGTGGAGGCGCTGCCGGCTCCGCCTCCTGGCCGCCGACCATGCTCCAGAACATCATGCCAAGCAGGACAAGCAGTCCGCCATTTGCCTGTTGCTGATTCTGATCGTCGTTATCGTAAGAATTCCCCATCACGCGCTCCATCATTTATGGAGCCACGATGGCTGATCAGAGCTGCCCCCGCAGCAACTGAAGCAGACCGCGCGACCTTGGAAGCCTGTCAGGACTTCGCCAGGGCCGATAAAACAACGCGGACGGTGGCGTGGAGGAAGTGTTGTTCTGCCATGGCGACAAGGACGCGCTTTCGCATCCACGGCGCCGATGAGCGGAAAGGACCGGCGGCGCCGAACCGCTCAGCTTCATCCGCATGCGCAGTATCGACTGCTATCGATCTCAATAACCGCGTGCAAACCGGCGCGAAGGTGATCGTCAGGTAAGCATGATGCCGGTTCGGCGGGCGAGCCACATCTGCGCCCTGCCGCGCCGAGGTCGGCCGTACATCGGCCTTACAGGAGCTCACAAGTCTCAAATAACGCACGCTCAGCAAGTTCTCCCCGGGCAATTGAAGAGCCCGGGCGAGCGCCAAGTATACTCGTTTCCGTGATGGCGGAGCCCGTTCGACGCGCCACGGGGGAAATCGCGCGCGGTATGTCAGAAATTACTTCAAAACTACTTGTAGTTGAAGATAGAGATACATTATTATTATCTACAACTACATACGATCCTCGCCTTGAATCCGAATATTCCGGATCATGCGAACCAACACTACGCATACTGGAAAGCGTTATATTACTATCCGTATTGGCGTAACCCCGAAATGTTTCGAGCAGCCCATTGAACGACCCGATAGGGCTCTCCACTTCCGCCGGAGGTATCCGCGCCTCCCCAAGATGCGTCAAAACATCGTTGCCATCCGGCGTCGCATCTGACAGAGCCCGCTCCGCGGGCGCAAAAGTTTGGGAAGCTGAGGCTGGCGCGCGACGCCGCAATGACGGGGGGCCCGAGCGCGAAAGCAGATCACGCACCGGTCTTGTCGCGTATTCCCGCAACGCGTCACTGATATCCCCGAAAGCCAGGCCTTTCCGCCGCACCGGCAGACGCCCGGGCGGGTCAAGCGGTGGCGGCTTTATCTCCCCGCCGGGGCTGGGGCGTGGGCGCACTGCTGGCTCGGCCCCATGTCCACCGGCCATACTCCAGAACGTTATAAAGCCAAACAGGGCGAGTATTCCGCCATTTGACTGTTGTTGATCCTGGTTATTATTATCGTAAGAATTTCCCATCGCACGCTCCATCATTTATGGACCCATGATGGCTGATCAGAGCTGCCCCCGCAGTAACTGGAACAAGCCGCGCGACCTTGGAAGCCTGTCGGGACTTCGCCAAAGGCGATGAAACAGTGCTGGCGGCAGCGTGTGCGGACTGCCCGCGCCGGCATGGCGACAAGGACGTGCTTTCGCGCATTCACGGCGCCTTTGAAGCGGAGAAGAGCGGCCGCGCCGAATCGTCCAGTTACATCAGCATGCGCTGCATCAACGTCATCGATCTTTTACAACCGCGTACAAGCCGGCGCGAAGGCGACCATCAGGCAGGCGTGACGCTGGTCTGGCTGGCGAGCCACATTGCCATCTGGCCGCGCCCAGACGCCCAGGGCGGCTGAACTTCAAATGGCCAGCTCCATTACTGCCAGGCGCTCCTGAAGTTCTGGCGGCATCCCCTCAACATGGTGTGCCCACTGGTGTAGAGGAACTTTTTTCAGGAAAGGGTTTTGGTCCGCCAGGTTGGCGAGGGCGGGCTCGATCCGGCTCGCCTCAGGAGAAGCTGCGCGCGGCAAGTCGGCTAACACCCGTTCGGAATCGGCTGACTGCCGAGGCAACATGCTTTCGCCCGCGCCGCCGATGCCGTCCACATATCCTGCGGACCCCCTGCCAGCGCCCAGAAGGCGTCCTGTATCGTCCTGAGTTATCCGGGCGTCCTCCCACCCAAGACGCTCCACCTCATCGTTGCCCCCCGGTGTGTCCAGCACATGCTGTTGCTGTGCGGGCGAGAGAATGCTGGTAACGGGCGCTGGCGCGCGACGCCGGAATGTCGGGAGTCCCCAACGCGAAAGCAAATCACGCACCGGTCCTGTCGTGTATTCCCACAACGCGTCACTGATATCCCCGAGAGCAGGGCCTTTCCGCCGCAGCTGCAGACGCCCGGGCGGGTCAAGCGGTGGCGGCTTTATCTCCCCGCCGGGGCTGGGGCGTGGGCGCACTGCTGGCTCGGCCCCATGTCCGCCGGCCATACTCCAGAACGTTATAAAGCCAAACAGGGCGAGTATTCCGCTATTCGACTGTTGCTGATCCTGGCTATCATTATCGTAAGAATTTCCCATCGGGCGCTCCATCATTTATGGACCCACGATGGCTGATCAGAGCTGCTCTCGCAGCAACGGGCGCAGGCCGCGCGACCTGGCGCGCCTTCCGGCAAAGCTGCGCGCCGCCTCATTCAAACAGCGATGTTGAGGCGATGGTGCAAAACCCGACGCGTCGCCGTGGTGCGGTGACTGACGGGTTTTGCATGCTGCTCTACCCGCCTGCCTTCGGGAAAAGCGCCCTTACCCGCGCGGCAGCGCCTGGGTGAAGCGCACTGTCTCGCCCTGGGACGGCGTGGTCAGTTCGCCTTCCCACATCACCACATGGCCGCGCACCACCGCGCCCACCGGCCAGCCGGTGACGGAGACGCCGTCATAGGGCGTCCAGGCGCAGCGTGAGGCGATCCAGCTGTTGCGAATGGTTTCCGTGCGCTTCAGATCGACCACGGTGAAATCCGCGTCATAGCCGACGGCGATGCGCCCCTTGCGGGCGATGCCGAACAACCGGGCCGGGCCAGCGCTGGTCATGTCGACGAAGCGCGCCAGGGTCATGCGTCCCTCGGCCACATGGTTGAGCATGGTGGGAACCAGGGTCTGCACGCCGGTCATGCCGGAGGGCGAATCCGGATAGGCTTTCGCCTTCTCTTCCAGCGTGTGTGGAGCGTGGTCGGAGCCGAGAATGTCGGCGACGCCCTGGGTCACGCCCTCCCAGATGCCGGCGCGGTGCGCGGCGTCGCGCACCGGCGGGTTCATCTGCACCAGGGTTCCCAGCTTGTCGTAGGCCTCCGGTCCGGCCAGCGTCAGGTGATGCGGCGTCACCTCGCACGAGGCCACGTCCTTGCAACCGGCGAGAAACCGCATTTCGTCAGCGGTCGAGATGTGCAGCACGTGAATCGCCGCGCCCTCGTTGCGGGCGATGCGCACCAGCCGCTCGGTGCAGCGCAGCGCCACTTCGGCCGAACGCCATACCGGATGGCTCGACGGATCGCCAGGAACGCGCAGGTCCTTGCGCTCCCGCAGCATCATCTCGTCTTCGGAGTGGAAGGCGGCGCGGCGGCGCGTCTGGCGCAGGATGCGGCCGACCCCTTCGTCGTCCTCCACCAGCAGATCGCCCGTGGACGAGCCCATGAACACCTTGATGCCGGCGGCGCCGGGCAGACGCTCCAGCTCGGGAATTTCGTCGGCGTTGTCATGGGTGCCGCCGACCCAGAAGGCGAAATCGCAGTGCATGCGATGGTGGCCGCGCCGCACCTTGTCGGCCAGCGCCTCCGCCGTCACCGTCTGGGGGTTGGTGTTCGGCATTTCGAACACCGCCGTGACGCCGCCCATGACGGCGGCGCGGGAGCCGGTTTCCAGATCTTCCTTGTGGTCGAGCCCCGGCTCGCGGAAATGCACCTGGGTGTCGATAACCCCCGGCAGGATGGTGAGGCCGCGGCAATCAATGACGCGCCCGGCCTTTGAGGGGTCGACAGAGCCGATATGCGCAACGCGGCCATCGCGCACCGCGACGTCGCGCACGCCCTCGCCATCCTGGTTGACGACATTGCCGCCCGCGAGAACGAGATCGTAAATATCGGCCATTAGCCTGTTCTCCTGCCTGCGCCCTGTCCGCCCACTTTTCAAACCACACCGTCCTGGCATGTTGGAACCGGCGCAAGGTGGGATTATGTCAGCCAGCACAGGCGCGCAAGCGCCGCCCGTTTACACGGGGCAATATCCGTTCAGACCGAACCGGATGTTTGCCATACCTCTTTGAATGAACGCGCTTTATCAACGGGAAGCGTCGCCTGCTTCTCTGGAGAACGCGCCAGGAGAACGCCGATGCCGGTCGCACATCTGTCAGATCGCGGAGTCGTATCCGTCACGGGCGCCGACGCCGCCAGCCTGCTGCAGGGCCTGGTGACCTGCGATATCGACCGCCTGCAACCTGGCCGCGCCAGCCTTGGCGCCCTGCTGACCCCGCAGGGCAAGATCCTGTTCGATTTTCTCATCGTGCATGCGCCAGCGGGAAGTCTGCCAGGCCTGGAAGACGGCGGTTTCCTGCTCGATGTCGCCGCCGCCAGCGCCGCCGATCTCGCCAAACGGCTGAACTTCTACAAGCTGCGCGCCAAAGTGGTTGTCAGCAACCACGGCGATGATTTCGCCGTCGCCGTCCGCTGGAATGATGAGGGGCCACAGCTTCCGGGCCTGGTCTGGGCCGATCCCCGCCTCGCCGCCCTCGGCCAGCGCGCCATTGCCCCGGCCGCGGCCATGGCCGGAATGGCGGACGCTGGCGCCAATCCCGCCCATATGGCTGCCTGGCGCGCCCACCGCATCGCCCTGGCCGTGCCGGAAGGCGGGGCGGATTATGCTTTCGGCGACGTGTTCCCCCATGAAGCCGACCTCGACCAGCTCGGCGCCGTCGCCTTCGACAAGGGCTGCTATGTCGGCCAGGAGGTGGTGTCGCGCATGCATCATCGCGGCGCGGCCCGCACCCGCATGGTCGCCGCCCGTCTGGAAACAGACGCCGCCGCCAGCCAAGGCGACGACATCATAGCCGGCGAAAAACGCCTTGGCGACATCCGCGCCCGCGCCGGGGCGCACGCCATCGCCATGGTGCGGCTCGACCGTTACGCCGACGCTCTCGCCGACAATGTAACGCCGACGGTTGGCGGCGCTCCCGTGGCCCTGACGCGCCCAGCCTGGGCGACCTTCGACATGGCGGGGAACTGAACAGCAACGTTACCGTCGGCCTTGCATTTGTTCCTTATATGTTCTTCAATGCGCCCACAGGTCCTGGCGCAGGGGAGCGGATCATGGCGGAAACTGGCGGAGCCCTCAGCGGCAATGATCTGATCATCCACGGCGATGGCCGCGCCCGTTGCTGGTGGCCGGGAACCGATCCGCTCTACGTCGCCTATCACGATGAGGAATGGGGCGTGCCGGAGCATGATGACCGCGCCCTGTTCGAGAAGCTGATTCTCGATGGCTTCCAGGCTGGCCTGTCGTGGATCACCATCCTGCGCAAGCGCGACGGCTTCCGCCAGGCCTTCGCCGGTTTCGAACCGGAGGCCATTGCCCGCTTTGGCGACGACGACGTCACCCGGCTGATGAACGACGCGGGCATCGTGCGCAATCGCGCCAAGATCGTCGGGACCATCGCCAGCGCCCGTGTCTGGCTCGATATCCAGGAAAAACAGGGGTTCTCCCGCTTTCTCTGGGATTTTGTCGACGGCGTTCCGGTGCAGAACCGCCTGCGGTCCCGCGCCGACGCGCCGACGGAAAGCGAGGCCTCGCGGCGTATGTCGAAGGAGCTGAAGGCGCGCGGCTTCAAGTTCTGCGGCCCCACCATCACCTATGCCTTCATGCAGGCGGTCGGCATGGTCAACGACCATCTGGTCGATTGCTACCGCCATGGCGAATGCGCCGCCTGCGCCAGTCACGCCAATCCGGCGCCCCTGCGTTGCGACGACGGAGCCACCGCCGGATAGGGCGGTTGCCGGGCGCGGCGCCCTGCCCCGGAGCCGGACGGACAGCCGGCCCGGCGGATATGGGTTTGGCCCTGCGCCTGGCGTTGCCCGGCGTCATGACCGTTTTCCAGCGCTGGTTCAGCAAGTTTGTTCAGGAAAAGCTGTTCAGGAACATCGCCCTTGACGCGCAAAGACACCGGGGCGCCGGCCCGCGCCTGGCAACGCATGCTGTCGGGACGCCGGCTCGATCTTCTCGACCCCTCGCCGCTGGATATCGAGATCGCCGACATTGCCCACGGCCTGGCCCGGGTGGCGCGCTGGAACGGCCAGACCCTGGGTCCGGCGATTTTTTCGGTCGCCCAGCACTGCGTCTTCGTCGAGGCCATCGCCTCCGACCTGCATCCACACCTGTCGCGCAAGGGCCGGCTGACCGTGCTGCTGCACGATGCGCCGGAATACGTCATCGGCGACATGATCTCGCCATTCAAGGCGGTTCTTGGCGGCGACTACGGCCGGGTTGAACAGCGCCTTCAGGAGGCGGTGCATCGCCGCTTCGGCCTGCCGCCACGCACGGCGCCGCTCATTCACCGCATCGTCAAGCAGGCCGACCGGCAATCAGCATGGCATGAGGCCGTGCGGCTGGCGGGATTCGACACGGAAGAGGCCAGCGCCCTGTTCGGCCCGCCGCAGCCCCTGTCCTTCGCCGTCGACGACTTTCTCGCTCCCTGGAGCGCCGATGAGGCCAGCCAGCGTTTCCTGCAACGCTTTGCCTGTCTGTGCGAGGCTGCGGATTGAGGGGAAAGGTGAAACGCTGCCTGGCGGCGGACGCCGCAAGGTCAGCCATCCCCATTTCTCAAACCATATGAATGAGATGAAGGAACGCGTCGATTCAGTTTGCCAGAAACGTGGTCCCGTCCCTTAAGCCTCCCGACAAAACCGGAGATTTTCCGTCGGCGCCGGCGGGCCCCGGCGACGGCGGACCGAGGGGATTTTTCACGCCATATCAGCAAGATGTCGCCGAAGAACGACTCTGAATCAGAACATGAAGACTTGCGCGCAAATACCTCGCGCCCGATCCGGCGCAGCAGGCCGGCTTGACCGCAAGCCTGGGCCGGAGTGGTTAACATTTCGCCAACACGGCGCCTGAAGCCTCTGACCACCCGGCCGGCGGCGCACCCGTTCTGACCATTTCGTGAGCGCGCGACCGGCGTCCAGAGCCGCAATCGCTGACGCCACCCAGAAAAAACCACAGCATTATCAAAACCGTATCAACTGCCGTTGAATCAGATCTCCCGGCCGGGGCCGCAGCCATGACCCACGGTCGGCGTCAAACGGCGCGGCGCGCCATTTCGCAATCCGCTCCATTTGCGGATAAGACATCGGCGCGGATAATCGCGAAGGGAGGCAACCTTGGACAGCGAACTGACACTCCTCGTCCTGCTCGTGCTGTCCATCCCCGTCATCGCCATTGTCGCCCTTGTCCTGGGCATCGGCGCCCGCAATCACGTCGCCCGTCTCGAAGCGCGGGTGATGCAGCTGGAGCAGACCCTCGCCCGGCTCAGGGCAGGGCCTGAAACCGGCGCGGCCCGCCCAGGCTCTGAACAGACGCCCACCGCAACCGCCGCTGAAACATCTCCCGCTCCAGCCGCCGCCAGCCCCCGGAAACCGGTCACAGACCGGGGGCCAGCCACGACGCCGCCGGCCGCTCTCTCCGCCGCGCCGCCAGGGCAGGCGACCACAGCCCCGCCCCAGGGCGCGCGCGCCACATCTGCTCCCGCCATTCGCAGGCCGAAAGACGACGGCCGCAGCCTCGAAGAAAAGCTGGGCGCCCGCTGGAGCGTCTGGGTCGGCGCCCTGGCCCTGGCCATCGGCGGCCTGATGCTGGTGCGCTTCACCATCGAGGAAGGTTATTTCGGCCCCGCCGCGCGCGTGCTGCTTGGGCTGGCGCTTGGTCTTGGGCTGACCGGCGCCGGCGAATGGCTGCGGCGCCGCGACCTGCGCGCCGGCCGGGCAGCGGCCATCGCCGATCACCCCTTCGCCGCGCCTGGCGCCCCCGCCGCCCTCACCGCCGCCGGCGCCGCGACCATATTCGGCTCGGTTTACGCGGCTTATGCGCTCTACGCTTTCATCGGTCCGGCGCTGGCCTTCGTCGTCCTCGGCGTCGTCGCGGTGCTGGCCATGTTCAGCGCGGCGCTGCAAGGCCCGGCGCTGGCCGCGCTTGGTCTGCCGGCCGCTCTCGCCGCGCCTTTGCTGGTCGCGTCGAACCAGCCCAACTACTGGGCGCTGACGCTGTATCTCGCCGCCGTGGTCGGCGCCGCTTACGCGCTCGCCCGCATCCGGCGCTGGCGCTGGCTGGCTGGCGCCGCCGCCGTCGGCGCATGGTTGTGGGGGCTGGCGCTGGTTTCCGCCGGCCATGACGCGCCCCTCGCCGTCAACGCCCACATCATCATCCAGCTGTTGCTGGCAACCGCCGTGCTGGCGGCGGAGCCCCACTGGCGCACGCCGGACGCGCAGGCGCGGCCAGACTGGTTCGCCCTCATGGTGCTCGCCGCGTTCACGGCGCTCGGCTTCGCCGCGTCCGACCTGCCGCTGACGCCGGCGGCGCGCATGCTCGCCGGCGGCGCCATGGCGGGGCTGCTGTTCGCGGCGGGCTGGCGCATCGCCGCCGTGGCGCCGGCCACGGTGCTGGCCGGCGCCATCACCGCCGGCGCCCTATGGAACTGGCGGGTCGTCGCGCTGGCCATGCAGGAGCCGCAGACCCTCGCCCCTGGCGGCGTCGGCGCTCACCCGATGCCCGAGAACCTTACGGTCTATCTCGCTTTCGCCCTCATCGCCGGCCTCGCCATCGCCGCCGGCGCCCTGCGGCGTCTGCTGGCCGGGCGTGAACTGCCCCTGTTCGCCGCCGCCAGCCACGCCGCCGCCGCGACGCTGACGCCGCTCGGCGTCATGACCGTGGTGTGGATGAAGATCGCCGGTTTCGCCGTCAGCATTCCCTTCGCCATTGTCGCCGCCGTGCTGGCGCTGGCTGGCGTGGCGCTGACGGCGCGGCTACGCGCGGGGCCGGAAAGCGCCTCGCCCAACCGCCAGCTTGCTGTCGGCGCCCTTGCCTCGGGGGCTGTCGCCGCCGTGGCCCTCGGCCTCACCTTCGCGCTCGACAAGGGGATGCTGACCGTGGCCTTCGCCCTTGCAGCGGCGGGCGCGGCCTGGGTGGCGGCGCGGCTGGAGCTTCCCGCCCTGCGCTACGCGGTCGGCGCCCTCGGCCTCCTCATCCTTGGCCGCCTGGCCTGGAACCCGGCCATCGCCGCCCACGGCGCCATGGGAACGACGCCGGTGTTCAACTGGCTGCTCTGGGGCTATGGCGTCCCGGCCCTCGCCTTCTGGGCGGCGTCCGCGCTGCTGGCGCAGCGCGGACGCGACCGGGTCACCGGCCTGTGCGAAAGCCTCGCCATCATTTTCTCGGCGCTGCTCGTGCTGTTCGAGGTCCGCCACGCCCTGAATGGCGGCGATCCGTTCCGCGCCGCCTCCGATCATCTGGAAGCCGGCCTGCTGGCCAGCGCCTCGTTGCTGTTCTCGCTGGCCCTGTCGCGCATGAACCGGCGGCGGGCCGATCCGGTCTATCGCGTCGCCAGCCTGGCGTTCATGGCCATTTCCACGGCGCTGGTCGTCATGGGCCTGCTGCTGCTCGCCAATCCGCTGTTCACCGGCGAACCCGTGTTCGGCGGCGCGCTGTTCAATTCGCTGATCCCGGCGTACCTCATCCCGGCGCTCATCGCCGCCGGCCTCGCGGCGCTGAACCGGGCGTTCTGGCCGCGCTGGCGCACCCTGGCGACCGCCGTGCTCGGCCTCGCCCTGTTCACCGCTTGGGTGATGCTGGCCATCCGCCGTTATTTCCAGGGGCCGGCGCTCGCCATCTGGCAGGATGCCGGCGAAGCGGAATGGTGGTGCTACACCGCCGCCCTGCTCGCGATCGGCGTCGGCCTGCTGGCCTGGGGCCTGGCGCGCCGGCGCCGCCTGGCGCGCCTCGCCTCGGCGCCGTTCATTGTCGCGGCGGTGCTCAAGGCTTTCCTGTTCGACATGGCCAGTCTCGACGGCGTCTGGCGCGCCCTGTCGTTCATCGGCCTTGGCCTGGTGCTGATCGGCATCGCCCGCGCTTACCAGTTGCTGCTCTATCCCCCGTCGGCGCGCCGGCCGCGCGATGGGGGTGCGGACGGCGACGTTTCCGCGTAAAAGAACCATCTTTGGAAGGCGCGAAGGAAACAGGCCAGCATGACCGGACCCGAGATGACCAGTCCATCGCCCGGAACCACCGCCGGAAAGAGCCCCGGCGACATCGCCGCGCTGCCGTTCGAGGCCGCCATGTCCGAGCTGGAGGCCATCGTGCGCCGGCTGGAGGAAGGGCGCGTCGAACTGGAAGAATCGATCGCCATCTTCGAACGCGGCGAGGCCTTGAAGCGCCATTGCGAAACGCTGCTGCGCAACGCTGAAGCCCGCATCGAGAAAATCGCCCTCGGACCGGACGGCGCCCCGGCCGGCGTGGTCCCGCTGGATCCGCAGGAATAGGGCGGCAAATCCGCCTCCCCCTGCGTGGCGCCGCGTCGCGGGCTTTGACCTGCGGCCCCTGAAGGCTTATGTCCAGGAGGCGCGCGGGCTCTCCCGTTTCCGGAGAATTCGTGGCGCGGCAACCGGTTGAAGGTACGTTACTTTGGCAGTCGAGACCCCGCTCCTCGATCAAGCGCGCATTCCCGCCGACCTGCGGGCGTTTCCTGAAAGCGATCTGCCGCAGATCGCCGCCGAACTGCGCGCCGAAACCATTGACGCGGTCTCGGTCACCGGCGGCCATCTTGGCGCCGGGCTCGGCGTGGTCGAGCTGACCGTCGCCCTGCACTATGTCTTCAACACGCCGGATGACCGCATCATCTGGGACGTCGGCCACCAGGCCTATCCGCACAAGATCCTGACCGGCCGCCGTGATCGCATCCGCACCCTGCGCCAGGCCAATGGCCTCTCCGGCTTCACCAAACGGGCCGAGAGCGCATACGACCCCTTCGGCGCCGCTCACTCGTCCACCTCGATCTCCGCCGGTCTCGGCATGGCGGTGGCCAGCGAGCTCAAGGGCGAGCGCCGCAACGTGGTCTGCGTCATTGGCGACGGCGCCATGTCCGCCGGCATGGCCTATGAGGCCATGAACAACGCCGGCGCGCGCGGCGAGCGGCTGATCGTCATTCTCAACGACAACGACATGTCGATCGCCCCGCCGGTCGGCGCCATGTCGGCCTACCTGGCCCGGCTGGTGTCCGGCGGCGCCTACCGCTCCCTGCGCGAAATCGGCAAGCAGCTCGCCAGCAAGCTGCCGCGCTTCTTCTACCGCAACGCCCAGCGCGCCGAGGAATACGCCCGCGGCATGCTCACCGGCGGCACCATGTTCGAGGAGCTTGGCTTCTTCTACGTCGGCCCGATCGACGGTCACAATCTGGAGCACCTGCTGCCGGTGCTGAAGAATGTGCGCGACGCCGAGAACGGCCCGATCCTGGTGCACGTGGTCACCCAGAAGGGCAAGGGCTATCCGCCGGCGGAAGCTTCCGCCGACAAATACCACGGCGTGGGCGCCTTCGACGTGGTCACCGGCGCCCAGAGCAAGCCCAAGGCCAACGCCCCCGCCTATACCCGGGTGTTCGCCGACGCGCTGATGGCCGAGGCCCGCGCCGACGACCGGGTCGTCGCCGTCACCGCCGCCATGCCATCAGGCACCGGGCTCGATCTGTTCGGCAAGGAATTTCCGACCCGCACCTTCGATGTCGGCATCGCCGAGCAGCACGCCGTCACCTTCGCCGCCGGCATGGCGACGGAAGGTTACAAGCCGTTCTGCGCCATCTACTCCACCTTCCTGCAACGCGCCTATGACCAGGTGGTGCACGACGTGGCGTTGCAGAACCTGCCGGTGCGCTTCGCCCTCGACCGCGCCGGCCTCGTCGGCGCCGATGGCCCGACCCACGCCGGCGCCTTCGACATCGCCTATCTCGCCTGCCTGCCCAACATGGTGGTGATGGCCGCCGCTGATGAGGCGGAGCTGGTTCACATGGTCGCCACCGCCGCGGCCTATGAAGACGGCCCCATCGCCTTCCGCTATCCGCGTGGCGAAGGCGTTGGCGTCGACATGCCCGAGCGCGGCGTTCCGCTGCCCATCGGCAAGGGCCGCATCGTGCGTGAAGGCTCCCGCGTCGCGTTGCTGTCGCTGGGCACGCGCCTCGCCGAAGCGCTGAAGGCGGCTGAGGAACTGGAGGCGCGCGGCCTCTCCACGACGGTGGCCGACGCCCGCTTCGCCAAGCCGCTGGATCTGGAGCTGATCCTGCGCCTGGCGCGCACCCACGAGGTGCTCATTACCATTGAAGAGGGCTCCGTCGGCGGTTTCGGCTCGTGGGTTTTGCAGGCGCTGTCCGATCACGGCGCCCTCGACGGCGGCCTGAAGGTGCGCGCCATGACGCTGCCGGATGCGTACCAGGACCACGACAAGCCGGAGCGCATGTACGCTGACGCGGGCCTTGACGCCGCCGGCATCGTGCGGAAAGCGCTGTCCGCTCTCGGGCCGGCGACCGCCGACGCGCACGCGGCGCCGCGCCGGGCGGGCTGACGGATCATGGCGCGTGACCGCGCCGACCGGGTGCTGACAGCGCGCGGCTTCTTCGACAGCCGCGCCAAGGCGCAGGAGGCGATCGCCGCCGGCCTGGTGCAGGTCGACGGCAAAACCATTGCCAAACCGTCGGAGCAGATCGACGCCAATGCGGCGATCGTCGCCGGGGCGCCTTACCCCTGGGCCTCGCGCGGCGGCGTCAAGCTGGCGGCGGCGCTGGACCATTTCGGCCTCGATCCGGCAGGGAAAACCTGCGTTGATCTGGGGGCTTCAACGGGTGGTTTCACTGACGTTTTGCTGACCCGCGGCGCCGCCCGGGTGCTGGCGGTGGACGTGGGCCACGGCCAGTTGCACCCGCGCATCTACGCCGATTCACGCGTCATCGCCTTCGAAGGCCAGGACGCCCGCACGGTGACGCCAGACCTGCTGGGCGGCCCCGTCGACCTGGCCGTGATGGATCTGAGCTTCATCTCGCTGCGTCTGGTGCTGCCGGCGGTTCCGCCGCTGCTGAAGGCCGGCGGGACCCTCGTGGCGCTGATCAAGCCGCAGTTCGAGGTGGGGCGGACGCTGGTCGACAAGGGGCTGGTGCGCGACGCGGCGGCGCGGCAGCGCGCCTGCGACGACGTGGCGGCGCTGCTGGCGCAACTGGGTTTTGCGGTCCACGGCGTCATCCCCTCGCCCATTGCCGGCGGCGACGGCAACCAGGAATTCCTGGTGGCGGCGACGCGCGCCGCCTGAAAGCCTTCCCGCGCGGTGGATGCAAAAGGCGCGGGCGGCGAGCGAACCGCGCCGGGTAAAAGAGATATGGTGACAATCCGGTTCGGCGTGACCGGTTGTCGCCCCGACTGTCAGAAAGGTCCCGCGCGTGGCGGAACAACTCACCATTGATCATCTGGGCGGGCGCGGCGATGGCGTGGCGCTGACGCCAGATGGCCCCGTCTATGTCGAGCACGCCTTGCCAGGCGAGGTGGTTGACGTCGAGATCAGCGGCAATCGCGGCCGGTTGCTGTCGGTGGCGCAGGCCTCGCCCCAGCGGCGGGCCCAGGATTGCGCGTGGCAGACCGACGCCGCGCCAGCCCGGTGCGGCGGCTGCGTCGCCCGCCATATGGCCCCGGACCTGTACGCGGAGTGGAAGACCGGCGCCGTGCGCGCCGCCCTGCAACGGGCCGGCGTCGCCGACGCCCTGCGGCCCATGGTCGACGCGCGCGGGCTGGGGCGCCGCCGCGTCACCCTGCACGGGCGGGTTTCGCCCGGCAAGCCCGCCGCCGGCTTCATGGCCCCGCGCAGCCACGATCTCATCGCCATCGACCGCTGCCTGGAGCTGGAGCCGGGCCTTGACCGGGCTCCCGCCGTGGCCACGGCCCTGACGCGCCTGCTCGCCAGCTTCGGCAAGCCGCTCGACATCCAGCTCACCGCCACCCAGGCCGGACTCGACGTCGACATTCGTGGGCTTGGCGAGAAAAACCTTGGCCAGAAAAACCTCGGCAAGCAGGCGGACGCCACCCGGTTGCGCCTGGTGGACATGGCCGAAAAGCTCGACCTCGCCCGCCTGTCGCTGCACGGCGACGTGCTGGTGGAGCGCCGGCCGCCGCTGATCGCCATGGGCAAGGCCCAGGTGGTTCCGGCGCCTGGCGGCTTCCTCCAGGCGACAGCCGCAGGCGAACAGGTCCTCGCCGACCTGATGTTGGCCGCCATCGGCAAGGTGAAACGCGTCGCCGACTGCTTCTCCGGCTGCGGCCCCTTCGCCCTGCGCCTCGCGGAGCAGGCCGAGGTGCACGCCATCGAGCTGGAGGCGCCGGCGCTGGCGGCGCTCGACCGCGCCTTCCGCGCCGCACAGGGGCTGAAGCGCGTCACCACCGAGAAGCGCGACCTGTTTCGCCGCCCCCTGTTCCCGCAGGAGATCGACCGTTTCGACGCCCTTGTCCTCGATCCGCCGCGCGCTGGCGCCAAGGCGCTGACGCAGCAGATCGCCGCCGCCAGAATCGGCAAGGTGGTGTATGTGTCCTGTGACCCGGCCACCTTCGCCCGCGACGCCGCCATTCTCACCGGCGGCGGCTTTACGGTCGCGAGCGTTACGCCGGTGGACCAGTTCCGTTATTCCGCCCACACGGAAGTGATCGGCGTCTTCGAACGCCCCCGCGCATCAAAGGCGAAACGATGAGCAAGCCTGTCGCTGTCACCACGCCCACCGCCCGCCCCGCCGTCGATTTGGGGGGCTTCGCCGCCATCGTCGGCGCGCGCCACGTCGTCACCGCCCCGGCCGACATGGCCCCGCACCTGCGCGAGGCCCGCGACCTGTACCAGGGCGTCGCCCGCGCCGTGGTGAAACCGGCGACCACGGAAGAGGTCGCCGCCGTGGTGCGCCACGCGCGCCAGCTCGGGTTGGCCGTCGTGCCCCAGGGCGGCAACACCGGCCTTGTCGGCGGCCAGATTCCCGGCGGCGACATCGACGCCATTGTCCTGTCCCTGACCCGCATGGACCGGGTGCGCGAGATTGACCCGCTCACCGACACCATGACGGTGGAAGCCGGCCTTACCCTGCTGAAGGTGCAGGAACTGGCCGAGCAGGCCGACCGGCTGTTCCCCCTGTCGCTGGCCTCGGAGGGCTCCTGCACCATCGGCGGCAATATCGCCGCCAACGCCGGCGGCACGGCGGTGCTGGCCTATGGCAATACCCGCGATCTGGTGCTGGGGCTGGAGGTGGTGCTTGCCGATGGCCGCGTCTGGCATGGCCTCAACAAGCTGCGCAAGGACAACACCGGCTACGACCTGAAGGACCTGTTCGTCGGATCGGAAGGCACCCTGGGCATCGTCACCGCCGCGGTGCTCAAGCTGTTTCCGCGCCCGCGCAGCCGCGCCACCGCCTTCTGCGCCGTGGAGACGCCGGCAGCGGCCCTGGATTTGCTGACGCTGGCCAGGCGTCAGGCCGGCTCCGCCCTCACCACCTTCGAGCTCGTGCCGCGCATTGGCGTGGAATTCGTGGTGAAGCATATTCCCGGCGCCCGTGATCCGCTCAGCGACGTCTCGCCCTGGTACGTGCTGCTGGAGTTGTCCTCGCCAGCGGAAAGCGGTCTCGACGAGATCATGGAAGGTCTGCTGGAAGCCGCCATCGAGGGCGGCCTGGTCGCCGACGCCGCCATCGCCGCCTCCCTGGACCAGCGCGCCGCCTTCTGGACCCTGCGCGAGGCGTTGTCCGAGGTGCAGAAGCACGAAGGCGGCTCGATCAAGCATGACGTGTCGGTGCCGGTGGCGTTGATCCCGCAGTTCCTCGACGAGGCCATCGCCTGCGTCACCGCCATGGTTCCCGGTTGCCGGCCGGTGCCGTTCGGCCACATGGGCGACGGCAATATCCACTTCAACGTCAACCAGCCGGCAGGCAGCGGCGATCCGGCAGAAAAAGCGGCCTACCTCGACCAGTGGGACGCCATGAACGCCGCCGTGCACGCCATCGTCGCCCGCCACGGCGGCTCGATCTCGGCCGAGCATGGCGTCGGCCGGCTGAAGCGCGACCTGCTGCCCGGCTTCAAGGATCCGGTCGCCCTCGACCTGATGCGGGCCGTGAAGCGCGCCGTCGACCCGGACGGACTGCTGAACCCCGGCGCCGTGCTGTAACGCCTTCGCTGGGCCCGCCCAGGCCCCTGTGGCGGCCCAGGCCGCTGGGCCAGCCAAAGCCCCTGGGCCAGCCCAAAACCCTGGGCCAGCCACGAAACCGTGGGCCATGGGATTTCCCCGCTTTCCCGGCCGGAAACCGCCCTGGCGCAAGCCGCCAGGGAACAAGGGCGCGCCGCCGCCGTTATCCTGTAGTGCGACGCGCGCCGCGGCGGAATTTACCACTGTGGGCAATGTTGATTGCGCGTCGCGGCGGGCAGGCGCAAGCTTGCGCCTGCCCGCCCGGCTGGCCCGGCCTTCTGCGAAACGCCCGGTTTCGCCCTGAAGGTCGCCCGCCGGAAATTCCCGGTTGCGCCCGATGGCGCCGCGCACAGCAACAGGAGCGGATTGGTATGGCCCAGAAAGACGATGCGACGTCAGGCGGCGCCGGCGGCAAGGTGGCTGACGAGGTGAAGAAGGGCGCTGAAGAAATCCGGCAGGCCGCAGGCGCGGCCGGCGAGGATATCGCCGACGACCTGCGCCAGCTTCGCGAGGACATCGCCCGGCTGAGCGAAACCGTCAGCGCCATCGCCGCCAGCCGGGGCTCGGCGGCCGCCTCCGCCGTGGGCGACAGCATGCGCGCCGTGAAGGACAATGTGTTCGCCACCGCGGCCGACGCGTGCAGCGCCGGGGCCGATATCGCCGGTTCGGCCCGGCAACACGCCGCCTCATTCGCCGGCGACGTGGAAGACACCGTGCGCCGCAATCCGCTGGGAGCCATTCTCACCTCCCTCGGCGTCGGCATCCTCATCGGCCTCATGACCCGGAGCCGCTGATGTTCGGCGCGCTGATGGCCGCAGCGTCGGCGCGGATCGCGGAAACCCGCCAGAGCATCGTCCGGCTGGCGATTGGCGTGACGGTGGCCGTTGCGGCCGTCATCATGCTGGTCTCGGCGCTGCTCAGCGCGCTGTTCCTCACCGTGGCGCTTTACTGGGGGCCGGTCGCGGCGCATCTCGCCGTGGCGGGCGCCGCCCTGCTGGTCGCCGTCATCGCCCTGGTTTACGCTTTCGCCCGCCCGCGTCGCAAACCGGCGCCGCTGCCAGCAGTCAACGCCGCCACCCTCGGCGCGGCCGCCGTTGACGCCGCTGCCGGCGTGGGCGCGAAAGCCGCTGGCGCTGCAACGACCCAGGCCTTCGAGGCCGCCCGCTCCGCCGGCGCAAGAATCAGGTCGATCGGCGAGGCCCTTTCCGCTGACCTGACCGGCGAACGCAAACAGCCGGTGTCCCGCAAGACGATCGTCAACGCCACGCTCACCGCTGTGCTTGTGGGGTTGCTGATCGGCCGCAGGATGTAACGCGGGCGCCCGGCGCGTCGGCTGGTTTCCATCATGCCGGCGCGATGAAGCGGCATGATGCGATTTGACGCGAAAGGCGACGAGGATCGACCGCAAAACCGCCGCCAGCAGCCGCATGACACAAAAAAGTACCGCCAAAATACAGCCCGCGGCTGCAAATCTGGCTGTCCTGGGCTCATGCAGGATTGCCTTTTGCGATTCTATCCGTACACCCTCCCCGAACCTGGCAGGCTGGCGCGCGAGGCGTCCATCCGGGACCTCAGGGTTCCCGACAAATGGGCGGCTCACGCTCCGGCTCCATGAAAGGGACAGTCCGATGATCCTGAGGGAAACGCCCTGGCGCTTCCTCCAGGAGGCGGATTGCCTCTAACTCAAGAGAGTGGCGCCAATCATGACGAAGTGGGTCTACACCTTTGGCGACGGACGCGCCGAAGGCGAAGCGGGCATGAAGAACCTCCTGGGCGGCAAGGGCGCGAACCTTGCCGAAATGGCCAATCTCGGCCTCCCCGTGCCCCCCGGTTTTACCGTGACCACCGAGGTCTGCACCTGGTATTACGCCAACGGCAAGACATATCCCGCCGACCTGGAGGCGCAGGTGAACGCCGCGCTGGACCACGTCGGCGCCATCACCGGCAAGACCTTCGGCGACCGGGAAAACCCGCTGCTGGTTTCGGTGCGCTCTGGCGCCCGCGCCTCCATGCCGGGCATGATGGATACGGTTCTCAATCTCGGTCTGAATGATGAAACCGTCGAGACCATCGCCCGCCTCTCCGGCGATCCGCGTTTTGCCTGGGACAGCTACCGCCGTTTCATCACCATGTATTCCGACGTGGTGCTGGGCGTTGAGCACCACCATTTCGAGGACGCCCTTGACCAGGTGAAGAACCGCAAGGGTTATGGCCTCGACACCGATCTGTCCGCTGACGACTGGAAGGGTCTGGTCAGCGTCTACAAGGACATCGTCAATCGCGAGCTTGGCCGCCCCTTCCCGCAGGACGCGAAGGAGCAGCTCTGGGGGGCCATGGGCGCCGTATTCGGCTCGTGGATGAACGCCCGCGCCAACAAATATCGTGAACTGCATGGCATTCCGGCCAGCTGGGGCACGGCGGTCAACATCCAGGCCATGGTGTTTGGCAATCGCGGCGCCACCTCCGCCACCGGCGTCGCCTTCACGCGCAACCCCTCGACCGGCGAGAAGGAGCTGTACGGCGAATACCTCATCAACGCCCAGGGCGAGGATGTGGTGGCCGGCATTCGCACGCCCCAGGACATCACGGAAAAGGCGCGCATCGCAGCCGGCTCCGACAAGCCGTCCCTCGAACAGGAGATGCCGGCGGTCTACGCCGAGCTCGTCCGCATCTATGGCCTGCTGGAAAAGCACTATCGCGACATGCAGGACATGGAGTTCACGGTCGAGGAAGGCAAGCTGTGGATGCTGCAGACCCGCAACGGCAAGCGCACGGCGCGCGCCGCCCTGCGCATCGCCGTCGATCTGGCCGGCGAAGGTCTGCTGACGCAGGACGAAGCGGTGCTGCGCGTGGAGCCCCAGGCGCTCGACCAGCTGCTGCACCCGACGCTCGACCCCAAGGCCGCCCGCACCCTTGTCGCCAACGGCCTGCCGGCCTCCCCCGGCGCCGCCTGTGGTGAGATCGTATTCTCCTCCGATGAGGCGGAAGACGCCCGCAAGGCTGGCCGCCGCGTCATTCTGGTGCGCATTGAAACCAGCCCTGAAGACATCCACGGCATGCACGCCGCCGAAGGCATCCTGACGACGCGCGGCGGCATGACCTCGCACGCCGCCGTGGTGGCCCGCGGCATGGGCAAGCCCTGCGTCTCCGGCGCCGGCTCCATCCGCGTCGACTACAAGGCCCAGACCATGACGGTCGGCGGCCATGTCTTCAATCGCGGCGATGTCATCACCCTCGATGGCGGCACGGGCGAGGTGTTCGCCGGCGCGGTGCCGACGGTCGAGCCGGAACTCTCGGGCGAGTTCGCCACCCTGATGGGCTGGGCCGACGCCGGCCGCCGCCTCAAGGTGCGCGCCAACGCCGACACGCCGCGCGACGCCACCACCGCGCGCAACTTCGGCGCCGAAGGCATTGGCCTGTGCCGCACCGAGCACATGTTCTTCGACGCCGACCGCATCATGACCATGCGCGAGATGATTCTCGCCGAGGATGCGGACGGTCGTCGCGCCGCGTTGGCCCGCCTGCTGCCCATGCAGCGTTCGGATTTCGCGGAGCTGTTCACATTGATGGCCGGCCTGCCCGTCACCATCCGCCTGCTCGATCCGCCGCTGCATGAGTTCCTGCCGCACACCGAGGCGGATATCGAGGAGGTGGCGAAGGCTATCGGCGCCTCGCCGGAAAAGGTGCGCCGCCGCGCCCAGGAGCTGCACGAGTTCAACCCGATGCTTGGCTTCCGTGGTTGCCGTCTGGCGGTCGCCTATCCGGAAATCGCCGAAATGCAGGCCCGGGCCATCTTCGAGGCCGCCGTCGAGGCGTCGAAGAAGACCGGCCAGCCGGTGATCCCGGAAGTGATGGTGCCGCTGGTCATGACCCGCGCCGAGCTGGACCTGGTCAAGGCCCGCATCGACGCCATGGCCGCCGCCGTGCGGCAGGAAACCGGCGCCAGCTTCACCTATCAGGTCGGCACCATGATCGAGCTGCCGCGCGCCGCCCTGCGCGCCGGCGAGATCGCCGAATCGGCGGAGTTCTTCTCCTTCGGCACCAACGACCTGACCCAGACCACCCTTGGCATCAGCCGCGACGACGCCGGCTCGTTCCTCGGAACCTACACGGCCGCCGGCCTGCTGCCGGCCGACCCGTTCGTCACCATTGACCAGGAAGGCGTGGGCGAACTGGTGCGCATCGGCGTCGAGCGCGGCCGCAAGACGCGCGCCGGACTGAAGGTCGGCATCTGCGGCGAGCACGGCGGCGACCCGGCCTCGGTCGCCTTCTGCGAGGAAACCGGCCTCGATTACGTCTCCTGCTCGCCCTACCGCGTGCCAATCGCCCGCCTCGCCGCCGCCCAGGCCGCCATCCGGGCAAAGGGCGTGCGCTAAGGCGCGGCCTTTTATACGGCAAACCATCAGACAGGCCGGCGCCCGCGCCGGCCTGTTTTCGTTTGCCCACGACGGCGCCTGTTGTCCCGCGCCGGAACACACAGGCCGCCGGCTTTACCGTTTCTAAACGCTGTTACGCGATTCTTGCGCTGTCGCCGGATCAGAATCCCCGACCCCGGCTCCCGGCCTCACGACCGGATATATGGCAGCGAAACCATGCGTTTGCGTCGCAACAGAATGAAATGGCTTTGCGCCACGACCGCGCCCTGGGCCCTTGGGGTCGGCATGCTCGTGTCATTCACGGCCAGCGCCGGGCAGGATCTGAGCGTCGGCGTCAGCGCCGGCCCGGCGCCCGTGAAATACGCCATTCTCGATCAGGGCGATCTGGTGCCGCAGGCGCCGGGCCTTGTCGCGGCGACGCTTGGTCTTTCCGGCGCCAGCCTGGGCGCGCCGCGCCAGACAGCGGGGATCCGTCTCGCCTCCTACACCGATGACGCGGACCTGCGGCTGTTTCCCGGCCCTGACGAGGTTGGCCAGGCCCCGCGTGACGACCTGAAACAACATGTCCGCCGCCTCGCCGATCCGCGTTTCCCGGAGGTGCAGCGCCAGAGCAAGGGCGACCCGCAGACGGCGCTGCGCTCCACCCTGAGCCGCACCGGACGCGACGCCGCCTGGATACGCCCAGCCACCCACGCCGGCCGCCTGCTGTTTTCCCGCGACGACCGGCTGTTGCCACGCACCATCCTGATGGAAGGCTCCGTGGAAGTGCCGGCGCTGGAGGACGTGTTGCGCTTCGAAGCCATGGATGACGAAAACGACGGCGCCACCGCGCAGCAGAGCGCCGAATCGTCGCCCGTCGCCCCATCGGCCATCGCCGCCAGCCCAGCGGATGGCCCCGATGTCTCCGGCCTGACGGACGGCCCCACGCCGGAGGAGGCGCGCAACCTGTTCGGCAGCGCCCGTCGCGCCGCCACCTTCTCCTGGCGTCGCCCCAGCGACGCCCGCGACGGCGGCACGCCGGCGACGCCGCGCGCCATGGCGCTGGCCTCCGCCACACCGGCCCCGCCGGAAGCCACGCCCATGGAAATCGCCGCGGCTCCGGTCATCGTCGCGCCGGGTCCGGGCGCCTCGATCGTGGCCAGGCTCAATCCGGGCCGGCAAAGCTACGCCGGCCTCATCAGCCCCGATCACATGGCGCGCGAACAGCGCTGCCTCGCCGAGGCGGTGTATTTCGAGGCGCGGAGCGAGCCGGCCGCGGGCCAGGCCGCGGTGGCCCAGGTGGTGCTGAACCGGGTCAAGAGCGGCCTGTACCCCACCACTGTCTGTGGCGTGGTCTACCAGAACCGCCACCGTCACAACGCCTGCCAGTTCTCCTTCGCCTGCGAAGGCAAGCGCCTGGTCACCAACGAAACCGCCGCCTGGCGCCAGGCCGTGCAGATCGCCCGCGCGGTCTACGAAGGCCAGACCTATGTGGCCGAGGTCGGAGGCGCCACGCACTATCACGCGGACTATGTGCGGCCGCGCTGGGCGCGAAAGCTCAAGAAGAACGACGTTATCGGCCGTCACATTTTCTATCAGCTGCGCCCAGGCCAGACCTGAACGCAACGTAACCCGGCGCCGCATATCAGGACCTCCACGCCGGGAATCCGGCGCGGCCTGCTCTCTGGCGAACCAGCACACAGTCGCATTGGCGCGTGAAGCGGCGCGATGCCGGAGAAAACCCTCCCGAAAGCGCTGCTGATCAGGCCAGCAAAGTACAACTTCCTGTATTTCATCAGGGCTCTACTTTTTTGCTTCAGGCTCTTCACTCCTGGAAAAACCCTGACGGCGGGGCGCCGCCGTCAGGACGCGCCATGTGAACGCAGATATGGAAAATCACAAGCGGATCAGGAGCGCGCCTGCCGTCGCCCACCGGCGCTGGCGCTGGCGCTGGCCCCTGCCCGCTCCCCGCCTTCTGGCGTGTACACGTCGTTGTAGCCATAAGGCCCACGCGTGCGCGGCGAAGCATAGTTCGGCGCGATCATGGGATAAGTCGGCGGCAGGTTCCACTTGGCCCTGTATTCAGCCGGCGTCATGCCGAACGCCGCGCTCAGATGGCGCTTGAGGAACTTGAAACGCTTTCCGTCTTCAAGACAGACAATGTATTCTGGCGTAACAGACCGCTTGATAGGCACGGCCGGCTTCAGTTTGTTCGCCGATTCCGTTGCGGCGCCACTGAGCCGGGTCAGGGAATTGTGAACTGAGTTGATCACATCTGACAGCTGCTCGCTGTCGATCTGATTATTTTTTACATATGCCGAAACAATACTGGTCGTAAGATTGATAATATTCTCTTCGATGATGTCATCTGACACAGCCGCTCTCCTCTCAAGAAAGCTGACGAAATGTGGCAATTTTTACCGACGCAACAACAGATACAACCCCAATTCGCGGGCATATCCAGAACGCCAGGTCATGTCCGTTCACCACGCATGGACCCCGGCGTAGACGCGCCCGCATCCGGCCAGGCGCCATCAGATCGCATAACAACCTGACGAACAAGAATTACAATAATATAATATTTTTTGCAATAACAAATATACAATAATAATTACTTAAAATTTGATATAACGCCTGTAAATACCTTCAGGGTGAACCAACCAGATCTTCCCGATATGAAACGCCTGCCCGCCGCGGGCGAAAGCGGCCTGGCCCGCGGCGCAGGCGTTCGCTGGCCGGCAGTCGCAATCCCGGGCAACGACCGCGTTTCATGGCGTAAACACGCCCAACCCTGCTCATGTCGGTGAGAACGCGTGATCCAGACGCGACTTTCCTCCGGCAGGCTCCGGCATGGCCTTGGGAGCCCGTGGCGCCCAGCCCCCGGTCACCCCCGGTTCAAGCCCCTGGTCAAAGCCACCGCCTGAAACCGCCTTCCCTGTTGCCCGACGGCGCACAATCGGGTTGAACCAGATATCGGACACAATGGCGACGCCGGGCCGGCCCGGTTCGCCGCAGGGAGAAACCCATGGCGACAGGCAGTTTCCGCGCGCTGGTGGCGCGCAAATCCGGCAATCCTGACGACAAGACCCAGCATGTCAGCCTTGAAACAGTCGATGATTCCATTCTCGGCGAGGGCGACGTGACGGTGCGGGTCACCCATTCCACCGTCAATTTCAAGGATGGCCTCGCCATCACCGGCCGGTCGCCGATCCTTCGCCGCTGGCCAATGATTCCTGGCATCGATTTCGCCGGCGTTGTCGAGCAGTCGGACAGCGCCGCCTTTCCGGTTGGCTCCGAAGTGGTGCTCAACGGCTGGGGCGTTGGCGAAAGCCATCCGGGCGGTTACGCGCAGCGCGCCCGCGTCAAAAGCGACTGGCTCGTGCCCCTGCCGGCCGGCCTGACGGCGGCCCAGGCCATGGCCATCGGCACCGCCGGCTACACGGCGATGCTGTGCCGCATGGCGCTGGAGCGTCACGGAGCCACGCCGGACCAGGGGCCGGTGCTGGTCACCGGCGCCTCCGGCGGCGTCGGCTCGGTGGCGGTGGCGCTGATGGCGGCGGCCGGCTGGGAGGTCATCGCCTCCACCGGGCGCCCCGAAGAAGCTGCTTATCTGCAGGGCCTCGGCGCCGCCGCCATCATGAACCGCGCCGAGCTCTCCGCCCCCGGCAAGCCGCTGGGCAAGGAGCGCTGGGCGGCCGCCATCGATTCGGTTGGCTCCCACACGCTCGCCAATGTGCTGGCCTCGACGAAATACCGCGGCGCCGTCGCCGCCTGCGGCCTGGCCCAGGGCATGGACCTCCCCGGCTCGGTGGCGCCGTTCATTCTGCGCAATGTCGCCCTGCTCGGCGTCGACAGCGTCATGTGCCCCGCCGCCGACCGCCGCGAGGCGTGGACGCGACTGGCGAAGGAGCTGGACCTGCGCAAGCTCGGCGACATGACCGCGACCATCACCCTCGACGATGTGCCGGGCGCCGCCCGCGACATTCTCGCCGGCAAGGTGCGCGGCCGCCTGGTGGTGGAGATCGGCTGAACGCAGGCCAGAACAGAAAGACACAGGAAAAATCCGCCCTGGTTGGCGGATTTTTCTCCAGACAGCTCCCGCTCAGCCCTGCGGCGCCCAGGGCGCCTCGCCCTCGATCAGCGGGCGGTGGCGGTGGAGCTCCCCGCCAACGAAATCCATGAAGGCGCGGACGCGCGGCGCATGGCGCAGGTCCTGGTGAGTGAGCAGCCACAGGCTGCTGGAAATGTCGTTGTGCGGCGGCGACAGCCGCACCAGTTCGCCGTTCATGTCCGCCGCCATGCACGGCAACGGGCCAACGCCGAGGCCGGCGATGACCGCGTCGGCCAATGAACGCACGGTGTTAACGCGAAATCCCACCTGGTCATGCCCGCCAGCCTGGTCGCGCACAAAACGCGCGGCGCGAATTTCGCTCAATTCGCCGCCAAGCCCCACCCAGTTTGCGCTGGCGCAAAGCTCGGGGGTGTGCGCGCCGCTGCTGCCGGGGAAGTCGGCCCGCCGGCCGTAGATTGCCCAGGCGATGCGGCCGATGCGTCGCCCCACAAGGGTTTCGCCGGGCTTGTCCGTCGCCCGTATGGCGATGTCGGCGTCGCGCCGCGACAGGTTGAGCTGGGCGTTGTCCACCACCACGTCGAGGCGGATTTGCGGATGCCGGCGGCGGAATTCGCCAATGATCCGGGTCAGCAACATGCCCATCAGCCCGTCATTGGTGGTGACGCGCAGCTCGCCGGAGGGCGCCAGCTCCTTGCCCTCGACCTTGCGCAGAAAGCCGCTGGCCGCGTCTTCCATGGCGTCGGCCACGGCGACCATTTCCTCGCCGGCCGCTGTCAGCACATAGCCGCCGCGCCGCCGCTCAAACAGCGTGCAGTCCAGCGTCGCCTCAAGCTGCGCAAGGCGGCGAAAAACCGTCGAGTTGTTGACGCCGAGCGTCGCGGCCGCGCCGGCCAGGCCCCGCGCCGAAGCGATGGCCCGCACCAGGCGGAAATCATCCAGCGGTACGGCGGCGTTGGTGAGCCGCGTCCGGGCGCGGCTGGCGGCAGTTGCGTCGGTCATGGTTGGCACAGCATGACCGCAGATTGCAAATTTGCAATAAAACAATTGCGTCATCGGCTCTGGTTCTGCGCGAAGAGAATGGGCAGTTTGAGGGGGCGGCAGGACGGCGCGCCAGGGAAACCGGCGCTGCTGAAGCCTTGAGCGCCCGTTCCTGGTCCCGGTTTTTTAGATCCTCGCCACACCGCCGCGAACCTGTTCGCCGGCCTGGCGCGCAGGACGCGGAGAATGACAATGACCAAGGTTCTGGTTCTTTACTATTCCAGCTATGGCCACATCGAGAAAATGGCCGAAGCCGTTGCGGAAGGCGCGCGCAGCGCCGGCGCCGACGTGACGGTGAAGCGCGTGCCGGAGACGGTTCCGGAAGACGTGGCGCGCGGCGCCCATTTCAAGCTCGACCAGGCTGCCCCGGTGGCGACGGTCGCCGAACTGCCGGAATATGACGCCATCATCTTCGGCGCGCCGACCCGCTTCGGCGTCTTCGCCTCGCAGATGCGCGCCTTCCTCGACCAGACCGGCGGCCTGTGGGCCCAGGGCAAGCTGGTCGGCAAGGTCGGCAGCGCCTTCACCTCCAGCGCCACCCAGCACGGTGGCCAGGAATCCACCCTGCTCACGTTCCACCCGACGCTGCTGCACCACGGCATGGTGGTGGTTGGCCTGCCTTACGCCTTCGCCGGCCAGATGGGCGTGGACGAAATCAAGGGCGGCTCGCCCTACGGCGCCAGCACCATCGCCGATGGCGACGGCAGCCGCCAGCCCTCCGAAGCTGACCTGGCCGGCGCCCGCTACCAGGGCGCGCATGTGGCGAAGATCGCCGCGAAGCTGGCCTCCTGACGGGGGCTCGCGCGCCCGGTGCCGGGCGGGCGCCGTCCCGCATCGGGGCCCCCTGTCAGCGAAGGGCCCCGGAGCCGGGACCATTCCGGCTCGCCATGAAGCCGTTCCGACCTATTTCGGCGCGGCGGCGCGGCGCAGGCGATCGTTGATCGCCTCGCCCAGGTCCCTGTCCGGCACTGGCGCTACGGCGATCGTCGCCACGCCGGCGGCGTCGAGCCGGCGCAGGGCCCCGAACAGATTGGCGGCGGCTTCCGCAAGGTCGCCGCCTTCGCTCAGGTCCAGCGTCATGACGGCGCGTCCGCTCCCGGCGGGCCTGGCGCAGCCGAACGTCAGCAGCGCTTCCCCCACCCGCACCTCATCGACATTCAGCCGAACCTGGGCGTTCGGCGCGTAGTGCGAGGCCAGCATGCCGGGTGAGACCGGCCGCGCCGGATCGGCGGCGGCGTTTTCTGCCAATTTGCCCCCGAGGACAGCCTCCAGCGCGCTCCGGGTGACGCCGCCCGGGCGCAGCAGCGTGGCGACGCCGTCGACCACCGCCACCACCGTCGACTCCACCCCCACCTGCGTCGGGCCGCCATCCACCACCGCGTCGATGCGCCCGTCGAGATCGGCCAGCACATGGGCGGCCGTTGTCGGGCTGACATGACCGGACACATTGGCGGAGGGCGCGGTCACCGGGCGCCCCACCTGGCGCAGCAACGCCCGCGCTGTCTGCGTCGCCGGCACGCGCAGGGCGATGGTCGGCAGCCCCGCCATCGCCAGTTCGCTGACGCCGGACCGCGCCACGGCCGGAACAACCAGGGTCAGCGGGCCGGGCCAGAACCGCTCCGCCAGTCGCAGCGCCACGGCGTCGAACACGCCGAACTGGCGGGCGGCGGCGAGGTCCGGCACGTGCGAAATCAGCGGATTGAACGGGGGGCGCCCCTTGGCGGCGTAAATGCCGGCCACCGCCCGCCCGTTGGTGGCGTCGCCGCCCAGGCCGTAAACCGTCTCGGTGGGAAAAGCGACCAGGCCGCCGTCACGCAGCAGTTGCGCGGCGGCGGCGAGGCCGTCCGCGCTGGCGTCGAGTCGCAGGGTGCGCCGCGTCATCATCCGTTCCTGTCTCCGGGCGTCCGGCGCCCGCGCCTGTGTATACGGTTTTTGCATCCCGCGCCGCTTTTGTCGTGCTGACGTCGCCCGCCAGGTCCGTGGCGACGCGCGGACAAAATGTCCCGCCGAAAGGTCCATGCGCAACAAGTTACGGAAGCTGTTCCAGAAATTCGCCGCCAGGGGCTAACTGGCCGCTGGCATATTGGCGGCGATGACATTAAACCTTCGTCTGATACGCGCCGGCGTCACGGTCGCCGGGCGATGCGCAGTCCGGAGATAGTAACCATGACCTACGCCGCTCCCGTCAACGATATGGTCGAGACCATCCGCTCGGCCGCCGGCTTCGAACAGGCTGTGGCGGACGGGATTTATGGCGACCTGTCGCTCGATCTGGTGGCTTCGGTGCTGGAGGAAGCGGGGCGCTTCGCCAGTGAGCGCATCGCGCCGCTGAACCGCATTGGCGACGAGATCGGCGCCCGCTGGAGCGACGGCGCCGTCACCACCCCGCCTGGCTGGAAAGAAACCTACCGCGACTGGACAGCGGCCGGCTGGAACGCCCTGCCCGCGCCGGAGCAATGGGGCGGCCAGGGCCTGCCGGCGGTGGTGCAGGCGGCCTGCGCCGAGATGTGGAACGCCGCGGCCATGTCCTTCGCGCTGGCGCCGCTGCTGAGCGCCGGCGCCGTGGAAGCGCTGATCGCCCACGGCTCCGAGGAACTGAAACAGACCTATCTGGCGAAACTGGTGGCGGGTGAATGGACCGGCACCATGAACCTGACGGAGCCCCAGGCCGGCTCCGACCTGGCGGCGCTGCGCACGAAGGCGGTCCCCAACGGCGACGGCAGCTATCGCATCACGGGCCAGAAAATCTTCATCACCTATGGCGAGCACGACATGACGGACAATATCGTCCATCTCGTGCTGGCCCGCCTGCCGGACGCGCCGGCCGGCACCCGCGGCATTTCGCTGTTCCTCGTGCCCAAGTTCATCCCCGACGCCAACGGCAATCCGGGGCAGCGCAACGACGTGCGCTGCGCCAGCATCGAGCACAAGCTTGGCATTCACGGCTCGCCCACCTGCGTCATGGTCTATGGCGATGAGGGCGGCGCCACGGGCTGGCTGATCGGCGAGGAGAATCGCGGCCTCAACTGCATGTTCACGATGATGAACGCCGCGCGCCTCGCCGTTGGCCTGCAGGGCGTCGCCATCGCCGACCGGGCCTGGCAGCAGGCGCTGGCCTACGCCCATGAGCGCCGCCAGGGCCGCGCCAGCGGCGCGCCCGCCGGCGAGATGAGCCCGATTATCCAGCACCCCAATATCCAGCGCAAACTGCTGACCATGAAGGCGCTGGCCGCCGCCGCCCGCGCCATCTGCTACCGCACCGCCGCCGCCCTCGATCGCGCCCATCTGGCCGCCGATCCGGCCGAGCGGGCGCGCGGCGCGGCGCACGCCTCGCTGCTGACCCCGGTCGCCAAGGCCTGGTCCACCGATATCGGGGTCGAGGCCGCCTCCATTGGCGTGCAGATTCACGGCGGCATGGGCTTCATCGAGGAGACCGGCGCAGCCCAGCACCTGCGCGACGCCCGCATCGCCCCGATCTATGAGGGCACCAACGGCATCCAGGCCATCGACCTGGTCACCCGCAAGCTGCCGATGAACGGCGGCGCGGTGGTGCAGGCGGCCATCGCCGCCATGCGCCAGACGGCGGCGCGCGCCGCCAACGCCCAGGCCGACGCCCTTGGCGACGCCGCCGCCCGCCTGCGCGACGCCGCCGAATCGCTGGATCGCGCCACCGCCTTCCTGTTGCAGCAGCAGGCCGGCAACAATCCGGACGCGGCGCTGGCCGTCGCCGTTCCCTATCTGCGGCTGTTCGGCATCGCCGAGGGGCTCGACGCCCTCGTGAACATCGCGCTCGCGGCCGTGAAGGCCGTCGAGGCCGGCGACGCCAACCCGGCGCACGCCAGCCGCATACACATCGCCCGCTTCTTCGCCGGCAATATTGCCCCCGAAGCCCAGGCGCTGGAGGACATCGTGCTGCGCGGCGCCGACGCCGTGCTGGAGGCGCGCGACGCGCTGGTCGCCTGACGTCCAGGCGCCGGAGAGGGGCCGCGGCGCAGTGGCCCGCCAGGGGCGTTCAACCATTGCGCCGGCAAACGGCGCGCCGCCGGCCGAACAACGAACTGCGCGCCCCGCCAGGCCATGACTCCGGTCGTGGTTTGTGGGAGAACAGCGCATGTTCGTTGTCCGGCCTGAAACCCCCGCCGACGCCGCCGCCATCCGCCAGGTGACCGCAGCTGCTTTCGCCAGCGCGCCGCAAAGCTCGGGCACGGAAGCGGCCATTGTCGATGCGCTGCGCGCCGCCGGCGCGCTGGCGCTGTCTTACGTCGCGGACGAGGCCGGCGCCCTTGTCGGCCACGCGGCGTTCTCGCCCGTAACGACCAGCGACGGCGCGACGGGGTGGTTCGGTCTCGGACCGGTGTCGGTGCATCCCGACCGTCAGGGCGCCGGGGTCGGTCAGGCGCTGATCCGCGCCGGGCTGGCGGCGTTGCGCGATCAGGGCGCCGCCGGCTGCGTCGTGCTCGGCGATCCGCGCTACTACGGTCGCTTTGGTTTCACCAGCGACCCGGCCCTGCGCTATGGCGACGTTCCCTCCGGATACTTCCAGCGCATCGTGTTCCGCGGATCGCCTCCCGCCGGCGAAGTCACCTATCACGCCAGCTTTGACATTGCCTGAATTGCGCCCGCAACCGGCGACGCATCCCCGGTTGTCAGCGCCGGCGAAAATCGCTAGAGCATCTACCCGCGGACGCGGTTTATTACGCCTGTAGCCGCAACAATTCAGACAGACATAACGCTATTTGCGCCCGCCTGGCGAGAACCGGGACGGCGGCGCGGAGACGGTTGACGCCGCCGCGCCTGCGCCCTGCGGCGCATCCCAAACATAACGGGGTTGTTCATGGCCCGGTTTCAGGCGTAATCGTTCGGGATCATGCCTGGAGCGCGCGCTCCCGAACACGCCGCATACCCATGGCCTGTGAGCGATCCGTCGCCGGTCTGGACCTTGCAGGAGGCCAGGGCCGTCCGCGTCGCCAGCAGCGCAACCGAACACGTCCAGCCGTCACGCCAGTGACATGATCCCGGTGGCAATGCTGCCCGGCGGGAGACCAGACCATGATCATTGTTCACCGGCCAGCGACAACGCCCGAGGGCGGGGCTTTTCTGGAACGGCGCATGCTTGTTCCTGGCGAGCTGTTTCCGGCCGACGCGATCTGGGTTGATCTGATCGAGCCGTCGCGCGCCGAGGCGCGCCTGGCGGAAGCCCATTATGGCGTCAGCGTGCCGACGCGCGAGGACACCGATTACATCGAGCCGTCCGAGTTGCTCTACACCGAGAACGGCGCCCGCTACATGACCACGCAGCTGCTGTTCAACGTCGCCCACGACGCCCAGCTCGCCAGCGTCAGCTTCATCCTGGCCCGTAACACGCTGATCACCGTGCGCTATGACGAGCCGAAGGCGTTCATCATGTTCGCCCACCGCGCCGGCCGGCCAGGCAGCGGCGGCCTCACCGCCGAGCAGGTGATGGCCGGCCTCATTGAAACCATCATCGACCGCGCCGCCGAGGTGCTCCAGAACATCGGCGAGGACATCAACACCCTCTCCCGCCAGGTATTCGAAACCAAGCACGACCCCGGCAAACGCAACGCCGAGTTCCAGGACATCGTCCAGACCCTTGGCCACCATGGCGATCTGATCTCCAAAAGCCGCGAAAGCCTGCTGTCGATCGAGCGGGTCATGCTGTTTCTCACCGTGGCCTACCGCACCGCCCGCGTGCCCATGGAACTGCGCGAACAGGTGCGCACCAACCTGCGCGACCTGCAATCGCTGGAGGAGCACGCAACCTTCCAGAGCGGCAAGATCCAGTTCCTGCTCGACGCCACCCTCGGCCTCGTCAACATCGAGCAGAACAACATCATCAAGCTGTTTTCGGTTATGGCGGTGGTGTTCATGCCGCCGACCCTCATCGCCTCCATCTACGGCATGAACTTCAAGGCGATGCCGGAGCTGGACTGGAAGCTTGGCTACCCGCTGGCCCTGCTTGGCATGATTGTCGCCGCCATCGCGCCCTATTTCTTCTTCCGCTGGAAGAAGTGGCTTTAACCTGCCCGCCAGCCCCGAAAGAAAGCCATGCCCCCTGCGCCCCTGCGGATCGTCCTGACCGGCGGCCCCGGATCGGGAAAGACCACCTTGCTTGAAGCACTCGCCGCCCGCGGCCACGCGACGGCGCCGGAAGCCGGAAGGGCGGTGATCCTGCAACAGCAGGTCAGCGGCGGCGACGCCCTGCCATGGCGCAACCCGGCGCGCTTCGCCGACGCCATGCTGGAACACGCCGTCGCGACGTTCGACGCGGCGGATAACGCCGGGGGCCCGGTATTGGGCCCGGTATTCTTTGACCGGGGCATTGGCGACGTGCTGGGTTATCTGGAGCTGGTCGGCCTTGCCCATGGCGCGGCGGCGCAACGCTGCCGCGAGGCGGCGCGCAGGCGGCGTTACCACGCAAAGGTTTTCATCGCGCCGTTCTGGCCGGAAATCTACGTCAACGACGCCGAACGCAAGCAGGACCTGGCCGAGGCCGAAGCCACCTGCGCCGTCATGGCCAGGGTCTGGCCGGCCCTTGGCTATGATCTGGTCTGGCTGCCGAAGGCCCCCGTGGCGGAGCGCGTTGCTTTCATCATGACGAACCTGGCCGGACGATAGCCTCCCGCCCGTCCCCACGCCGCCGTCGCGGCCGCAGGCAACGCCCCCGCAGGAGACGACAAGACGTAAGCGCCAGCAACAGGCGCAGGCATGGCGGCGGCGACCGCCCCGGCGCCCTCGCCAGGTCCGCTTTGACCCGGCAGGATCTGGACAAGAAAAAACCCGGCGGGCGGCGCCAGCCGGGTTTCTTCTGATCGGTCGCCCGCGCCGGGCTCAGCCCTCGATACGCGAGAAATCGGCGATGGCGCGCGTCGCCTCACGAATGCCGGCGAGCAGGCGCAGGCGATTGGCGCGCAGGGCCGCGTCGTCGGCGTTGACCGTCACCGCCTCGAAGAAGGCGTCCACCGGGCCGCGCAGCGCCGCCAGGGCGGTCATGGCGCCCTGGTAATCCTCCCGCTTCACCGCCGCTTCCGCCGCCTCGCGGGCGGCCGCCAGCGCCGTGAACAGCGCCTTTTCCTCATCGGCCTGCAACAGGGCGGCGTCGGCGGCGGCGTCATATGACGCGCCGTCCTTCTTCTCCTCGATGCGCAGGATGTTGGCGGCGCGCTTCACGCCGGCCAGCAGCGACCTGCCGTCGGCAGTGTCGAGGAACTGCTTCAGCGCCGCGACGCGACGCACCACCAGCAGCAGATCGTCCTGATCGCCCAGCGACAGCACCGCGTCGATCAGATCGTGGCTGTAACCCTGGTCGCGCAGGAAAACCTTGAGGCGGTCGTGGAAGAACTCCAGCAGCGACACCGCGTCCGACGACACAACGCGCCCGCCGAATTCTTCCGGCATGCGCGGCGCGGCGCGCTTCGCCCCTTCCGGCTCGGCCTCCTGGCAGATTTCCACCAGCGGCAGCCCCAGATCGTTCTCCAGCACCAGGCGGATAACGCCGAGCGCCGCCCGGCGCAGGGCGTAAGGGTCCTTGGAGCCGGTCGGCTTCTCGTCGATGGCCCAGAAGCCGGCCAGGGTGTCCAGCTTATCGGCCAGCGCCACGGCGACGGAAACCGGCGCGGTGGGCGTGCGGTCGGACGGGCCGAGCGGCTTGTAATGGTCCTCGAGCGCCGCCGCCACATGCGGGTCCTCGCCCTCGGCCGCCGCATAATAGCGGCCCATGAGACCCTGCAACTCCGGGAACTCGCCCACCATTTCGGTGGTGAGGTCCGCCTTGGCCAGGCGGGCGGCGCGGGTCGCCAGGCCGCCGTCGGCGCCGATCGCCAGCGCGATCTTGCCGGCCAGCTCCACCAGCCGCTCGACGCGCTCGCCCTGGGTTCCCAGCTTCTCGTGGAACACGGAGCGGGAGTCGATCAGCTTCTGCAGGCGCTGCTCCAGCGGCTTCAGATGCTTCGTGTCCGCGCGGTCGCGATAATCCGGCATCGGCCGCTGGTCAGTCTGCCAGAAATGGCGGGCGTCGGAGAGACGGGCGCGCACCACCCGCTCATTGCCGGCGATGATGGCGGCGCCGCCATCCGGCGCGACGATGTTCGACACCAGGATGAATCTGTTCGCCAGCGAACCATCGGCCTTCTTCAGCACGAAGCACTTCTGGTTGGCGCGAATGGTGGCGCGGATCACCTCCGGCGGTATCGCCAGGAACTCTTCCTCGAAGGCGCCCATCAGCACCACCGGCCATTCCACCAGGCCGGCGACTTCCTCCAGCAGACCTTCGTCTTCCACCAGCTCCAGGCCCTGGGCGAAGGCGAGATTGCGCGCCTCAGCCAGAATAATGTCCTTGCGGCGGTCCGTATCCAGAACCACCTTCGCCCTCTCCAGCACGGCGACGTAATCGTCGAAGCGCTTCACCTGAATCGGACCCGGGAAGCCTGCGCCCTTCGCCATGAAGCGGTGGCCGCGGGTTTCGTTGCCCGCCGTCACGCCGCCCACGCTGAACGGCACGATCTGCGGCTCCTCGGTCTCGGGCCCGAAGGTGGCGACGATGGAATGCAGCGGCCGCACCCAGCGCATGGCGCCGGGCCGGGCGGAGGCGGCGCCCCAGCGCATCGACTTCGGCCAGGGGAAGTTCTGGATGATGCGCGGCAGCGCCTCGGCCAGCACGTCCAGCGTCGGCTGGCCAGGCTTTTCGATGACCGCGACATAGAACTCGCCCTTTTTCGGGTCGGAGACCACCTGGGCCTGGTCGATGGAGGTCAGGCCGGCGCTCTTCAGGAAGCCCTGGATCGCCCCATCCGGCGCGCCGACGCGCGGCCCCTTGCGTTCCTCGCGCACGTCCCGGCCCACCGCCGGCAGGCCCGCGACGTGCAGGGCGATGCGGCGTGGCGTCGCCCAGGCGCCGGCGCCCTCATACAGCAGGCCGCGCTCGACAAGGGCGTTGGTCACCAGGCTCTGCAGGTCCTGCGCCGCCTTGCGCTGCATGCGGGCGGGGATTTCTTCACTGAACAGTTCGAGCAGAAGGTCGGGCATCGGAGGTTCCATCGGCCCCGGCGGGCCTGAAAAAGCGTCAAACGGGCGTGCGGCGAAACAGTTGCGGAAGCCTCAGGCGGCCGCGCCGCCGCCCTCGGTGCGCAGCCACGCGGCGCCGCAGGCCTTGGCCAGTTCACGCACGCGCAGGATGTAGCTCTGCCGTTCGGTGATCGAGATCACGCCGCGCGCGTCCAGCAGGTTGAAGGCGTGGCTGGCCTTGATGCACTGGTCGTAGGCCGGCATGGCGAGGCCATGGCGGCCATCGGCGCGCGCGCCGGCTTCCAGCAGGCGTTTGCACTCCTTCTCCGCGTCGGCAAAGTGGCGGAACAGGATCTCCGTGTCGGCGTATTCGAAATTGAACGCGGAGAACTCCTGCTCGGCCTGCAGGAACACGTCCCCATAGGTCACCTTGTCAGCGCCCTCGCCGCCGTTGAAATTGAGGTCATAGACGCGCTCGACGCCCTGCACGTACATGGCGAGGCGCTCCAGGCCGTAGGTCAGTTCGCCGGCGACCGGCGCGCACTCCACGCCCGCCACCTGCTGGAAATAGGTGAACTGCGACACTTCCATGCCGTCGCACCAGCATTCCCAGCCAAGCCCCCAGGCGCCCAGGGTCGGGCTCTCCCAGTCGTCCTCGACGAAGCGCACGTCATGCAGCGCCAGATCGACGCCGATGGCCTCCAGCGACGCCAGATACAGCTCCTGCAGGTTCGGCGGATTCGGCTTCAGGATCACCTGATACTGGTAATAATGCTGCAACCGGTTGGGGTTCTCGCCATAGCGCCCGTCGGTGGGGCGGCGCGAGGGCTGCACATAGGCGGCTTTCCACGGCTTCGGCCCCAGCGCCCTCAGGGTGGTGGCCGGGTGGAAGGTGCCGGCGCCCACCTCCATGTCATAGGGCTGGAGAATGACGCAGCCCTGCTTCGCCCAGAACTCATGGAGCGTCAGAATAAGCCCCTGAAAGGAGCGCTTCGGGCTGGACTGATCGGAGCCGGTCATGATCGCATTCTTCTGATATCGCGTGCTTCTGTCGCTGCGGCGGCGCGCCGACGCAGGTCCCTATACAACGAAAAGGCAGCGGACACAGTTGGAAATCGCCCGGCCGCAGCCGTATCCGGCCGTCAATCGCCCCATGGCAGGCTTTCGCCGGCATGGGCGCGGGCCGCTTCGGCGGTGAAGGCCCCATCCGGCCCGTGCAATACCAGCGGCGCGTCAAGGGCGAATGGCCCGCGCCGGCCGCGCAGCCCGCCCACCATCACCCGGATCGCCGGCGCGCCCGCCCGCGCCGCCACCGGCCGCGCCCGCACGTCGCCGAAGCGCCGCGCCATGCCGGCGAGAATCTCCGGCAGCGCCTCCGCCCGGTGGATCACCAGCAGCGCCCCGCCCGGCCGCAGCAGCCGGCAGGCGCAGCGCAACCAGGCCTGCAGGGCGTCCTCCTGCCACGGCGTCTGCATCCCGTCCACGGCCGCATCGAATACGTGCGCGGCCCGCCGGCCGGCCCCGGGCGAGGCGCGCACCGCCTCCGGCGCGAACCAGGGCGGATTGGTCACCACCAGGTCCTGGCTTTCCGCGAGAAGGCCCGCCGCCGCCAGCGCCTCTGGCCGGGCCAGCAGGTCGACATTGAGGATGCGGGCGCGGTCATCCAGCCCGTTCAGCGCGATATTGCCGGCGCACAATCCGGCGAGGTCGCCATCGCGCTCCGCCAGCGTCACCCGCGTTTCCAGCGCGGCCCGGGCCAACCCCAGGCCGATCAGGCCGCTGCCCGCGCCCATGTCGAGCACGTCGATGTTCCGGCGCAGCCGCCGCGCCTGCGCCTGCGCCAGCGTCGCGCCAGCCATGGCGGCGAGCACGCCGTCGGTGCCGCCGCGATGGTGGCCGCGCCGGAACTGCGCCAGTCGCAGCCCGCCGTTGAAGAAGGCGTCGAGGCTCTGCTCCTCGGCGGTCACGGATCAGTCCGGCAGTTCGGGCAGATATTCGCCCATGCCGGCCTCCGCCAGCAGCGCGCGCGCCGCCGCCAGGGCGTCGCCAGCCACCATCAGGCGGCGGGGAAAGGCGCCGATCGAGCCCTCGATGGCGCTGACCTGGTTGTCGGCCACCATGTTGAGAATGCCGGCCTGATCCAGCAGGCCGGACATGTAGCCAAGGGCGACGACGTCATTGGTGCGCAGCAATTCTTCCATGCGTTCAGGAATAGCGCATTTGCCGGCGCTCAGGAATGGCGCAGGCGCCCGTCCCCCCGCCGGCTTCCGGCCACCAGGGCAAACATCCCACAGGGGCAATCCGCCGCCCCTTTCCGCCGGGCCGCGCGCGCGGTTTCATTTGCAAATCTGGCGGAAACATTGGACAAGTCGGGCCAGCGGGCGCTGGCTCCATGGGCAGCCAGGGCAGCGCGCCGGACCGTGGACCGGAAGGAGATCAGGTTGGGTATCGCCGTCGCACTGGACAGGGACAAGGGCAGGCAGGCCAGCATCGAAGGCCTGGTGAAGCTGGTCGCCGCCGACATGGAGCGGGTGAACCAGATGATCCTGTCGCGCACGGGGTCCGATGTCCTGATGATTCCCGAGGTCGCCAATCATCTGATCTCGTCCGGCGGCAAGCGGCTGCGCCCCATGCTCACCCTCTCGGCCGCCGCTCTGTGCGGCTATCAGGGCGAGGGCCAGGTCAAGCTGGCGGCCAGCGTCGAGTTCATGCACACCGCCACCCTGCTCCACGACGACGTGGTCGACGAGAGCGACATGCGACGCGGCAAGCCGGCGGCGCGCAAGGTCTGGGGCAACGAGGCCAGCGTGCTGGTCGGCGACTTCCTGCTCGGCCAGGCCTTTCGCATGATGGTCGAGGTCGGCTCGCTCGACGCGCTCGACGTGCTGTCCACCGCCGCCGCCGTCATCGCCGAGGGCGAGGTGATGCAGCTGTCGGTCGCGCGCAGCCTCGGAACCACCGAGGAAGAATACCTCGCCGTGATCGAGTCCAAGACCGCCACCCTGTTCGCGGCGGCTTGCGAGGTTGGCCCGATCCTCGCCGGCAACAATGCGGACGACCGCGCCGCCTGCCGCGCCTATGGCATGAACCTCGGCGTCGCCTTCCAGCTCATCGACGATGCGCTCGATTACGGCGGAACCGCCGACGCCCTTGGCAAGAATGTCGGCGACGATTTCCGCGAGGGCAAGCTGACCCTGCCGGTGGTGCTGTCGCTGCAACGCGGCGACGCGGCCGACCGGGAGTTCTGGCGCCAGGCGCTGGAGGAAGGCGCCACCGACGACGACGCCCTCAAGCGCGCCGTCGCCATGATGCGCGGCAATGGCGCCTTGCGCGAAACCATCGCCCGCGCCGAAAGCTACGGCGCCGCCGCCCGCGCGGCGCTTGACCGCTACCCGGCCAGCCCGCTGAAGACGGCGCTGCTCGACACGGTGGATTTCTGCATCTCGCGGGCGCACTGAGCCAGGTCTGGCGCGCCGGTGAAATCTGGTTCACCGGAGCCGCCCCATCGCCCTTCCCTGCCTTCCTGAGCTGCATGGCCTCTGGCCCGTCGCCCGGCGACTGCGGCCATCAGGCCAGCATGGCCGGGCGCGTCCACCAGGAGGGCCTGACAGCGCCAAGGCGCCCCGCCGCTGCCTGGGCCTGGGCCTGATCGTCAAACAGCCCGAAAACCGTCGCGCCAGAACCGGACATGCGCGCCAGCCAGCAACCGGGCATCTGCCGCACCAGCGCCAACGCCTCGCTGATCTCGGGGCACAGGCTGCGCGCCGGCGCTTCCAGATCGTTCCCGCCCGCCAGCAGGTAACGCCGCAAGCCGTCTTCCGTGGCGACGTCGGGCGTCAGCCTGGCGGGTGCCGCCCCAGGCTCCAGCGGCGGCGCGGCCAGCGCCCGGAACACCGCCGGCGTCGGAACCGCGACGCGGGGATTGACCAACAGCGCCGGCAACGCCGGCAGGGTCAGTTGCGGCCCGAGAATCTCCCCCAGGCCCGCCATTACCCGCGCCCGGGCGCCAAGGCAAACCGGCACGTCGGCGCCCGTCGCCGCGGCCGCCTGATACAGGCGCGGATCGTCGGCCGCCAGACGATTGAGCCGCGCCAGCAGGCGCAGGGCGGCGGCGGCGTCGGATGACCCGCCGCCCAGCCCGGCGGCGACCGGAAGGCGCTTGTCGAGGATAAACCGCCCCATCCGCAATCCGGGGCACAGGTCCGCCAGGCGACGCGCCGCGCGCAGCACCAGATTGTCGTCGCCAGGCCCCGCGTCGGCCGCCGTGTCGCCAGCCACGGCCAGGAAGAGGCCCTCGCCCGGCTCCAGCGACAGCACGTCCGCAACGCCAGACCCGGAGCGGTCCCCTGCGGCCTCCCCTGTCGCCACGCCGGCGAAAACGGTCAGGCTGTCGAGTTCATGATAACCGTCCGGCCGTCGGCCAGCGACCCGCAGGGTCAGATTGACCTTGGCCGGCGCGCGCGTCGTCAGGGGCAGGTCAGTCGGGTCCATCCGCCATCCGTCCAGCTTTTTCGTTTACAGCGTCTTGAATGGGCCGGCGGCTTGCGCACGCGAAGCGGAACGCCGTCGCGGCCCTGCCGCGCCCCCTGCCGGAACCCGCCAGTTTACAGGGCCATAAGCCGGGCGGGAAACCCCGGGCGGATCAGGAGCCGGCGTCGCCCGTCAGGGCGTCCGGGCCGCTTTGATGCGGGCGTTCATGGGTCAGCAGCGGCGCCCTGCCGGGCGCCGCGCGTCTCAATCCGCCTTCTGCCCGGCCGGCTGCGACGCCGGCGAGGGCTGCTGCGACGGCGTCTGGCTGCCAGAGCCGTTATGCGCTTCGCCGGAAGCCGCGCCGCTGGCGCCGCCGCGCTCCGCCGGCGCCTCGCCCCTGTCGTCAGGCGTCAGGCCCTTGCCGGGGGCGGGCGCAGGGCCTGGATTGGGGGCGGGCTGCACTGGCTTGTGCTGTTCAGGCGTGGCGGGCGCATCTTTCCCGCCTTGCCCCGGCGCGTCCTTTGGCGCCGATGGCGCGCCACCTTCCCCGCCCGGGGGCGTGGAAACGCCAGGCTGCGGCTTGCCGGCGGGCTGGTCGCCGGCTGGCTTGTCGGTAGACGGCTTGCCATCAGGCCTGGGGGCAGCTTCATCCTTCTGGTCCGCCGGCCTGTCCACCGCGTTCCGGTCCGCGCTCCTGTCTTCCGCGCTTTTGCCTTCGGCGGGCTTGCCGTCCGCGGTCATGCCATTGGCGATCTTGGCGAGGATCTTTGGCAGATCATCCGGCTCCGGCTCCAGATCGCGGGCGTGGTTCCACTGGAAGCGCGCCTCAAGCTTGCGGCCGGTTTTCCAGTAGGCGTCGCCCAGGTGGTCGTTGATTGTCGGATCGGAGGGCTTCAGGGCGATGGCCCGCTCCAGTTCGCGCACGGCGTCGTCGTAACGGCCAAGGCGATAATAGGCCCAGCCCAGACTGTCGACGATGTAACCGTCGCGCGGGCGCAGGGCCACGGCCTTGTGCAGCATGTCGAAGGCTTCCTTCAGGTTGATCCCCTGATCCACCCAGGAATAGCCGAGGTAGTTGAGCACCACGGCGCGCTCGCGCCCGTCGCCGTCCGGCGCCAGCTCCAGCGCCTGCTTCAGATCTGCCTCCGCCTTCGCCCATTGCCTGGCGCGCTCGTACGACATGCCGCGGAAATAATACAGCGACCAGAAACGCGGCTCCGGCTTGCCGGCCCGGGCGATGGCGGTGGTGTAGGCGTCCGCCGCCTTCAGCCATTCCTTCTTGCTGCGATACAGGGCGCCGAGGGCCGAGGCGGCGTCCACGTCGTCCGGGCGTTCCTTCACCAGCTTTTCGAGATGCGCGATCGCCTCATCGCCGCGCCCCAGCGCTTCCAGGCCAACGCCGATCTGGATGTCAGCGGAAGCGCGCATGGGCGACGTCGCCGGAATGGCCCGGTAGACGGCGATGGCGTCCTCCGGCTTGCGCAGGCGCTCGTAGATATCGGCCAAGGTGATCAGGGCCATCTCGTTCTTCGGCTCCAGATAGAGCGAAAGCTGGAGATAGATCATGGCGGCGAGTTCATCGCCCTGCTGGTTGCCGGCGGCGCCAAGGCCGTACAGCACTTCCGCCGCGCCCTGCTGGGCGGTGGCGACCAGCGGCGACAGGGTCTTGCCCGCCTTCAGTTCATTGAGCGACGTAGCGGCGATTGGCTGGCGCGGCGCCAACTTGAGAAAGGCGTCGTAAGCGGCGGTCGCGGCGTCGCGGTCGCCGACGCCGGACAGATAACGGCCATAGGCGTCAACCACGCGCAGCGTCGTGCGCTCCATGGCGTAGGCGGCGTTCATCCGCCGGTCGGCCTCGGCGCGGAACTTTGGCCCGCCCAGCGCCGCGATCAGACCGCCATGATATTCACGGAACAGGGTGAAGGCGTTGACGCCGCGCAGCTTGTCAGCCGTTTCCAGCGCCTTTCTGGTGTTGCCGGAGCCAGCCCAGCTCCATGCGGTGAGCAGGGTGGCGGTGACGTCGCTGGCGGCCGCGCCGCCGCCGCGCTGGAACTGGGCGCGCGCCTTCGCATATTGCCCCGCCTTCAGGTCCCGCACGCCAAGGGCCAGCCGCGCCAGGGCGTTGCCGGAATCCCGGGCCAGAATCTTCTGGGCGGCGGCGAAGGCCGCCTTCATATCGCCGCTGGCGAGGAAAGCGATGAAGGCGCGCTCCTGCAGGTCCCGGTTGCGCGGGTCGCTGCGCAGGGCCTCGCCAAAATAACGCGCCGCCGCGCTGGCGTCCCGCGACGCCCCGGCGACAACCGCCGCCAGATAGTTTCCTTCGAGACTCGCGGCGACGGAAGGCTCATCGGCTCCGGCTTGCCCCGCGTCACGGCTGGCCAGCGCAGGGCCCGTCCAGCCCAGCGCGACGGCCAAGGCCATCACGCCCACAGAACGCGCGATTCCCGATGGTTGCCGAAACAGACGTATCACTGGCTTCTCGCTGATATCTGGCCATGGAGGGGCGCCCGGCCACACTGAACCACCGGGCGCATCCGGCGCCGGAGCCGACATTTACGACCGCGGAGGACCGCTGGCGCGATCCCCCCGGCGCAACCGACTCTGGCGGGAGGCAGGTTATGGCTTCAGACAATGGCCGTTTTGGGCCATCCCGGCAAGCGGCCGCTTGTCCGTCCATCAGGGAACCGACGCCCAGGGCCTGCGCGCCCGCGCCGGCTCGCCGCGCGGTCATCCGCCGCGACGCGGCGCCCAAAAGCAGAACGGCGGCCCATGGGCCGCCGCGCTGACTTACATGTTGGGATAGTTCGGTCCGCCGCCGCCTTCCGGCGTGGTCCAGTTGATGTTCTGGGCCGGGTCCTTGATGTCGCAGGTCTTGCAGTGCACGCAGTTCTGCGCGTTGATCACGAAGCGCGGATTGGTTTTCGCCGCCTCGTCGTCATACATCACCTCGTACACGCCCGCCGGGCAGTACAGACGGGCCGGCTCGCCGTACTTCGGCAGGTTCTCCTTCACCGGGATCGACGGATCCTTCAGCTTCAGATGGACCGGCTGGTCTTCCTCGTGATTGGTGTTGGAGAGGAACACCGACGACAGCTTGTCGAAGGAGATGACGCCATCCGGCTTCGGATAGGTCAGCTGCTTCACCTGGTCGATCGGCTTCAGCGTGGCGTAATCGGGCTTGCCATGCTTCAGCGTGCCGAAGAACGAGAAGCCGAACAGTTCGTTGGTCCACATGTCGAGACCGCCGAGCACCACGCCGATGCGCGTGCCGAAGCGCGACCACAACGGCTTGACGTTGCGCACCTTTTTCAGGTCCTGACCCACGTCGGACGAACGCCACGCCTGCTCGTACTCGATCAGTTCGTCGTGTTCGCGGCCAGCGGCCAGCGCCCTGGCCAGCTTTTCAGCCGCCAGCATGCCGGACAGCATGGCGTTGTGCGAGCCCTTGATGCGCGGCACGTTGACGAAGCCGGCCGCGCAACCGATCAGCGCGCCGCCGGGGAAGCAGAGCTTCGGCACCGACTGCCAGCCGCCTTCGGTGATGGCGCGGGCGCCATAGCTCAGGCGCTTGCCGCCTTCCAGCGTCTCACGGATGTACGGATGCTGTTTCATCCGCTGGAATTCGTCGAACGGCGACAGGGTCGGGTTCTGGTAGTTCAGGTGCACCACGAAGCCGATGGCGACCAGATTGTCCTCGAAGTGGTAGAGGAACGAGCCGCCGCCCGTGGCATTGTCCAGCGGCCAGCCAAACGAGTGCTGCACCAGGCCCGGCTTGTGCTTGGCCGGATCGATCTGCCACAGCTCCTTCAGGCCAATACCGTATTTGTCGTAATCGGACTTTTCACGCAGATTGAACTTTTTCGCGATTTCCTTGGTCAGGCTGCCGCGCGCGCCCTCGGCGAACAGGGTGTACTTGCCGCGCAGCTCCATGCCGCGGGTGTAGTCGCCCTTGGGCTCGCCGTCACGGCCGACGCCCATGTCGCCCGTGGCGACGCCAATCACCGCGCCAGCATCGTTGTAGAGCACCTCGGCGGCCGGGAAGCCCGGATAGATCTCCACGCCGAGCGCCTCGGCCTGGGCGGCCAGATAGCGCGTGACATTGCCGAGGGAGCCGATGAAATTACCGTGGTTGTTCATCAGCTTCGGCATGCCGAAGTTGGGAAGGCGAATGCCGCCCGCCGGACCAAGGTAATAGAAGCGGTCGTCCGTCACCTGCGTCTTCAGCGGGCGCTCCGGATCATCGCGCCATTCGGGCAGCAGGCGGTCAAGGCCAATCGGGTCGATCACGGCGCCGGAGAGGATGTGGGCGCCGACCTCGGAGCCCTTCTCCACCAGCACGACGGAGATGTCCGTTCCGGCCTCGTTCGCGAGCTGTTTCAGGCGGATCGCTGCCGACAGGCCGGCGGGTCCGCCGCCGACGATCACGACATCGTAGTCCATACCCTCGCGTTCAGGCAGTTCCATCCCCTTGCTCCTCCAGACGTCGTCCCTGTTGCGTTTCACCACGGTGCGGGGCCGGGGGGCGCGTCCGCGTGGCGAAACCCAAAAAGCCTGCTACATATGCCGCGCCTGGCCGGCCATTGCCGGCCCGGCGACGCGCGCTCCGGCCGCCGCTGGGCGGAACCGGACAAATGACGTAAACGGCGTTTCGCCACGGCCACGCGCCAGATGGGCGGCGACCATGGGGCGAGCGGCCAGAAACCGTTCACTTTTGAACCATTCGAGGCAGTCTCACAAGAACTGATATGGATCAACGTCCCCTTTCCACGCCTGCCTGCGTCAATTCCGCCGACCTGCCGCATGCGCCCTGCCCGGCGCCCCGCCGTCCGGCGGCTGGCGGCCGCTTGTCCGGCCGGGATCGCGCCCGTGTTTCCCGCCATGGGGCGGCGGCCGCGCCTGTCGCCTCCCGCCGCGCCCTGTCGTAAGGTTGCGCCATGAATGGCGACACGGCCGACCGGCCGCCTCCTGATCCCGCGAACCACAGCCTGGCTGACCTGGAAACGCTGCTGGCGTTTCACATGGAATCCGGGGCCGACTGGGTGCTGGACGAGGCGCCGCACGACCGGTTCGCTGAAGTCAACGCGCCGCCGCCCCGTTTTGCTCCCGCCTGGGCGCAAAACGCCGGCCAGGCGGGAGCCGCCGCCAGCGTTTCACCGACAGGGCCCCGTCCGGCTCCGGTTCCGGCGGCCGCTTCCCATGCCGCATCCCCACCAGCCGCGCGCGCCGCGACGCCGGCCACGCCTTCAGCCGCTGCGCCGCCCGCGACCTTCGCCAGCGCGGCGGACGATGTGGCGATCCAGGCCGGCGCAATCGCCCGCGCCGCCACGAGCCTTGAGGCCCTGCAGGAGGCCATGGCCGCCTTCGACGGCTGCTCGCTGAAACGCACGGCGCGCCAGCTGGTGTTCGGCGACGGCGCCCCCGACGCCCGGGTCATGTTCGTTGGCGAGGCGCCCGGGGCGGAGGAAGACCGGATCGGCAGGCCGTTCGTTGGCCGCTCCGGCCAGTTGCTCGACCGCATGCTGGCGGCCATCGGCCTTGACCGCAGCAAGGTCTACATCGCCAACACCGTGCCATGGCGGCCGCCAGGCAACCGCACGCCGACGCCGCAGGAATCAGCCATCTGCCGTCCGTTCATCGCGCGGCAGATCGCCCTCGTGGGCCCCGACGTGCTGGTCTGCCTTGGCGGCCCTTCGGCCCAGGCCCTGCTTGGCGTGCGCGAAGGCATCCTGCGCCTGCGCGGCCGCTGGTCCACCTACGACGCGGACGATGTCCGGATCAGGGCGCTGCCAACCCTGCATCCGGCCTATCTGCTCCGCTCACCGCTGCAGAAGCGTCTTGCCTGGCGCGATTTTCGCGCCATCCGCGCGGCGCTGGATGAAGGCGCGGGAACCACGGCGACAACCGGCGGCAACGCCTGACAGGGGGCGGCTGACAGGGTGTCTTCCCGCCAGGCTCCTATCAAAGCCGCACGTCCATTAAAGCTGCGCGTCCTGGCTGAGCGTGTTGCACGACTGGACCTTGCCCGATTTCAGCCCGGTCATGAACCAGCGGGTGCGCTGGGCCGACGTGCCGTGGGTGAAGCTGTCCGGAATGGCGAAGCCCTGGGACTGCTTCTGCAGCCGGTCGTCGCCGATGGCGGCGGCGGCGTTCATCGCCTGCTCCACGTCGCCTTCCTCCAGCGAGTTGTATTTCTGGTTGCTGTTGTTGGCCCAGACGCCGGCGAGGCAATCGGCCATCAGCTCCACCCGGACGGACAGGGCGTTGCGCCCGGCGGTCGACATGGAGCGTTTGGCCCCCTCCACCTTGTCCAGCACGCCGAGCAGGTTCTGCACGTGGTGCCCCACCTCGTGGGCCAGCACATAGGCGTAGGCGAAATCGCCGCCAGCCCGGAACCGCTGCTTCATTTCCTGGAAGAACGCCAGGTCGATGTACACCGTGCGGTCCAGCGGACAGTAGAACGGCCCCATCGCCGCCTGCGCGGCGCCGCAGGCGGACCGGGTGGCGCCAGAGAACAGCACCATGCGCGGCTCCTGGTAGCGCACATTGAGCTGTTGCGGCAGCACGACCTTCCAGACGTCCTCCGTGTTGCCGAGCACGGCCGCCGCGAAGCGCCCGGTCTGGTCCTGCGGCGGCCCTGACGGCTTGCCCTGCTGGGGACGCGGCGCCTGCTGTTCGTAGGCGGGACCACCGCCGCCGGACAGGATTTCAGCGCCGGAGATCAGCAGGCGCGGGTCGATGCCCAGCGCCCAGCCAACCAGCCCGAGCACCACGATCGTGCCGAGCCCGAGGCCGCCGCGGCCGCCCGGCAGCATGCCGCCGCCCGACGGGCCGTCCCCGCGCCGGTCGTCGACATTCTCCGAGGTCCGGAAATCTTCCCACCGCATGCCCGTGTCCCCTGCTCAACAAGCCCCTGCATACAACGCAGCCGGAGCCACATTGTTTATGCAAAACGCCGGGAATGTGAATTGCCGTCCTCGCGACCCACCAGACGCCGGACGTCTGCGCCCTTGTCAATGTTCTCTTTTTGTTCTTTTATATCCACAGGCCCGGCGAGTCGGGCCAGTGGCTCGCACAAGGAGGCGCGGACATGAGGGACGCATCCCGCAATCCCCTGGAGAATCAATCCCCCCTCGCCCGGCGTGACGCGGACATGCGGCCCGCCATGGCCCACGGCGGCGGCGAGCCCTGGGGCGCGCGCCAGCTCATCGCGGCGGAGCGGCGGCGTGGCCGCGGCGTGCTCATCAATCCCGCCGGCCGCTTCGAGAAGCTCGCGCGCGAGGACATCGACGACGGCTGGAACTCGCTGGACGACCTGCCGCCATTCCGCACGGAAGTGACCGTCGAGAAGCCGAAAACCATCATCACCCGCAACGCCTCGCCGGATATCTCCTTCGACCGCTCCATCAATCCTTACCGGGGCTGCGAGCATGGCTGCGTCTACTGTTTCGCCCGCCCCAGCCACGCCTATATGGGTTTGTCGCCGGGGCTCGACTTCGAGACAAAGCTGTTCGCCAAGCCGGACGCCGCCCGCCTGCTGGAGAAGGAGCTGTCGGCCCGGGGCTATGAGCCGCGCGTCATCGCCATGGGAACCAACACCGACCCGTATCAACCCATCGAGCAACGCTATCGCATCACCCGCGAGATCCTGGAGGTGCTGGAGCGCTTCAATCACCCTGTCGGCATCGTCACCAAATCGGCGTTGATCACCCGCGACATCGACATCCTGTCGCGCATGGCGGCGAAAAACCTGGCCAAGGTCGCCCTGTCGATCACCACACTCGATCCGAAGCTGGCGCGCTCCATGGAGCCGCGGGCGGCGACCCCGTCGCGCCGCCTCGACGCCATCCGCAGGCTGGCTGACGCGGGCGTGCCGGCCTCGGTGATGGTCGCGCCGGTGATCCCCGCCGTGAATGACGACGAGATCGAACGCATTCTGGAGGCGGCGCACGCCCACGGCGCCCGCGAAGCCGGCTATGTGATGCTGCGCCTGCCCCACGAGGTGCGCGACGCCATGTGGACCTGGCTGGAGAATGAATGGCCGGACAAGGCCCGCCGCGCCCGCGCCCTGATGCGCCAGTCGCGCGGCGGCAAGGATTACGACGCGACCTGGGGCGACCGCATGGTCGGCTCTGGCCCCTATGCCTGGATGACCGGGCGCCGCTTCCAGCTGGCCTGCGCCCGCATTGGCTTCAACAGGGAGCGGCGGCGGCTGGACGTCAGCCAGTTTCGCGCGCCCAACAGCGCCGTGGCGGAAGGGCAGCTGTCCCTGTTCGGGCTCGACGACGCCCCTGCCGCCCGGCCGGCGCGCCGCAACCCAGACCCCGTGCGGCGCATCCGCACGCGCGCGGACGCCAACGGCGTCGCCTTCCTCGACAACGCCGCCCACGCGTAAAACGCCCGCGTCCTGCATGGGTCGGCCGGGGTTGATCGCCCGCCGCGTCCGGGTCACCTATGGGCCATGGCGCGCAAACCGACAGCTGAAGCCCTGACTGATTCGCTAATCCTGCTCCCGGAAGGCCCGGTGTTCGACCGGGAGGAGCGGCTGCGGGCGCGCGGCGTCTGGCCGGTGGCCGGCATTGATGAGGTCGGGCGCGGCCCCCTCGCCGGCCCGGTGGTGGCGGCGGCGGTGGTGCTGGACCCTGCTGACGTGCCCGATGGTCTCAATGACAGCAAGAAGCTGACAAGGGCGGCGCGCGACCGGCTGCACGACGAGATCATGGCCCGCGCCCTGCATGTCAGCGTCGCCAGCGCCTCCGTGTGGGAGATCGACGCCACCGACATCCGCAAGGCGTCGCTCACCGCCATGAGCCGCGCCGTCGCCGCCCTGCCCGCTGCGCCGGCCCATGTGCTGGTTGACGGCCGCGACCGTCCCGCCGTGCCCTGCGACGCCGACGCCATCATTGGCGGCGATGCGCTGGTCGCCTCCATCGCCGCCGCCTCCATCGTCGCCAAGGTGGCGCGCGACCGGATGATGGCGCGGCTCGACGCCATCTGCCCGCATTACGGCTTCGGCAAACATATGGGCTATGGCAGCGCCGCCCACCGCGCCGCCATCGAAACCCACGGCGCCTCCCCATGGCACCGCCTCAGCTTCGCGCCCTTCCGTCTGATGCCGGAGCACGCGGGCGAACTGGCGCGTCGCCGGCAGTCGGCCGGGTCACCATAAGCCTGACCCGGCGCGCCGGCACAACGGCGCCCGCCGCCTGTTCGCCGGCGGTCTGCGCATAACGGCCCATTGATCAGGACGGGGGTTAAAGTCCTGGGAGCCGGGCCGCCGCGCCCGGGGCAACCAACATCATCGCGACCAGACGTCATCGGCCACCGGGCCTCGTTGCAGGAGCAACCGGGAAAATGCGGAGGCGACTTCCGACGCCTGTACAGCCGGTGCGTCCCTACAACCAGTGATGTTCATAACCTGCCAGGAACACCAGCGACCATGACCCGGCGGCGCGTTCGCGCGCCCGGCCAGGCCTGGCGCTCCATCAGGGCTGGTGTTTCGCCAAAGAGTATTTTTGCAAACTGTATTTCGCCAACAATATCCGGTTCCCGGCAAATGGCCGCCAGGCGCGAGAATGCCAAGGGAAAACGCCCGACATTTCAATCGGATTCCTGATAAGGAATCACGGTCAGGAAAAGATCCCGAGGTCCCGGAACCACTTGTCCAGCGCCCCCTCGCCCACATTCTCGGCGCCAGCATCCAACCCGCCGACCCGCGCGCCTGAAGTCCCGGGCGCGCCACGGGGCATGGACGACGTCCCGGCCCGTGCGCTCCCGTCCCGCGCCTCCGCAACCCGCTGGTGATATGGCTTGAAACGCTGGGCATCTCGCCCGTGGCGTATTCGCTCTCCGTTTTGGACGCGAGTCGGGACATAGTTCAGAGAACCATAATGATCAGCGACGACATCCCCCAAGCGGCCGAGCGTATTCCTGTCCTGAATCAAACGCTGTGGATGAGATTGCAACTCATCCGTCAATAATTGCGACAAATCCGTGGATAATCCACGCGTATATCCGATGAACACAGTCTCCGGCAAATCTTTCGACATTCTCTCAATATATGACATAAATTTTTGACCAATAATATCTTTTGGCACAACTCCTGAACATGGAAAGCAGACTTCGACCATGTTGATGTATGATCCATGCTGCCTGAGAGCCCGTTTGGAAATTCCGTTCCAGGGGATTCCTTCGTGGGCAGGCCCATGATTCAAGCTCTGGATGTGGACGCCAGAGCAGCGCGGCCGGATGGCCAGGATCGCCCGTAAGACGAAACGCTACCCGTCGGATTTGACGGATGAGGAATGGGAGCGGATGGCTCCGCTTATGCCTGCACCCGGGCGTCGCGGTCGCCCGCGCGAGATTGAGTTCCGTGAGGTGATCAACGCGGTTCGGTATCTCGTGCGCTCTGGGTGCGGGTGGCGCATGCTGCCGGTTCACTTTGGCCACTGGCGCACTGTCTATGGCTGGTTCAGGGAACTGGCGCGGCGCTTCCTGTTCCAGACCATCCACGACGTCGAACTCATGCTCGATCGCGAGCGGTGCGGGCGTGAGGCGAGCCCCACAGCAAGTGTGATCGACAGCCAGTCAGTCAAGGCTCCACATGCGGCGACACGGGGTTTCGATGCGGGCAAGAAGGTCGTTGGTCGCAAGCGCCACATTGCGGTGGATGCAGACGGGCGGCTGCTCATGGTCAACCTGACGCCTGCAGACATCTCCGACAGCGTCGGCGCGCAGGCCGTTCTCGACGCCATCCGCAAGCGCTGGCCATGGGTGAAGCATCTCTTCGCAGACGCGGCATATGACCGGCTGAAACTGATGGACAAGGCCGCCTACCTTGATTTCATCGTCCAGATCATTCGCCGTCGTGAAGGCTCGAGGGGCTTTGAAGTTCTGCCGCGCCGCTGGGTCGTCGAACGAACATTCGGCTGGATGACGCGTTGGCGGCGCCTCGTCCGCGACTATGAGCGCCGTGTCAAAGGCCATGATCCTCGTTGCAATGGGCGGAAACATCATCCGAAGAAACGCCCATCCATGATTTCCAAACGGGTTCTGAGAACTTGCGAAAAATACTCCGGAGGCCGCACAATACCATTCTCGAGCGGCCAGTGCTCGCGGTGCTCTGCACGCGTATAGAGCGCAAAGGGACTAATTGAATAGCTTGGATATATTGTAATATTATAAGAATCTTCGTATCGCCATCTTATCATAAATATATCATTTTGCTCGCTTTTTGCTGCAATTTTAATAATCGGCTCCGGCATCTTGATGTCCTGCTCATGAACTATTATGGAATTATCCATTATGAAAAATGATGCCCGCGCATGAGAACGCCAACGGAGGCCAAATAACTTAAGGGCAGCTTGCCACACCGCCCCGCTCACCGCCGCCCCCGGGCCGTCCATTCCCTGCTCCGGGCAAGCGGCCGCCGGGCGCAAGAACACCCACGGGAAAACGCCCGACATGTTCAGGCGGTTTCTCAAAGGAACTCCAGGCCCAGATAGGGCCCCAGGTCCGGCGCCCCCTCGCCCATCCCCTCCAGACCAGCGCCTGACCTGCCGGCCCGCGCGCCTGACGCCTCGGGCGCGCCGCTGGGCATGGACGACGTCCCGGCCCCCGCGCTCCCCTTCCGCGCCTCCGCAACCCGCTTGTGATATGGCTGGAAACGCTGGGCTTGTGTCCTGTTAGGATGCAGCAGCTCCCCGTTTTGGAAGCGGACGACAGCAGCGCTTTTAGCTGCCTCGAGCCTACCGAGAGGCTCTATCCTCTCGCTGAATACACTGCCCTCATCGGACAGTGCGCGCGTCAAAGTATCCGGAACAGCATTCACGCCCCCGCGCGTATAACCAATAACAGTGACATTCGGAAGATCTAATGATATCTGCTCGACAAACGATGGTAAAACTCCTCCGCCTGCATCCATCAGCGGCGCTCCCGACCACGGAAAGCAAACCTCAACCATATCAAGCCCAGAACCAAATTCCCTTAAATCTCTGGAATAATATTCTGAAGTCCGCGGAACACCATTCTCGATTGGCCACCTTCCGATACCACGCCATTTATTCATCCTGCGACCAACCCCACTTGGGATAGACCTTGCACGGATTGTATAATTCTTGCGTCCTTCATGAAACCATGTAAATGCAACACTATCTTTACCATACACCACAACATCAATAACAGGCTCCGGCATACCAATCTCCGACGCGTTAAATAAGCTAATCGCGTATTATACAGCGCAATAACATTCGGGAATAATTCAATTAAATCAAAAATACTCGTAAATATCTTGCCAATTCGCCCGGTTAGCCAACGGTTAAGCGCAGCGCGCCGAACGGCGCCTCTTGGCCCGTCTGTGCCGGATCGGGACAGGCCTTCCGAAACCGGAAACGTCGCCTTTACCCCGTCTGTTCACCATGCCGTCCTGTGAGTTGCGTAACCGGCAGGGCGATATGGAAGTTTCACGAGCCAGGATCGCTGGCGTCAATTCCCGGATCAAGGTTGTGCGTACCGGGCTGACCGCGTCAGCCGCCCTGCCGGGCTCACCCCCAGGCAACCTCCCCCCAAGCAACCTCCCCCCAGGCCAACATGCCGCCGGCGCGTTGCCGCTGGACCGGATCATTTTGGGCGACTGCCTCGCCGAATTGCAGCGCCTGCCGTCGCAGAGCGTCGATCTGGTGTTCGCCGATCCGCCCTACAATCTGCAGCTGGAAGGCGCCCTCACCCGTCCCGACCACTCCCAGGTGGACGCGGTGGACGACGACTGGGACAAGTTCGACAGCTTCGCCGCCTATGACGCCTTTACCCGCGCCTGGCTGGCCGAATGCCGTCGCGTGCTGAAGCCGGACGGGGCCCTGTGGGTCATCGGCTCCTATCATAACGTGTTCCGCGTCGGCGCGATCCTTCAGGATCTCGGCTACTGGATTCTCAACGACATCGTCTGGCGCAAGGCCAACCCGATGCCAAATTTCCGTGGCCGCCGTTTCACCAACGCCCACGAGACCCTGATCTGGGCGACGCCGACCCGCTCGAAGCGCTACACCTTCCATTACGAGGCGCTGAAAGGCGGCAACGACGACCTGCAGATGCGTTCGGACTGGTTCATTCCCCTGTGCACCGGCGACGAACGCCTGAAGGACGCCGACGGGCGCAAGGTGCACCCGACCCAGAAGCCCGAGGCGCTGCTGGCCCGGGTGCTGCTGTCATCGTCCAACCCGGGCGACGTGGTGCTCGACCCGTTCCTTGGCTCCGGCACCAGCGCCGCCGTGGCCAGAAAGCTCGGCCGCCGCTTCATCGGCATCGAGCGCGATCCGGTTTACGCCAGGGCGGCGCAACAGCGGGTGGACGCGGTGACGCCGGTCGATCCGCAGGCCTTCGCCGCCGCGCCGGCAAAGCGCTCAGAGCCGCGCGTCGCCTTCCTGTCGCTGATTGAGGCGGGTCTGATTGCCCCCGGCGAGGTGCTGGAAGACGAGCGCCGCCGCCACAAGGCGCTGGTGCGGGCCGACGGAACCCTGCAACTCGGCCCGGCGGTTGGCTCCATCCACAAGATCGGCGCCCTGTCCCAGGGCCTGCCGTCCTGCAACGGCTGGACCTACTGGATGATCGAGCGCGACGGCCAGCGCCTGCATATCGACGCCCTGCGCGGCGAATATCGCCAGACCCACCGCGCCGCCGCCTGAACGACGGCGACGGACGATTTACTGCCGAAAGTTATCGCAAAAAACAAAGCCGGCCACGCGCCGGCTTTTTCTCATTCCACGCCTGGCTCCGCGTCGCCAGCGAACGCCAGCCCGTGCGCCACGGCCTTGCGCATGACATTGGGCAGGGCCGAGCCCGCCAGATCGGCCCGCCGGACCCAGCGCATGCCGGCCGGCGCGGCGAAATCCGGCGCGACGATGGCCACGAACACGGCAAGCTCCAGCCGGAAATGCGTGAACACATGGCGCACCCCGCCCGGCGCCAGCCGCCACGGGGCGTGGAACGGCGCCTCCGCCAGCAGCTCCGTCCCCGCCGGCATCGCGTCGCTTTCCCGCCAGGCGCCGCCGGGCGGCTCGTCCATGCCGCCAAGCAATCCCTCCGGCGGCCGGGTCCGCAACAGCACGGCGCCGTCGGCGCGCACGCAGACAAACGCCGCCCCAAACCGGGACGGAACCGCCTTCTTCACCGCCTTGCGCGGAAAGCTCTCCGCATCGCCCGCCGCCCGCGCCGCGCATGGCGCCATCCATGGGCAAACGCCGCAGGCAGGCCGGCGCGGCGTGCAGATCATCGCGCCCAGATCCATCATCGCCTGGGCGAAGTCGCCGGGGCGGCGGGCCGGAACCAGCGCCTGGGTCAGGGCGCGGATGCGCGGCTTGGCGCCCGGCAGCGGTTCTTCCACCCGGTAAATACGGCTGATCACCCGCTCGACATTGCCATCCACCGCCGCCGCCGGCAGGTCGAAGGCAATGGCCCCGACCGCCGCCGCCGTATAGGGGCCAACGCCTGGCAGGGCCAGCAACCCCTCCAGCGTGGCGGGAAACCTGCCGCCATGCTCCGCCACCACGGTGCGGGCGCAGGCGTGCAGGTTGCGCGCCCGGGAGTAATAGCCAAGCCCGGCCCAGGCCTGCATCACCGCCTCGGTCGGGGCCGACGCCAGGCTGTCCACATCGGGAAAGCGCGCCAGAAACCGCGCATAAAAAGGCTGCACCGCCGTCACAGTGGTCTGCTGCAACATGATTTCGGAAAGCCAAACCCGATACGGATCAGCCTGCGCCCCAGGCTCCGCCCGCCATGGCAGGGTGCGCCGATGGGCGTCGTACCACCGGAGCAACGCCGCCGCATCCGGGTGGCTCGCCGGTTGCGCCGCGCCCTCGCCAGAGCCGCCAGCGGCCCGGTCGGCCGCCCCCCCTTCCGCCTCGCGCTGCTGCGCCAGCCGCCCAGGCGCCGCCGCCCCTTCAGGCGGCGCTGGCCGCGCGCCCGCGCGGCACCGGGCCGTAAAGACCCGCGCGCCGGCGGCGCCGCGCCCCGGAGACACTGAACCTGGCCTGCGCTTCACGGACAATCCGCCGTCATGAAAATTCCCGATGAATCCTGCCGTCCGCCCAAGGCGACCGAACCGCGACGGCCCTGCCGGACCGCCGCCCTGTCTCACCCAAACGGGCCGGCGACGCTATCCGGCGCGCCGGCGCAGGCCTATATACATATATATACTGTAGCGCGCGGCTGGCCCGCTATCCGCGACAACGCCCAGAGCATCACGTCATGAAGCCTCCCGCCCGCCCTTCCCGCCCGGTTCCCCTCGCCGATCTGCTCGACCGCTGTCTGGACAAGGCCCTGGCGTCCCAGGGGTTCGCCGCCAGCGACATCCTGCTGGCGTGGGAGGATATCGCCGGCCCGCGTCTGGCGCAGTATGCCCGCCCACTCCGCATCAACTGGCCGCGCCAGCCCCGCCATGGCGACGCCCCCAAAACCCCGGCGACGCTGGAAGTCCTGGCCAGCAGCGCCTTCGCCCTGGAGCTGCAGCACACCGCGCCAGTGATCATTGATCGCATCAACGCCCATTTCGGCTGGCGCTGCATTGGCAAAATCCTCATCCGCCAGGGATCGCCGCCGCGCCCGGCCGCGCCGCCGCCCGTTCCGGCCATTGATCCACAGGCGCGGCGCCAGGCCGAATCGCTCACCGCCCGCGTGGAAGACGAGCGCCTGCGCGGCGCCCTCACCCGTCTTGGCGCGGCAGTGCTGAGCCGCCCCGCCGCCGGCTGAGCTGGCCTGGCGGCAGCCAACGCCCTCTCGCCTCGCCGGGCGGTCCACAGGGCGACGCCCCCCCGTGTTCCGCGCGCCCCGTCGCCCGAGAGCCCGCTCGGCGATTGATCCGGGCCGGCGCTTCAGACATGCTTCCGCCGGAATTCCGGTGGGAATTACACCGCGCCCGGCTCCATCGCCGTGGTTCACCGGGCGCATGGTCGTCATCTGGACGGGACCGGCGGGGACGCGCCGCCGCCGTCCGCCGTTGATATTTTTTGGAAGCCGGCTGCCCCGGCCAGGAGCATGAGATGATCACACGTCGCCGCCTGCTGGAAACCATGGCCATTGGTTCAGCCCTCACCGTAGCCGGCGGCCTGGGGCTCGCGCCGGCGATGGCGCAAACCGTCAGCGCCCAGGAACTCGGCGAGGTCGGCCCCCTTGGCGACGTGACCCTGGGCGACAAGGGCGCGAAGGTCCATGTCATCGAGTACGCCTCGCTGACCTGCTCCCATTGCGCCGATTTCCACAACACCACCTTCCCCGAGTTCAAAAAGAAGTACATCGACACCGGCAAGGTGCGCTTCACCCTGCGTGAGTTCCCGCTCGACCCCCTCGCCGCCGCCGGCTTCATGCTCGCCCGGTGCGAAGGCAACGACAAATATTACCCGGTGACCGATCTGCTGTTTTCCCGGCAGAACGACTGGGCCTTCACCCAGAAGCCGCTGGAGGGCCTGACCAACCTGCTGAAGCAGGCCGGTTTTACCCAAGAGAAGGTGGAAAGCTGCCTGAAGGACCAGAAGATTCTGGACGCCGTGAACGCCGTCCGTGATCGCGGCGCGAAGCTCGGCGTGAACTCGACGCCGACCTTCTTCATCAATGGCAAAACCTACCGCGGCGCCCTCTCCATGGAAGACCTCGACAAGGCGCTGAAGCCCCTTCTCGGCGAGTGATGGCAACTGATTCTGTCGCCAGGGCGTGACGTCATGGCCGGCCCCTTCGGGGCCGGCTTTTTTGCGGGCAACGTCGGCGTCAGCAACCGCCATTTGTCGCGTGAAACCAGGAGATTCGGGCCAGTTGTTGCGAAAAACAGGAAGAAACAGCGCCCTGATTCATGACCCTGCGGCGCAAGCACGTCGAAATATCCGGCAGATCAACCAGATGCGGCGGAAACCCGAATCTGTTTCACCGCTTTTCCATCCATCCGCCGCCATGTCCGGCGTTCCTCCTCGGCGCAAAGAGTCGCAGCAAACACGCAGGGCGCCGCTCCGCCGCAATTCATCAATCTCATTTATTAATTTATTTACAATAACTTATGAGGATTTTCCGAGCCTTGACACCCGAAAGTGCAAAAATTATGGTGCCGCCGGCTTTTGGGGAAATTCTGGACTCAGGCCTTGCGGACAGAGGGCGGGTTCTCCATGAGCAAAGACGGAACGGACAGGCGGGATGAAGGCGCAGGCGCACAGCCTGCGGCAGGGTCTGATCTTGCCGCACGCATGAAGCGCCTCAGCGCGAAGCTCGACGCCGTGCATGAGGCGGAGGCGCGCAAGGCCGCTTCGGAGGCGGCGAAACAGGCGACGGCTGGCCCCTCCCCGTTGGGGCGGGCCTTCCGTCTCTCCGCCGAATTCATCGCCGGCGTCGCCGCCGGCGGGCTCATTGGCTGGTCGATGGACCGCCTCCTGGGCGCGTCCCCCTGGGGACTGATTGTATTTCTGATGCTGGGCTTCTTGACCGGCGTCTACAACGTTATGCGCGCAACCGGGCAACTGCAGGTTCCGTCAGATAAAAAAGACGGCGCCGGGCAATAAAAACCGATTGTGTGAACCGCACGGTCTGGCGCTTGGGACCTGGATAGGCTAACGAGCGCTGACCGATTGACAATGTGAACGGACCGTGGGGCGTTTTTGGCCTGACGGGGCGTTGCGAGGCGACAGGAAGGGGACCTGACGGGCCATGGCTGATCCGATCCATCAGTTCCAGATCAAGAATATCGTGACGCTTGGCCACGCCGGCGCCCATGAGATCGCTGTGACCAATTCGGCGATTTACATGTGGGTCGCCGTCGCGCTGACCGCTGTCCTGATGATCGGCGGCATCGGTCGCGCCGCCGTCGTGCCCGGTCGCATGCAGTCCATCGTCGAAAGTCTGTACGAATTTGTGGCGACAACGGTGCGAAACAGCGCCGGAACGGAAGGGATGAAGTTTTTCCCCTTCGTGTTCTCGCTGTTCATGTTCGTGCTGGTGCTCAACATGCTCGGCATGCTGCCCTACGGCTTCACCGTCACCAGCCACATCATCGTCACCTTCTGCCTTGCCGCCCTGGTGATCGGAACCGTCATCATTTACGGCTTCTACCGCCACGGTTTTGGCTTCCTCAGACTGTTCGTGCCGTCGGGCGTGCCGGGTTGGCTGCTGCCGCTGCTGGTGGCTGTTGAGATCGTCTCGTTCGTGTCGCGTCCGATCAGCCTGTCTGTTCGTCTCTTCGCCAACATGCTGGCCGGTCACATCGCCCTGAAGATCTTCGCCGGCTTCGTGGTGACCCTGCTGACAGCCGGCGCGTGGGCGGTGCTCTCGCCGCTGCCGCTGGCGCTGGCCATCGCGCTGACCGCTCTCGAGTTCCTTGTCGCGGCGCTGCAAGCCTATGTGTTCGCCACCCTGACAACGATCTACCTCAACGATGCGCTCCATCCGGGCCATCATTGATCCCAGTCTCTCCAACTTTTTCGACCAGGAGTTTTCAAATGGATCCCGTTGCAGCCAAGTACATCGGCGCTGGTCTCGCTTGCTTCGGCATGGCAGGCGCTGCTCTCGCCCTCGGTAACCTGTTCGGCCAGTTCCTGTCGGGCGCGCTGCGCAATCCGTCGGCCGCCGCCGGCCAGCAGGGCACCCTGCTCCTCGGCTTCGCGCTGACGGAAGCTCTGGGCATCTTCTCGCTGCTGATCGCGCTGCTGCTGCTGTTCGCAGTCTGATTGACGCATCGGGAATGGTCGCCTGGCGTCCATTCCCGGGCCAGTCTACCTGGCGCGTTGGAGCCAAGGCGTCGTCCGGAGCCACAGGGGGCCGGGCGGCGACGGCGCAAGGCGTTGGACAGGCTGGAGGCTCCCATACGGGCGGCGACGCCCGGCGCGGAGACTCTGGCCCATATACGGACAGGATTTCGGCCAAGACGCCAGGCGACAGGACGCCCTGGCGACAAGGCGATCCTGGGCCGACGAAGCAATCCCGCCTGTGCGGGCAGCGAACCAGCCGGTTCCGCCTGAGGATTAGGTCGCATGGCTAGCCCTACCCATACCGCCTCGACGGCAGTGGCCAATGAGGTCCACGGCGCGATCGCCTTTCCACCCTTCGAAAGCACGACCTTCGCGTCGCAGATTTTCTGGGTGTTGATCTCCTTCGCCGTGCTCTACTTCCTGATGTCCCGCATCGCCCTGCCGCGCATCGCCAGGGTGCTTGACGAGCGTCACAACAAGATTACTGGCGATCTGGCCGAAGCGCAGAGGCTGCGCGCCGAGTCAGAGGAAGCCGTTACGGCCTATGAAAAAGCCCTCGCCGACGCCCGCGCCAACGCGCAGGCCATCGCCCATCAGGCGCGCGAGGAAATGGCCGCGGAGTTCGAAGCCCGTCGCAAGGCGCTCGAAGCCGATCTGAACCAGAAGATTGCTTCTGCCGAAGAAACCATCCGCGCCAACGCCGCCGCCGCCATGGCCAATGTCCGCGACATCGCCGCGGAAGCCGCCGCGACCATCGTCGAGCGTCTGACCGGCGCCGCTCCGGCTCGCGCGGAAGTCGACGCCGCCCTGGACCGCGCGGCGGTCTGACCCACGATGGCCGAAGGGCGACATTGCCCTTCGCCTGAAGCGGGTTTCAACATTTACCGGAATTCGGGCGCTCGCTGCTGATCAGCTGGACGGGCGCTTTTCAGGAGTAAAAGCGATGTGGAATACGCCCGAATTCTGGGTCGCCGTCGCGTTCTTCGTCCTCCTCGGCATCGCGGCGTGGATGGGCGGCTTCAAGACTCTCGCCAACATGCTCGACAAGCGCGGCCAGCGGATCGCCACCGAGCTTGAGGAAGCCCGCCGTCTGTCGGCTGAAGCTCGCGCCCTGCGTGACGAATACGTCGCCAAGCGTCAGGCCGCCGAGAAGGAAGCCGAAGCGATCGTCGCCGCCGCCCGTGAGGAAGCTACGCGCGTCGCCCAGGAGGCGCACAACCGCCTCGCCGAATTCGTCGCCGGCCGCACCGCCGCCGCCGAGGCCAAGATCGCCCAGGCCGAGGCCCAGGCGACCGCCGAGGTCCGCACCGCCGCCGCAGACGCTGGTCTTCGCGCCGCCGAGGTCATCCTGCGTGACCGCACGCAAGGCGAGGCCGCCGACGCGCTGGTTCGCAGCGGCGTCAGCCAGATTCGCGGCGCCTTCACGCACTGACGCGCCGGATCGTTCACGCAAGACGGAGCCCACTTCTCCTGTACAAGAAACATCAGGTCGAAGAGCGCCAGCCGTTATGAACAAGCCGCCCCCGGGCGGCTTTTCTTTTTCCGGAATTCCGTTTCCGGGAGGCAGGTCGCGGGAATGCATATGGATGTCGGCCCGGGCCGGCCCCCATGGCGGATTTCGACCTGGAACGGACTTCAGCTTGAAGGGATTTCGGGCTTGAAGGGGCTTTGGACACGAACGGATTCGGATGACGGAAACGCGCGCCAAATCCGAACCGGCGTCCGCAACCGCTCCACACAATCATCCTGCCATCCTGCCGCGACGCGCCGCCCGCAAGGCAACGGCATCCCGTTCCTGTCCCACACGTCGCGAACTGGCCGCCTCCCCTGCGGCGGCGCCGGCCTCAAGGCGATGAGGTCCGTCAGCGACGACGCTTCCTCTGACGACAGAAGCCAGAGCCTGTCTGGCGCTGACCGATAGTGGCGCGGGATCATACAACGCGGCGCATGCGGGGGCGTCGACAGGACAGGCGGTGCATGGCCCGACGCGCAAAGACCGTTCGACCGGACACAGCGCCCCCCCCCCCAGTTCGCAGCGCTTGCCAGCCTGTTGGACCTGCCCCGAAATTTCATGGAAATGGTTTGCGACGACGCCATTGGCCTGCCCCATGCGTCACGCACATGGGGCGCCGGCAAAAAGGACAGCGTCCCTGTCGCAATTCTCTTGCGGGGAATCAGAAAAACCCATATAGAGACCTTGCAGCAGCGATGCTGCAGCCCTCCTTGGGCGTTTCCTCCCTAGACTTTATGGCCGCGTCCCTGACGCGGCCTTTTTTTTGGCCTTTGCGCCAGGCGCGAACCAGATGGCGTATCTTCAGATTCAGAAGGACCGCTCCACCAAGGATACTGCCTCGTACCTGATTCATACGACCACGTTCCGGCGCGCGCAACATGTTATTTTTGGCGCCAGATGTTTTTCGGACGTTTTTCCATGCCGGATTTACGGAATTGGAAAAAACTGTCCGTCGCTCAACCTCTTGCCTGGCAATGCGCTCGCAGCCTCCCGCCCCGCCGGCCTGGTCACCATGGGCGGGGCTGCTGCCCCCGGGTTCTGCTGGATGTCAGTTCCCCGCGCCGGGCTACAATGAAGCGCCATTTGAGCGCGCGCGCCGCCGGGGTTATGCTGGCGCCGTCCAGGGGTGGGCAGGGCGCCTGTTTTCTGGGAGCTGGTCAGAATGGCGGCGCAACCGGGCATCGGAAAACAGATGACGATCCTCAACATCAATCTGGCGACGGCGCGCCAATTTGCTCCAGCGGCATTGCCAGCCTGCGCCCCAGCCACCGTCGCGCTTGCCGCCATTGCCCTTGCCGCGATCCCCCCGTCCCCGGCGCACGCCAGCCCCCCTGAACCACCCACCTTTTTCAGCTTCTCCCAGCAGGCTGGGGCTGCGCCGGAACCGCGTCTTGGCGCCGCGCCGGATGTGGTGAAGGCCTTTGGGCTGGACCGTTCGCCGGATCTGTTCCACCAGCGACCGCCGACCCCCGATCTGCCGCGCCTCGCCAGCTATGACGTCCCTGGGGCGTTTCCGCGCCGGCCCTACATTCCGGATTTGTGGGGGGCTGAGCCCTGCCCCGAGCGCGGCCCCGGCTTCTACCGCGTCAAGGGAACCGCCGCCTGCATTCATGTAGGCGGGCGCGTTGGCGCCGGCGTGCAGATCGGCGGCAGGGGCCAGTCGGGCGCCTTTACCTATGGCCGCATTCAGGCGGACGTGGTGACGCCCACCGAAATCGGCGATCTCACGGTTTCCATGGGCGTGCAGGGCGTGATGTCGACGCAGAATGTCGGCCCGGTCTATGTGGGGCCGCGCACCCGCATCATTCCCTGAAACATGGGCCCGGACGCGCGGCTTCGACCGGCAGAAAACCTGGGGCCGGGGAGCCCCATCCGTGGAAAGTGACCGCCGCCATCTGGATCGCCAAAGCGCTGGCGCAGGGACCGGTTCAAAAGCGCCTGTCGTAAAAGAAACGCCGCCCTGACGCCAGGGCGGCGGTTTTCTGTCAACGCCATCGCGCCGTTCCAGGCCGCGCCTTTCAGGTGAAGGCGCGCCAGGGAGCCCCGTTCAGGCAGCCGGCTGCTGCGCCACCCAGCCGTCGCGCAGCTCGCGCTTCAGGATCTTGCCAATGGCGCTGCGCGGCAGGGCGTCCGTCACCACCACGTCGGCGATGCGCTGCACCTTGCCCAGCCGCTCGTTGGCCCAGGCGCGGATGTCGGCGCCCTGCACGCTTTTGCCCGGCGCGGCCACCACGAAGGCCACCGGCGTCTCGCCCCAGGCGTCGGACGGCACGCCGACCACGGCCACGTCGGTCAGATCCGGGTGGGTGTGCAGCAGCGCTTCGATATCACTGGGATAAACGTTGAAACCACCAGTGATGATCATGTCCTTCTTGCGGTCCATCAGCGTCAGGAACCCGTCTTCATCGAACCGGCCCACGTCGCCGGTGCGGATGAAGCGGCGGCCGTCCGGGTGGATCCACTCGGCCTCGCGGGTCTTGCCCGGCTGGTTGTGATATTCGTTCATCACTGCCGTGGGTGAATGGCCGACAATCTCGCCGATTTCGCCCGGCGCCACTTCATTGCCGTTCTCATCGAGCAGCAGAATGGTGTGTCCCTCGTTGGGGCGACCAACCGTATGCAGCTTGTCGGGGAACAGGTGCGCCGCCAGCGAGCAGCCGCCGCCGCCTTCGGTCATGCCATAGAACTCGATCAGCCCGCCGGGCCAGCGCTTCAGCACGTCAGCCTTGATGTCGGCGTGGAACGGCGCGCTGGTGCAGAATTTCATGACGAACGACGACAGGTCGAAGCTGTCGAAATCGGGCAGCGCCATGATGCGTTTGTACTGCACCGGCACCAGCATGGCGTGGGTGGCCCGCTCGCGCTGCGCCAGCTCCAGCAGGCCATGCGCGTCGAACTTCTCCATCAGCACCACGGTTCCGCCCAGCGTCAGGGTCGGCAGGAAGCTCACCAGCGTCGTGTTGGAGTAGAGCGGCGTTGAAACGATGGTAATGGCGTCCGGGCCATAGCCGAAATTGGCGCCGCGCTGCACATGGGCCCAGCGCATGCGATGCGACTGGACGATGCCCTTGGGCAGGCCGGTGGTGCCGGACGAATAGATGATGTTGAACGGAGCCGCCGGCGGGATGTCCACCGGAGCCGGCCGCGCCCCTTCCGGCGCCAGCCACGACGACCACGGTTGGCCGGGAGCCGCGTCGTCCAGCGCGACCAGCTGGCCGCTGAACCAGTCGAACGGACCGAGCTGTTCGGTGATCGGCGTATCGACGAAGAAGATTTTGGCGCCTGAGTCGGCCACCATGCCCTGCAGCTGCTCGCGGGTGGAGGACGGCGCCAGCGGCGTCACCACCACGCCGGCGCGCAGGGCGCCAAGGAAGGTCACCGCATAGGGGATCGATGACATGGCGCAGACGGCGATGCGATCGCCCACCGTCAGGCCAGCCTGTTGCAGGGTGGCGGCGACACGGTCGACCTCAGCGTCGAACTGCGCATAGGTCAGGCTGCGGTCCTTGTGAACCACCGCCCGGGCGCCCGGTCGTTCCTGCGCATGCGCCCTGACCAGATCGGTAATCAGGCTGAAATCGCGCGCCAGCAATTCGGCTGACTGGCCTGTCATCGGTTTCTCTCCCTTTCAGGGCAATGCCGGTGCGCTGACCGGGATTGCGCCGGAATTCTCGTTGTGGCGGCTGTTCCCGTCGCCGGCTCCGCCAGAATGGCGGCGCCAATGTGGCGCATTACGGCGCGCCATGAAAGCAACGCATGGGCCTGGCCCCACACATCGCTGCTGCTTACTGACAGGGCGCGTCGTCAGGCAACCGGCTGCGGCCGCGTCCAGCGCAGGACAGGCTGGCGCGCGGCGCGGGTCTCGTCCAGCCGCCGCAGCGGCGCATGGCGCGGCGCGCCAGTGAACCGCTCCACATCGCCCCGCTTCACCGCCATCGCCAGATCGCGCATCGCCGCGATGAACAGATCGAGCGAAACCTTCGATTCTGATTCGGTCGGCTCAATCAGCATCGCCCCGTGCACGACGAGCGGGAAATACACCGTCATCGGGTGGAAGCCTTCGTCGATCAGCGCCTTGGCGATGTCCAGGGTCGTCACTCCCGTGTCCTTCAGCCAGGCGTCGTCGAACAGCGCCTCGTGCATGCACGGCCGGTCGCCGAAGGGCGTGGTCAGCAGGTCAGCCAGCGAAGCGCGCACATAATTGGCGCTGAGCACCGCGTCTTCCGACGCCTGGCGAAGTCCCTCGCCGCCATGCGACAGCATGAACGACAGCGCCCGCACATACATGCCCATCTGGCCATGGAACGCCGTCAGACGGCCGAACGCTTGCGCCGCGTCCCCCTCGCCCGCCTGCTCCACCAGCGCGAACTGGCCGTCGGCGCCACGACGAACGAAGGGAACCGGCGCGAACGGCGCCAACCGCTCCGACAGCACCACCGGCCCGGCCCCCGGGCCGCCGCCGCCGTGGGGCGTGGAGAAGGTCTTGTGCAGATTGATGTGCATGGCGTCGACGCCCAAATCGCCGGGGCGCACCTTGCCGACGATGGCGTTGAAATTGGCGCCGTCGCAATAGAAGTAGCCGCCCGCCGCGTGCAGCGCCGCCGCGATCTCAACAATCTGCGGCTCGAACAGGCCGCAGGTATTGGGGTTGGTCAGCATGATGGCGGCGACGTCCGGCCCCAGCAGGCCGGCGACATCGTCCAGATGCACGGCGCCGTCCTCGCGCGCCGGCACGGATTTCACCCTGAAACCCAGCAGCGCGGCGGTGGCCGGATTGGTGCCATGGGCGGATTCAGGAACCAGCACGACGTTGCGCGTCGCCCCTTCGCCGCTTGCCGCGATGGCGGCCTTGATCGCCATCAACCCGAGCAGTTCGCCGTGGGCGCCGGCCTTGGGCGACAGCGCCACCGCCGGCATGCCGGTCAGCGTCAGCAGCCAGTGCGCCAGCTGGTCCATCACCGCCAGCGCCCCCTGCACGGTGGCGACCGGCTGCAACGGATGCACGTCTGCGAAGCCGGGCAGCCGCGCCATCCGCTCATTGAGGCGCGGATTGTGCTTCATGGTGCACGAGCCCAACGGGAACATGCCGGTGTCGATGCCGTAGTTCTTCTGCGACAGGCGCACGAAATGGCGCATGGTCTCCGGTTCGGACAGCGCCGGCAGATCGACCGGCGCGGCCGCCTCCAGTGCGCCGAGCCGCGCGGTGAAGGGCGCCGGCTCGTCCAGATCGACGCCGCAGCGTTCAGTCGAGCCAATCTCGAACAGCAACGGTTCAATCTGTTGCAGGGCCCGATTTCCCGTAAAAGTGTGATGCTCCGCCGCGCTGGCGACGACCGGAGCATCGCCGGCCGCAATGGTGGGACGTCCCTGACGGTTCAGCATGCGGCAATCTCCCCCAGGACGGCGGCAAGCGCGTCGGCAAGGGCGGCGCGGTCCTCGTCCGTGTTCACTTCCGTGCTGGCGACCAGCAACAGATCGTCGAGCCCTGCGCCTGGCAGCAGGCGCGAAACCGGGACGCCGCCCAGCACGCCGCACGCCGCCAGCCGCTCTACGACCTCCGCCGCGTCGCGCCCGGCCAGCTTCACGGTGAATTCGTTGAAGAAGCTGCGGTTCAGCACGCTTACGCCCGGCAGCGCCGCCAGCCTGTCGGCCAGCGCCACGGCGTTGGCGTGATTGATGCGGGCGAGCTGGCGCAGGCCATGGCCGCCGAGCAGCGTCATGTGAATGGTGAAGGCCAGGCAGCACAGGCCCGAATTGGTGCAGATGTTCGAGGTCGCCTTGTCGCGGCGGATATGCTGCTCGCGCGCCGACAGGGTCAGCACGAAACCACGCCGGCCTTCCGCGTCCACCGTCGCGCCGCACAGGCGCCCTGGCATCTGGCGCACGAACTTCGACCGGGCGGCGAACAGACCCACATAGGGTCCGCCGAAGTTCAGCGCATTGCCGATCGACTGACCCTCGGCGACGACGATATCGGCGCCCTGCGCGCCCGGCGACGTCAGCAGGCCGAACGACACCGCCTCGGTGACGACGGCGACCAGCAGCGCCCCTGCCCTGTGCGCCGCTTCGGCGATTGGCGCCAGATCGCGCAGGTTGCCGAACACGTCGGGGCTCTGCACCACCACGCACGACGTGTCCGGGCCGATCTGGCTGATGATGTCCTCGCTGGCCGCGACGTCCGGCGGCAGGCTGGTGATGCTGTCGCCGGCGAAGCCGCAGACGGTGTGCGTGACGTCCGCGTAGTGCGGATGCAGGCCGCCCGACAGCACCGCCCGCTTGCGCCGGGTAATGCGCTGCGCCATCAGCACCGCCTCGGCGCAGGCGGTGGAGCCGTCATACATGGAGGCGTTGGCGACCTCCATGCCGGTCAGCGCCGCGACCTGGGTCTGGAATTCAAACAGATATTGCAACGTGCCCTGGGCGATTTCCGGCTGGTATGGGGTGTAGCTGGTCAGAAACTCCGACCGCTGGATCAAATGATCGACGGTCGCCGGCACATGATGGCGATACGCCCCGGCCCCAAGGAAAAATGGGACTGAGCCGGCGCTGACATTGCGCGCGGCAAGCCGGCCGAGCGCGCGCTCCACCGCCATCTCGCCCTTGCGGCGCGGCAGATCCGGCGCCTGATCGCGCAGACATTCCGGCGGCGCGTCGGCGAACAGCGCGTCAACCGCGCTGACGCCGATGCGCCCCAGCATGATCTCCCGGTCCGCCCCGGATAACGGCAGATATCGCATCATCAGTCCTTTCCGGCCCGATCCAGGACCCAGTTCCGGTTTGCGCTACAGCTGTCAGCCCAGGGCCGCCACATAGTCCCGATAGGCGCCCTCATCCATCAGACCGCCGAGCTCGGCAGGGTCAGCGATCCGCAGCTTCAGGAACCAGCCGCGCCCGGCCGGGTCTTCATTCACCACCGCCGGCTCGCCCTCGATGGCGGCGTTGACCTCGATCACCTCGCCGCCCACCGGCGCATAGATCTCGCTGGCGGCCTTGACGCTTTCGACCACCGCCGCCTCATCGCCCTTGCCGAAACTGCGCCCGACCTCGGGCAATTCGACAAACACGATGTCGCCAAGCTGCTGCTGGGCGTAATCGGTGATGCCGACGACGCCGATATCGCCCGCGACCTGGATATATTCGTGATCCTTCGTGTAGCGCGTGTCCGCCATGCTGCTGCTCCCTCAGGCATTGTTCCCCGCCAGCCTCCTTCCGGGTCCGTCCGCGCCCGGAAGAAGGCGTGCATCCGTTGTGATCGGGGCGGATCGGGCCTCGCGCCTCGAGCCCCGCCCCGAAAATCGTGTCCTGCCGTATTCAGGCCAGACTGACGCGCCGCCGCGTCAGGAGCGTGAAGCAAAAAGTGCGCGTGGGGATGGCCCGCCGTCACCGCCGGTAACGATGCGGCGTGAACGGCATCGGCGTCACCGCCGCCGGCACACGGCGCCCGCGCAGCGCCACCTGCACCCGGGCGCCGGGTTTCGCGAAATCGCTCACCACATAGCCCATAGCCACCGGCGCGCCGACGCTGGGGCCGAAGCCGCCGGAGGTCACCTCGCCGATCAGCTCGCCCCCTTCGTCAAAAATCTGGGCGCCCTCGCGCACCGGCGCCCGCCCCTCCGGCAGCAACCCAACGCGTTTGCGCAGCGGACCGCCAGCGATCTCCTCCGTGATGCGAATGGCGCCGGGAAAATCCATGTCGGCGCGGCGGCGTCTGGCGATCGACCAGGTCAGCGCCGCCTCCACCGGCGAGGTTTCCTGATTGATGTCGTGGCCGTAAAGGCAGAGCCCCGCCTCCAGGCGCAGCGAATCGCGCGCGCCCAGCCCGGCGGGTTTCACCTCCGGCGCCGTCAGCAGCAGGTCCCACAGGGCGCCGGCGTCGTCATTGGCGACGGAAATCTCGAAACCGTCTTCGCCGGTATAGCCGGAGCGGCTGACGCGGACATCGACGCCGGCGACCTGCGTCGCCGTCACCTCCATAAAGCGCAGCTCCACGGCGTCTGGCGCGAAACGGGCCATGACCGCCGCCGCCTGCGGCCCCTGCAGGGCCAGCAGCGCCCGGTCCTCGACCTCCAGCGTCACGTCGCCAGGCATGGCGCCGGCGATGTACAGCCAGTCCTGCTCCTTGCAGGCGGCGTTGACCACGAGGAACAGCCGGCCGGCCGCCATGGCATCGGCGGGCCGCGCCACCATCAGGTCGTCGCGAATGCCGCCCTGGGCATTGAGCAGCAACCCATAACGCTGCTGGCCAGGCGCCAGTCCGAGAAGGTCGGCGGGAACCAGCGCCTCCAGGGCGCGCGCCGTGGTTTCGTGATCCGGCCCGGCCAGCCAGGCCTGTCCCATGTGCGAGACATCGAACAGGCCAGCCGCAGCGCGCACGTGCAGGTGCTCGGCGATGATGCCGTCTGGATACTGGATCGGCAGGTCGTAGCCGGCGAACGGCGCCATCCGTGCGCCCAGCGCCCGGTGGCGCAGGTGCAACGGCGTGCGCCGCAGCGGCGCTTCGCCTGAGGGGACCGGCTGCGTGGATTGCGGATTTTCGGGTGACGCCGACGTCATGTGTATCAGGCTCCTTGCGGACAACAGGGCGCGGCTCCGTCAGTGACGGACCCATTGCGCCCCCTCTGTCCCCGAACCTGAGAGATTTCCCCCCGCCGGACGCCCTCTGGCGTTCCGGCGATCTGCGCCGGCGGCCGCGTTCTTGCGACGCGTGGACCGGCGCGGGTTACGCCCTTCGGTGGGATGGCGAACCATCCGCTTTCCAGATCGCCAGCTCCCGCGCGGTCCTTTTGCCTGAGCGTTTCCGGGGCGGTTGCGCCTTCGGCGTCGGGCCAGAACCGGATCAGCGGCGCAAAACCGGCGATCCAGCCCCATCCGATCTCTCCCGCGGGGATCATCGGCTGCCAGAAGGGTGCGACGCCGGCCGGCCGCCTGTCAATCACCGGCGGGAGACGCCCCTGCCCAAAGCGTGATCGCCAGGATCAAAAAAGCCGCGCCAACCGGCGGTTGGAGCGGCTTCTCCGGTGAGGAGCGATTTTCACGTTGCGGAGCAGGCTGGCGCGCCTGCGCCAGCAGTCACGCCGCCCCGGGGGCGTTCAACACCATTGTTCCCTGTTTTTTCGGAACAGCGCGTCCTGACGCGGCCAGACGCCTCCGCGTTGACCGCCTGCGCTTGCGCGGGTTACCGCCTGCGCTTGCGCGCCTTGGGGGCGGCGCCGCCAAAACCAACTTCGATCAGCACATTATTGGTGTCCTCGGGCAACTGGATGCCCTGCTCCACCATCGTCGCCATGGCGTTGCCCTCGCCCGCGGGAATGGCGATCGACACCTGGCGGGTGACGCGCGACAGCACGGCGTCGCCCTGGCGCACCTGGATGGTCACCGGCGACGAAAAGCGGCCCGGGCGGCCAGCGGGACCAAGCAGGGCCCGGACGTCGACGCCGACGTTGACCGAGAGGCGGCCATCCTGGGCGCGCAGGCATTCCCGCGCCAGATTGGCAATCGTGAGCTGGTATGACAGTCCCGCCCCTTCGCCGCGCCGCACCGTGGCGCCGTCCTCCAGCACGTCGACGCGCGGGCAGAAAATCGGCTCGCCCGAGTCATCCACGAAAACGCCGGGGCGCAGGCCATCCCGCGATGATTCGCTGGCAAACGGATTGATGCCCAGAAGATCCTTGACCATATCCGCCCGCGCGGGCGAAGCGCCAGCAACAGCGGCCAGGCCGATCGTCGCCGCCAGGGCGCCCAGCCAGCGCCGGCGCGCTGGCGCGCCAGCGACCATGGTTCCCGCTGCTTTTTCCCCCGCAGTAGTCATGCCACCCCTCATTTCAGGGCTTCCAGCCCCTTGTCCAGACCACTCAGCGTCACCGGAACGCCAATCCCCTCTTCCGGCGTCTGGAAGACGACGAACGTGCCGATCTTGCCTGCCTTGAGGCGGTTGACAAGATTGTCGTCCATCACCACCTCCGCCACGCAACCGGTGGGCAGGCAGCGCACGAAGCCTGCGCGCCCCACGTCGCTCTGGTCGATCTTGAGGCCGAGCCCCGCCGGCAGCAGCACCCCGAGCGGCGCCAGCACGCGCAGCAGCCGGCCCTTGCCGTCGGCCGTGTTGAGCACGATCACCAGCAGCGTCACGTTGGGCCTGTCGGAAGCGGCCACGTTCTGCACCAGGGCGCACTGGTCGGCGCTGGCGCCGGCCGGCTTCTCACAGCGCAACTGCCAGTCGCCAAAACTCTGCTTCACCACGCCCTGGGCCTGAACATGCCCGGCGCCGGCGCCCGCCAGCGCCGTCACGGCCGCGACCACCATGGCCGCGCGGGCGCCAGGCGCCCGCCTGGGCCGGCCAGCAGTTGCGCGCAGCAGGCCCATGTTTCTTCTGCCGACGAAGGCGTCCGTCATGTTCAACCTCTCGTTCCGCCGTCAGTATGGTTTACGGATCTGGAATTGCCGCCAGAAGCATCGCATGTCTGCGGCGCATCGGCATACAGCAATTTCAAGCCCGCAAACCACGCCAGCTCCGATAACTTGCTGGTGTGGTTCGGTTTCCGGCGCCCGCGCCGCCGCCAGGGCGACCATCCGGCGGCTTCCGGCAACGGCCGCCGGCGTTTGGGCCACGCCCGCAAGGCCCTGTCAAGGAAAAGCCGGGAGGAAGCCGGAACCCTGCGTTGCGGCCGCTCCCAGGTGACGCTCGCGCAGTCTGGAACTATTCTTGTGCACAAATGCCGCACAGGGGGCAGGGGTCCGAACGTTGCGCCCTCCGCCACATTGTGGTCTTTCACAGGCAACGTGGCAGGCTTGTGGCCGGGTTTTGGCGTAAGTCAGGCCTGAAGCAAACGGCTGCGCCGCAATAATACGCCTAGCGAGTACGGGAGCTCCGATTCTCTGATGCTAATGAAAACGTTGCCCCTCAGGCTTGTGGCGGCAAGCGGCGTTCTGGCCGCCGCGACAGGCAATGTGATGGCCGGCACAGGCCAGCCCTCCCCGTGGCAGATGACGCTGCAAACGCCCGTGACGCCCATCGCCGACCGGATGCACGACTTCCACGACATGCTGTTGTGGATCATCACCGCCATCGTCATCCTGGTTCTGGCGCTGATTCTCTGGGTCGTCTTCCGTTTCAGCGAGCGCCGCAATCCCACGCCGTCGAAGACCACGCACAATTCCCTGCTCGAGGTGGCCTGGACGTTGATTCCGGTGCTGATTCTCGTGGTCATCGCCGTGCCGTCATTCCGCCTGCTCAAGGACCAGCTGACGCTGCCCAAGGCTGACATCGTCATCAAGGCGACCGCGCACCAGTGGTACTGGTCCTACGAATATCCGAAGGACCAGGGCGGCTTCTCGTTCGACAGCAACCTGGCCCAGGACAAGGAGCCGCGCCTGCTGGCCGTGGATAATGAAGTCGTTCTGCCCGTGGACACCACCATCCGCGTCCAGGTGACGGCCTCCGACGTGATCCACGCCTTCGCCATGCCGTCTTTCGGCCTGAAGATCGACGCCATTCCCGGCCGCCTGAACGAAACCTGGTTCCATGCGGAGAAGGAAGGCGTCTTCTATGGTCAGTGCTCGCTGATCTGCGGCCAGAACCACGCTTACATGCCGATCGCGATCCGCATCGTGAGCAAGGACGCCTACAAGACCTGGCTGGAGCAGGCGAAGAAGAAGTTCGCCGCCAATGGCGCCGGCCAGCATTACGCCGCCAATGACAATGGCCAGCTGGCGACCGAGGCCGCCGTTCGCTGACCCAGCGCCGCAGGCGGGCGCGCCCCGCCCCTCGCGGCGTCGTCATTTCCTGCCGGACCTGGCCCGCATTCCGGATGCGGCCAGGCCGGCGAACAGTATCGGGAGCTGAGTCATGGCTTCATCATCAACGGCGGCCCACGCTGATCACGCGGATCATCCCACGGGTCTGCGTCGCTGGCTGTTTTCCACCAACCACAAAGACATCGGCACGATGTACCTGTTCTCGGCCCTCATGGCGGGCCTGATAGGCGGCTTCCTGTCGATTCTCATGCGCATCGAGCTGCAGGAGCCGGGGCTCCAGCTGTTCTCCAACGGCCAGATGTTCAACGTGGTCGTCACCGGCCACGGCCTGATCATGGTGTTCTTCGTTGTCATGCCGGCGCTGATCGGCGGCTTCGGCAACTGGTTCGTGCCGCTGATGATCGGCGCGCCGGACATGGCCTTCCCGCGCCTCAACAACATCTCGCTGTGGCTGACCATCTGCGCCTTCCTGTTGCTGGTCGTTTCGCTGTTCGTCGGCGGCGCTCCCGGTTCAACCGGCTTTGGCGGCGGCTGGACGGTGTACCCGCCGCTCTCGACCTCCGGTCACCCGGGGCCGGCGCTTGACTTCGGCATCCTGGCCCTGCACGCGGCCGGCGCCTCGTCGATCCTCGGCGCGATCAACTTCATCACCACCATCCTGAACATGCGCGCGCCGGGCATGACCCTGCACAAGATGCCGCTGTTCGCATGGGGCATGCTGGTCACCGCCTTCCTGCTGCTGATCTCGCTCCCGGTCCTCGCCGGCGCGATCACCATGCTGCTGACCGACCGCAACTTCGGCACGACCTTCTTCGACCCCGCCGGCGGCGGCGATCCGGTGCTCTACCAGCACCTGTTCTGGTTCTTCGGTCACCCCGAAGTGTACATCATGATCCTGCCGGCCTTCGGCATCATCAGCCACATCATCTCCACCTTCTCGCGCAAGCCGATCTTCGGTTACCTGGGCATGGCCTACGCCATGGTCGCGATCGGCGCCGTCGGCTTCATCGTGTGGGCCCACCACATGTACACCGTCGGCCTGTCGCTCGACACGCAGCGCTACTTCGTGTTCGCCACGATGGTCATCGCCGTGCCGACGGGCATCAAGATCTTCTCGTGGATCGCCACCATGTGGGGCGGCTCCATCCGCATGACCGCGCCGATGCTGTGGGCCGTGGGCTTCGTGTTCCTGTTCACGGTGGGCGGCGTCACCGGCGTCGTGCTGGCCAACGCCGGCATCGACCGTGAGCTGCACAACACCTATTACGTGATCGCCCACTTCCACTACGTGCTGTCGCTGGGCGCCGTGTTCGGCATCTTCGCCGGCTGGTACTACTGGTTCCCGAAGATGTTCGGCTACATCGTGCCGGACTGGATCGGCAAGCTGCACTTCTGGCTCGCCTTCATTGGCGCCAACGTGCTGTTCTTCCCGATGCATTTCCTCGGCCTCGCCGGCATGCCGCGCCACTATGTGGACTACCCCAACGCCTTCGCCGGCTGGCACCGCATCGCCTCGTACGGTTCGTACATCTTCGCGTTCAGCCTGCTGGTGTTCTTCTATGGCGTGTACGTCGCATGGCGCCGCAAGGAGCGCGCCGCCAACGACCCGTGGGGCATGGGTTCGCCGACCCTCGAATGGACGCTGAGCTCGCCTCCGCCGTTCCACCAGTTCGAGAAGCTGCCGCGCATCACCGGTTCGGCGGATCACTGATCCGGCCAGACGGAACGGCCCGCCGTTCCGCCGCTGCGCGCGACGCCTGACATCAGCCGCCGGCCCATGGGCCGGCGGTTTTGTTTTGGCGGCGACCGCCCCCCGCCACGTTGTTGACGACAATGCGCCACATGCGGCGGCGGCGGCGTCCTATTGAGTTTACGCGGCGAGACGCTAGAAGAACGGCAGGCAGTTCTGAATCGTTTCAGACTGGCCGAAGTCCGTCCGGAAACCGGCGGCCGTCTGGCGACGGCGCCTTTCACGCAGCGCATCGTGCGGGCGGCGGCGGCGAAAGTTCAGCAGAGCAGCGGCGTCGTCAGGCAAAACGCCTGGGGCGGGCGTCTGGGGTCCTCACGCCCGCGAGGCCCGCAGGCAGGTGAAAGACAGAAGTCCGATGTCCATGATCAGCTCCCACATGCCAGGACAGCCAGACGCATCCCCGTCCGGCGATGACGCGCGCGTGTACAGCGGTTCGGTCCGAGATTACCTTGAGCTGTTCAAGCCGCGCGTCATGTCCCTGGTCATTTTCACGGCCCTGGTGGGAATGGTCGTCGCGAAAGGTCACCTGCACCCGGTGATCGCCGCCGTGTCGCTGGGGTTGATCGCCGTGGGCGCCGGCGCCTCCGGCGCGCTCAACATGTGGTGGGACCAGGACATTGACGCGCGCATGTCGCGCACCGCGAAGCGGCCGATCCCGGCCGGTCAGGTGACCGGCAGCGAGGCGCTGTCGCTGGGCCTTTCCCTCTCTGTCGCTTCGGTGGTGTTTCTCGGCCTCATCGCCAACTGGTTCGCCGCCGGCCTCCTGGCTTTCACCATTTTCTTTTACGCCGTTGTCTACTCCATGTGGCTGAAGCGCTGGACAGCGCAGAACATCGTGATCGGCGGCGCCGCCGGCGCTTTCCCGCCCATGGTGGCGGAGGCCGTGGTCACCGGTTCGGTCAGCTGGGACAGCTTCATCCTGTTTCTCATCATCTTCATGTGGACGCCGCCGCACTTCTGGGCCCTGGCCCTGAGCAAGTCGGGCGACTACGAGAAGGCCGGCGTGCCGATGATGCCGAATGTGGCGGGCCCTGATTCCACCCGCACGCAGATTCTTGTCTACACCCTCCTGCTGGCGCCGCTTGGCGTTGTCCCCTTCTTCATGGGACTGGGGGGCTGGACCTACGCCGTCGTCTCGGTGATTTCCGGCCTGCTGATGATCGTCCTCGCCGTGCAGGTCTACCGCCGCCGGGAGGGCGCGGCCGCCACGAAGGCCGAACAGGCGCTGTTCGGCTTTTCCATCCTTTACCTGTTCCTGCTGTTCGCCACGCTGCTCGCCGAGCATGCTTTTGGCCTCGGCAGCGGCTTTGACGTGGGACCCCGCCTTGTTTCGGGAATTATCTGACATGCCAGACGACAAGAACGCCGACGACGGGGTTGAACTGACGCCAGAGCAGAAGAAGATGCGGCGCACGCGCAACATTGCCATCGCGGTTGCGCTGGCGGCGTTCGTCGCCATCATCTATGCGGTCACCGTCGCCAAGCTTGGCGTCAATGTCCTGAAGCGCCCGATCTGAGTGAGGCATGATGTCCGGGAACGGCCCCAACCACGCACCTGCTCCGCCCCCCCCCCCGCCGCGCCGCAAATCCGGCGCCGGCGTGGCGATCGCCTGCGTGGCGGTGGTGGCGCTGATGGTGGGCGCCTCGTTCGCCGCCGTGCCGCTGTATCGTCTGTTTTGCCAGACCACGGGCTTTGGCGGCACGCCGCTCGTGGGCCAGGAGGCGAACGCCCGCGTGGTCGATCACACCATCGACGTGCGCTTTGACGCCAACGTCGCGCCGGGCGTCACCTGGAAGTTCGAACCCGAGCAGCCGCGCGTCAGCGTGAAGCTCGGCGAAACCAGAACGGTGTTCTACAAGATCACCAACGTCGGCGACGCGCCGGCGACCGGCGTGGCCACCTTCAATGTCCAGCCGGACCTGGCCGGCCAGTTCTTCGTCAAGATCCAGTGCTTCTGCTTCGAGGAGCAGACCCTCAAGCCTGGCGAGACGATCCACGCCCCGGTCGTTTTTTATGTGGACCCGGACCTGCTGAAGCAGCCGGAAACGAAAGACCTGTCGAGCATCACCTTGTCGTACACGGTTTTTCGGTCAAAGAATGGCAGCCCTGTGGCAGCAACCGCAGTGAATGCGGACAAGAACAACCTGTGACGTTATAAGACTCACGCCCCGAGGCAGGAGACTGGATCAATGGCCGACGCGCACGCGAAGCCCGAGCACGACTATCACCTTCTGGAGCCAAGCCCGTGGCCGCTTGTCGCTTCGGGCTCCTTCTTCGTCCTGGCGGTCGGCCTGGTCATGTCCATGAAGGGCCTGAGCTGGGGCGGCATGAAGGTCGGTCCCTACCTGCTGGGCGCCGGCATCATCGGCATTCTCTATGTGATGATCTCCTGGTGGGCGGACGTGATCCGCGAGGCCGAACACGAAGGCCACCACACCCGCGTCGTCCAGTTGCACCATCGCTACGGCATGCTGCTGTTCATCGCCTCCGAGGTGATGTTCTTCGTCGCCTGGTTCTGGGCGTACTTCGACGCGGCGCTGTTCCCCGCCGAGGCCATCCAGTACACCCGCACGGAGTTCACCGGCGGCCAGTGGCCGCCGAAGGGCATCGAGACGCTTGATCCGTGGCACCTGCCGCTACTCAACACCCTGATCCTGCTGACCTCGGGCACCACGCTGACCTGGGCGCACCACGCCATGCTGCACAACGACCGCGAAGGCGTGAAGCAGGGCCTGTGGCTCACCATCATCCTCGGCGCCCTGTTCAGCTTCGTGCAGGCTTACGAATACACCCACGCCCATTTTGCCTTCAGCGGCAACATCTATGGGTCGACCTTCGTCATGGCCACGGGCTTCCACGGCTTCCACGTTCTGGTCGGCACCATCTTCCTCGCCGTGGTTCTGCTGCGCGTCTACCGCAACCACTTCACGCCCCAGCAGCATCTCGGCTTCGAGTTCTCCGCCTGGTACTGGCACTTCGTCGACGTGGTGTGGCTGTTCCTGTTCGTCGCCATCTATGTCTGGGGTTCGAACATCCGCTACTTCCACTGACCCGGAAGTCGCAGTGATCGGGGGCGGCCTTCTGGCCGCCCTCTTTTTTTTATAACCGGAAGATGGCCAGCCAGGCCCGCATGGTTCAGCGGCCAGGCTGGCGACAGGAGGCGTCATGAGCCAGAACGACGACCAGCAGGGTTACTGGCCGCCGCTGTCGCCCGCCGCCACGGGTCTGGGCTGCCGGTGCCCGCGCTGCGGCGAGGGCAAGCTGTTCAGCGGCTTCCTGAAGGTGGCGCCGCGCTGTGAAAATTGTGGGCTCGACTACAGCTTCGCCGACTCCGCGGACGGGCCAGCCGTCTTCATCATGCTGATCAGCGGCTTCGCCGTCGTCGGTTTCGCCCTGTGGCTCGAACTGACGTTCGAGCCGGCGTTGTTCCTGCATCTGGTGACCACCCTGCCCCTCGCCATCCTGCTGTGCGTGGCGCCGTTGCGGCCGCTCAAGGGGCTGATGATCGCCCTGCAATACGCCAACAAGGCCGAGGAAGGCCGGATTTCATCATGACGCCGTCCACGCCACAGCAACCGCAGGACGAAGCGCAGCGGCAAGCCCGGTCTGGCGGCGGCCTCATTCTGCTGACGCTCTGCACCCTGGCCGCGCTGGCTGTCCTGCTGGCGCTGGGCAAATGGCAACTCGACCGTCTGGCCTGGAAAGAGGACCTGATCGGCAAGATCACTGCCCGGGTGGACGCGCCGCCAACGCCGGCTCCGGCGGAGAGCGCCTGGCCCCGCCTCGACGTCCATGCTGAGGAGTATCGCCACGTCACCGCCTCGGGACGCTATGACTTCGCCCGCCAGACCCTGGTGCACGCCAACGCGCCCAAGGAAAATGGCGTGGTTCGTGCCGGCTATGTGGTCCTCACGCCGCTCGTGCTGGCCAATGGCGGCGTCGTGCTGGTCAACCGCGGCTTCGTGCCGATGGAAATGCGCGGCGCGCTGGCCGATGTGGACGCCCGCACGCCTGTTGAAGCCACCGTCACCGGGCTGCTGCGCGCCTCCCAGGTCCGCGATCCCTTCGTGCCGGCCGACGACCCGGCCAGCGGCGAATGGTTCACCCGCGATATCGCCGCCATCGCCGCGGCGCAGGGACTGAAGCGCGTGGCGCCGTTCATCATTGATGCGGACGCCCCCGCCCGCTACACGGAAGGCCCGCGCGGCGGGCTGACCGTCGTCAGCTTTCCCAACCGGCACCTGGAGTACGCCCTGACCTGGTTCGGGCTGGCGGCGACCCTGCTGGGCGTGTACGGGGCGTTCGTCTGGCGACGGCTGCGCGAGCGGCGTCAGACCTGAGGCGACTTTCCCCTCACGGAGCCCTCCCCTGTAGCGGGACGATGCGGCGAACCGGCGACGCGACGCCTGCCCATCGGATGGACCTTGCGGGAGCCGAAAGGCGCCCGCGCCGGGTTTCGGGCAGGTCCTGCGGTGATCCGGCGAACGGATCGGGAATGAACAGCGCCCCGCCATATGTTAAAAGACGAAGCCCCGTTTTCACGCGCTGACCTTCGCGCTGACCGAAAGCGGATTGAGCCAAGCCGGAGAGTACCTTGCTGCACGTGTCTACCAGGGGCGAAGCGCCCGCGATCGGCTTTACGGACGCCCTGCTTGCGGGCCTGGCGCGTGATGGCGGCCTGTATGCGCCGCAAGCCTGGCCGCAGCTGTCCCGGGCGGATATCGCCGGCATGGCCGGCCAGAGCTACGCCCAGGTGGCGCGCCGGGTGCTGGGCGCGCTGATTGACGGCGACATTCCCGCTGCTGATCTCGGCGCGATGATTGATGACGCCTACAGTGTCTTCCGTCACGCCGCCGTCTGCCCCCTGGTCCAGATCGCCGACAACATCTTCGTGCTCGAACTGTTTCACGGCCCGACCCTGGCGTTCAAGGACGTGGCCATGCAGCTGCTGGGCCGGCTGATGGACCATGCGCTGCGGGCGCGCGGCGAGCGCGCCACCATCATCGGCGCCACCTCCGGCGACACCGGCTCGGCCGCCATCGAGGCGTTCCGTGGGCTCGATCAGGTCGACGTCTTCATTCTGTATCCCCACGGCCGCGTCTCCGAGGTGCAGCGCCGCCAGATGACCGGCGTCGACGCCCCCAATGTTCACGCCATCGCCGTGGAAGGCACGTTCGACGACTGCCAGGCCATCGTGAAGGGCCTGTTCAACGACCACCGCTTCCGCGACGAGTTGGGCCTGTCGGGCGTCAATTCGATCAACTGGGCCCGCATCGCGGCCCAGACGACGTACTACTTCACGTCGGCCGTGGCGCTCGGCGCCCCGCACCGGCCGGTCGCCTTCTCGGTGCCCACCGGCAATTTCGGCGACATTCTCGCCGGCGACATCGCCCGCCGCATGGGTCTGCCGGTGGCCAACCTGGCCATCGCCACCAACGCCAACGACATTCTCGCCCGCACCCTGGCCACGGGCCGCTATGAGAAGCGTGGCGTCGCCGCCACCTCGTCCCCGTCCATGGACATCGAGATTTCGTCGAACTTCGAGCGGCTGCTGTTTGAATCATGCGGCCGCGACGCGGCGCAGATTCGCGGCATGATGGCCTCGCTCGGCCAGTCGGGCGCCTTCGAGATCGAGCCGGTGTCGCTGGCGGCGATTCGCGCCGGCTTCAGCGCCCACACCGCCGGCGAGGACGCCACCCTGGCGGAGATCGCGCGCGTTTACCGTGAATGCGGTTACATCATCGATCCCCACACGGCGGTGGCCGTGGCGGGCGCCCGCGCCGAGATCGCCCAGGACCCGGCGACGCCGGTCATCGCCCTCGCCACAGCCCATCCGGCCAAATTCCCGGACGCGGTGGAGAAAGCCACCGGCATGCGCCCGCCGTTGCCGGCCCATCTGGCCGATCTGTTCGACCGCAAGGAACGCTTCACGGTCATGGCCAACGACCAGGCCGCCGTGGCGGCCTTCATCCGCGCCAACGCCCGCAAGGGCTGAGCCGCCCGGGCGCATGCGCCCGCGACGCTCCGATGACAATGGCCGGCCCCCGCCGGCCATTGCTGTTTTGATTGACCCGGCGGGTTTTGTCCGGCGTACTTGAACATCGTCGCGACGCCCTGCGTCGCCACGCCAGACAGATGATGCGGGAGGGCGCGTCTTGGCCCTGTTTCGGTTTGCCCCGCGCCAGACGGAGCCAGCGCCTGTCGTTGGCGCGCGGGTATACCTGCGCCCCATGCGCATGGACGATTATGACGAATGGCTGGCCCTGCGCCACGCCAGCGAGGCGTTTCTGGCGCCCTGGGAGCCATTGCGCACGGGCGACGGATTCGATCGCACGGCGTGGCGGCGCAAGGTCCTGGCCGCCCGCAACGACGCCCGGCTGGACGCCGCCTATGGCTATCTGATTTTCAGCCGCGCCCATGACATCATGGTCGGCGGCCTGACGCTTGGCCTCGTCCGGCGCGGCGTCGCCCAGACCTGCACGCTTGGATACTGGATGGGGGCGCCATGGGCCGGCAAGGGGTTGATGTCCGATGCGGTCGACGCCATCTGCCGCCACGCCTTCACCCAGCTCCGCCTGCGCCGGATCGAAGCAGCCTGCCTGCCGCACAACCACCGCTCGCGGCGGGTGCTGGAGAAGAATGGTTTCCAGCTTGAAGGCCTGGCGCGGGAATATCTGTGCATCGCCGGCGTCTGGGCGGATCATGTCACCTATGCGCGCCTCGCCAGTGACGGGTGAGCCCCGGGCGGACCACGGCCAATGGCCTCCGTCAACATATTGGCGCCACGTTCAGGCGGTGGAAAGAGGCGCCGCATGCTCCGGCGCGCCGGGCGGCTGGCGCGGGCTCCGCCGGGTTTACCAATTGACGCCGCCCCCGCCATCAGACGGTTGCCCTGGCGGGCCGCCGCCGTTACCACTTCGCCACCGGAACATCGCCGCGCCTTCCGGCCCGGCGGCCTTTGCAGAGTTCGATTTGCCAGCCACGCCAGCAGCCCTGTTGTCCCGCATCGGCGCCGTCCTCGCGGCTCTGGTCGTCCTGTGCCTGTCCGTGTCGGGCGCGCTGGCGGTCGAGGCCGTGCGCGTCACCCCCGAGCGGCCGGCGCTGGACCTGACGCGGATCATCGAGCGCTACCGGTCCCAGGGCGACGTCATCCAGATTTCCACCGCCCCCGGCCCCGATGGCATCGTGCGTCGCATCGCCGTCAAGGCGCGCGAAACCGGCTCGCGGCCGGAATGGATCGTTTTCGCCCTCACCAATCCCGGCGATGAGCAGATCGACCGGCTGCTGGTGGCGCCGCATTACAAGCTCGTGGGCTCCGGCGTCGTCTGGCCCGACCTTGGCAGCAACCGCATCGCCGCCATCACCGCCAGCCAGGGCATGAAACCGGAGCGGGAGGACAGCCCGGACGCCGACGTCTTCGCCATTACCCTTGATCCAGGCGCCACGGTGACCTTCATCGCCGAGCTGGCCTCCGACCGGCTGCCCCAGGTGCTGCTGCTCGATCCGGAGACCTACAAGGCGAAGACCAACGGCCTCACGCTCTACAAGGGCATCATCCTCGGCATCTGCGGCCTGCTGGCCCTGTTCCTCACCATTGTCTTCGTGGTCAAGGGCGCGGTGATCTTTCCGGCCGCGGCGGCGCTGGCCTGGGCGGTGCTGGCCTGGGCCTGCATCGACTTCGGCTTCATCCAGCGGCTGTTTCCCTTCACCATCGGGGCCGACGCCATCTATCGCGCCGGCGCGGAAACCGTGCTGGCGGCGACGCTGCTGGTGTTCCTGTTCGCCTATCTCAATCTCAACCGCTGGCACGTGCGCTACAGCCACGTCACCGCCATCTGGCTGGTATTCCTCGGAGCGCTCGTCGGCCTCGCGGTCATTGATCCGCCAGTCGCTTCCGGCGTCGCCCGCATCTCCATAGCCGCCATCGCCGCCATCGGCTTCGTGCTGGTGCTCAACCTGGCCATGCATGGCTACGACCGGGCGGTGATGCTGATTCCCACCTGGACATTGCTGCTGGCCTGGGTCGGCGCCGCCGCCATGGCGGTCACCGGCTATCTGAACAAGGACATCGTTCCCTCGGTGCTGATCGGCGGCCTGGTCCTTGTGGTGATGCTCATTGGCTTCACCGTGCTGCAACACGCCTTCGCGGGCGGCGCCATCGCCCAGGGGCTGGTGAGCGACACCGAGCGCCGCGCCCTCGCCCTCGCCGGCTCCGGCGACGTGGTGTTCGACTGGGACGTGCAGACCGACCGGATCGCCGTCAGCCCCGAACTCGAGCAGCAGCTCGGCCTGAAGCGCGACGCCCTCAGCGGCGGCGCCGCCGACTGGCTGGCGCTGATGCACCCGCTGGACCGCGACCGCTACCGGGTCACACTTGATTCGATCCTTGAGCAGCGCCGGGGCCGCATCAATCTGGACTTCCGCCTGCGCTCGGCGCGCGGCCACTACGTCTGGCAGCGCCTCAAGGCCCGGCCCGTCGTCGGCAGCGACGGCGAGGTCATCCGCATCGTCGGCACGCTCGCCGACATCACCGACAGCAAGACCGCCGAAGAACGGCTGTTGCAGGATTCGATCCACGACCGCCTCACCGGCCTGCCGAACCGGCAGCTGCTGGTGGATCGCCTGAACACCGCCATCCTGCTCGCCCGGCGCGATGAGGCAGTGCGTCCCACCGTCGTCGTCATCGACATCGACCGCTTCCGCACCATCAACGAAGAGGCCGGGCCGGCGGCCGGCGACGCGGTGCTGCAAATGGTCGCCCGCCGCCTCGCCCGCCTGCTGAAGCCGCAGGACACCCTGGCCCGGCTTGGCGGCGACGAATTCGCCGTGGTGCTGTTTTCCGAGCCTGAACTGGAGGCAATCCGCGCCTTCACCGAGCAGGTGCGCGCCGTGCTTGGCACGCCGGCGCCGCTTGGCGAGCTGGAGGCCTATCTCACCGGCTCGATCGGCATCGCCCTTTACGACCCTTCCGTACGCTCCGGCGCGGAGGAAATGCTTTCCAACGCCGAAATCGCCGCAGCCTGGGCGAAACGTCAGGGCGGCGACCAGGTCGAGGCGTTCCGGCCGATGATGCGCAACGAACGCAGCGAACCGCTGGCGCTGGGCGCCGATCTGCGCGGCGCCCTGGAGCGCGGCGAGATCAAGCTGTTCTTCCACCCCATCGTCCGCCTGGAAGACCGCACCGTGGCCGGTTTCGAAACCATCCTGCGTTGGGATCACCCGCGCCAGGGCCGGCTCGCCTATGAGGATTTCCGCGAGATCGCTTCGGCCAACGGCCTGCTTGGCGAATTGTTCCTGTTCGCGGTCGAGCGCGGCGCCCGCGAGCTGGCGGCCTGGCAGGACGCACTGGATGTCGATCCGCCGCTGTTCGCCACGGTGGCGCTCACCGGCGCCCACGTGCTGCGCGCCGACCTGCTGGCGCAACTGCGCAATCTTGTCGAGCGTTCCGGCGTCAAGCCCGGCACGCTGCTGATCGAACTGTCCGAGCGGCATCTGCAGGAAGACCCGGAATTCATGCTGCGGTCGCTGCCGCGCCTGCGTGAAACCGGGGTGGGCCTGTGCCTGTCGCGTTTCGGTTCGAGCCAGTCGCCCCTCACCAGCCTGCAACACGCCGACATCGACCTTGTGAAGGTCGATTCGTCGCTGGTGAAAGCGCGCGGCATGCCGGCCCGCGTCGCCATCCTGCGCTCCATCGCCGCCTTTGCCCATGACCTCGGCGCTGAAATCTGCGCGGAAGGCGCCGAGGATGAGTCGGATTCGGTGGAGCTCGCCCAGCTCGGCTTCGACTTCGCCCAGGGCAGCGTGTTCGGCGATCCCATGAGCGCCTACGACGCCCGCCGCCTGGTCGGCTCGACCCAGGAAGCAGCCTGAAACCTGGCGGCCTGAATCCTCGTGACACGACGGAAAATACGGGTCAGCGCAGGCGTTGCCTGCCGCCGCGCCCGCCCGCGGGTGAACGTGGTTTTTCAGCAGACCGCGCCGGACGGACCGCGTGAGGGCAGCGCAGCCCCCGAAATCAGGAGAGGCATGATTCGCGGTCAGGCTGCTCCCCAGCGACGCCAGGGTCGTCCCGCTTCAACACCCCTGCCCGGCTCAGGCGTGGCCTGCGTCTCCCGACAGCCGCGCCGGATCGACGCCGATCAGCTTCAGGGCCCGCTCATAGGTATGTTCGCCGCCGCCGAAGATCAGCGACGGGTCCGCCGGGCAGTTGAGCCAGCCATTGGCCTGGATCTCGTTTTCAAGCTGGCCGGCGGCCCAGCCGGCGTAGCCGAGCGCCACCAGCGCGTTGCCCGGGCCGTCGCCCCGCGCGATGGCGCGCAGGATGTCAACCGTCGCTGTCAGACTGATGTCGTCATCAATTGGCAGGGTCGAATTGTCGATCGCGAAATCGGAGGTATGCAGCACGAAGCCCCGGCCGGCGTCCACAGGGCCGCCGCGCACCACCCGAACCCGTTCCGAAGCAGACGGAAGGCGGATGCTGGCGTCCTTGATGATGTCGAGTTGCAGCAGCAGATCAGCGAGCGACAGGTCCGTCGCCGGCTTGTTGATGACGATGCCCATCGCCCCCTCTTCCGAATGGGCGCAGATATAGATCACCGAGCGGGCGAAGCGCTCATCCTCCATGGAAGGCATGGCCACCAGCATCTGGCCGTCGAGCCAGACATCTGAATCAGCAGGCGATGGGGCGAACGGTATAGGCATGCCCCTATTGTAAAGGGCATGGCCGCTTTCGCCTACTGGCGATTGCGGTCGGTCGGGCGACCTTTGCAACCCGTGCAATCGCCGCCGCTGTGCCCGGGCGCGGATGACATCGGCCGCGTCCCGTCCTATGCATGCACTGCGCCTGCAGCGGCCCGCGCGTCGCGCAGGAGCGTTTTCAGGCGAGCTGCGTATCGTTTCGCGTGGAAAGAAGCGTGTTCGCGACCGTTGCGGCGCATGCGCCAGAACGACACAAACCTCTGACGATAAAGACTATCCGGGAGTTACCATGACGATCCAAGTCGGCGACCGCCTTCCGCAAGCCACCTTCCGCGTCATGACCGCCGAAGGTCCGGCGGCCAAATCGACGGATGACCTGTTCGCCGGCCGCCGGGTCATCCTGTTCGCCGTTCCCGGCGCCTTCACGCCCACCTGCCACCGCAACCACATGCCCGGCTTCGTCACCCACGCGGCTGAACTCAAGGCCAAGGGCGTGGACGCCATTTATGTCACCGCCGTCAACGACGTGTTCGTCATGGACGCCTGGCTGAAGGCCAGCGGCGCTGAAGGCAAGGTCGAGGGCCTGTCGGACGGCAACGCCGATTTCGCCAAAGCGATTGGCCTGACCATGGACGGCTCGGGTTTCGGCCTTGGCGTCCGCTCGCAGCGTTATTCCATGGTGGTGAAGGACGGCGTGGTCGAGCAGCTCAATGTGGAAGCGGTCTCCGGCAAGGCCGACGTCTCGACCGCCGAGCATCTGCTCAACAACCTGTAAGACACGGTCAGGCGGGGCGGAGCGCCGCCTCGCCTGCCTGACTGCGCCCAGGAATCACGCCGCCTTGTAGGGCGCCATGCCCTGACGGGCCAACGCGTCCACGCGCTCGTTTTCCGCGTGGCCGGCATGGCCCTTCACCCAGTGCCACGCCACATCGTGACGCTCCTGCGCCGCATCCAGGCGCCGCCACAGGTCCTCGTTCTTCACCGGCTTGCGATCAGCGGTCTTCCAGCCCTTCGCCTTCCAGCCGCGCAGCCAAGAGGTGACGCCGTTGCGCACATACTGGCTGTCGGTCCACAGATCGACGGCGCAGGGCCGGTTCAGCGTCTCCAGCGCCATGATGGCGGCCATCAGCTCCATGCGGTTGTTGGTGGTGAGCGCCTCGCCGCCGCTCAGTTCCTTCTCCACGCCGCGGAACATCAGCAGCACGCCCCAGCCGCCGGGACCGGGATTGCCGCTACAGGCGCCGTCCGTATAGATCGTCACCCGCCCGTTCACGTCGCCAACCCATAGTCGGAAGCCGAGATCACGCCGCGGTGGAAGGCCAGCTTGCGGTCATATTCCAGCGGGTCTTTCGGCTTCACCAGCACGCCCGGCGGCACATGAAGCCAGTCAACCAGCCGCGTCAGCAAAAAGCGCAGCGCCGCGCCCCGGCACAGCAGCGGCAGGGCGGAAACTTCCTCCGGCGTCAGCCGGCGCACGCTCTGGTAGCCCGCCAGCAGCGCCTGACCCTTGGTGAGGTTGAAGGAGCCGTCCGCCTCGAAGCACCAGGCGTTGAGGCAAATGGCCACGTCATAGGCCAGCGCGTCATTGCAGGCGAAGTAGAAGTCGATGACGCCGGACAGCTTCGGACCGATGAAGAACACGTTGTCGGTGAACAGGTCGGCGTGAATGACGCCGGAGGGCAACCCCTGGGGCCAGTTCGCCTCCGCCTCGGCCAGGGCTGCGCCGATCCGCGCGCCAAGCCCCGGCGCGATATCGTCGGCCCGCCCCGCCGCCGCGTCGAACAGCGGTCGCCAGCCGGCGACGCCCAGCGCGTTCGGACGGCTGAGGGCGAAGCCGTCGGCCGCTTGGTGCAGACCAGCCAGGGCGACGCCCAGCTCGCGGCAATGACCGACGCCGGGCTTGCGCACGGAGACGCCGTCGAGGAAGGTGACGATGCAGGCCGGACGTCCCGCCAGCTCGCCCAGCGCCTCGCCGGCGCGGTTCTTCACCGGCAGCGGACAGTTCACGCCGCGCGCCGCCAGGTGCTCCATCAGCCCGATGAAGAACGGCAGATCGTCCGGGTTCACCCGTTTTTCGTACAGGGTGAGGATGAAGGATCCCACCTCCGTGCGCAGCAGGAAGTTGGAGTTCTCGACGCCTTCGGCAATGCCTTTCAGCGACAGCACCGCGCCCATGTCATAGCCAGCGATGAAGTCCGTGAGTTCTTCATCGGCGATCTCGGTGTAAACGGCCACGATTACTCCGTGGGTTCGGCGCGCAGCTCGCGCGGCAGCGGGAAGAAGACGCTTTCATCGGCGGTGGAGACGCTTTCCACATGCACGTCATAGCGCGCGGCGAAGGCGTCGATAATCTCCTCCACCAGCACCTCCGGCGCCGAGGCGCCGGCGGTGACGCCAAGGCTGGCGATATTGCCGAACAGCCCCCAGTCGATGTCTTCCGCCCGCAGGATCAGCCGCGAGACGCGGCAGCCGGCGCGCTCCGCCACCTCCCGCAACCGCTGGGAGTTGGATGAATTGGGCGAGCCGACGACGATCATCGCCTCCACCTGGGGCGCCACGCGTTTCACCGCCTCCTGGCGGTTGGTGGTGGCGTAGCAGATATCTTCCTTGTGCGGCCCCACCACGTCCGGGAAGCGCGCCTTCAGCGCCTCGACGATCTGCTGGGTGTCGTCGACGGAGAGCGTCGTCTGGGTGACGTAGGCCAGGCTGGCGGCGAGCGCCGGGTCAATCCGCGCCACGTCCTCCACCGTCTCCACCAGGGTGATGCTGCCGGGCGGCAACTGCCCCATGGTGCCGATGACTTCCGGGTGGCCGGCGTGACCGATCAGGATGATGTGCCGGCCGCGCCGCCGGTGCACCTCCGCCTCGCGGTGCACCTTGGTCACCAGCGGGCAGGTGGCGTCGATGGCGAAGAAATTGCGCGTCGCCGCCTCGTCCGGCACCGATTTCGGCACGCCATGGGCCGAGAAGATCACCGGCGCCCGGGTGTCGGGAATTTCTGACAGTTCGTCGACGAAGATCGCGCCCTTGCGGCGCAGGCTCTCCACCACATACTTGTTGTGGACGATCTCGTGCCGCACATAAACCGGCGGCCCGTAGACGGCCAGCGCCTTCTCCACCGCGTCGATGGCGCGCACCACGCCGGCGCAAAAGCCGCGCGGCGCGCAGATCAGCACGTCGAGGCGCGGCTTTGCCGCCGCGCTGGCCGCCGCAACGGCGTGATCGTCCGGTTTGGGGCCGGTCATGTGTGCAGTCCCTGAAGTGCGTGCGCGGCGGGCGGGAAACAGCGCCGCGCCGCCCGTTCTGCTGAAAGGCTTTAGCCCATTGGCGGCGCGCGGTCACCCTTGCCCCATGCGATGTGGCCGCCCCGCCGCGACCTGTCAAGAACAGCGCCGGCGGGCGGGCCTCCACGCTTTTGGTGTTGGGAACGATGGGCATGCAATGGCATAAAACACGGACCCGCTGAACCGTCGCCCGGCCAGGCCTGGCGCCCCGGACAACAGAACGGACCTGATGACCGATCCCGCAAGCCACACCAGCTTCATCGAGCCCATTCTCGTCTTCTGTGGCGCCGCCGCCGTCGCCGTGCCGCTGTTCCGGCGCATCGGCCTCGGCTCCATCATCGGCTATCTGGTGGCTGGCGTCGTCATCGGTCCCTGGGGCCTGCAACTGGTGTCAGAGCCGGAAGCCATCCGCGGCGTCGCCGAATTCGGGGTCGTTCTCCTGCTGTTCATCATCGGGCTGGAGCTGAAGGTATCCAGCCTGTGGTCGATGCGACGCGACATCTTTGGCCTCGGGGCGGCGCAATTGCTGTTGTGCGGCGCGGCCCTGGCGGCGGGGGCCTGGTTCGTCGGCTACGGACCGAAGGAAGCGACCGTCGCCGGCATGGCGCTTGGCCTTTCCGCCACCGCCATCGCCCTCGGCATTCTGGGCGAACGCGGCGAAACCCGCGCGCCCTACGGCCAGCGCACCTTCGCCGTGCTGCTGTTCCAGGACCTGTCGATCGTCCCCATTCTCGCCATCGTGCCGCTGATGGCCAATGTCACCTCGCCTGAAACCCACGCGACGTCGGCGCAGCTGATGTCCATCGGCATGGCCCTTGGCGGGATCCTGCTCATCGTGCTGGTGGGCCGCTACCTGCTGAACCCGATCTTCCGCATCCTCGCCGCCAGCGGCGCCCGCGAGGTGATGACCGCCGCCGCCCTGCTGGTGGCGTTGGGCGCGGCGGTGTTGATGGAGCACGTCGGCCTCTCCATGGCCATGGGCGCGTTCCTGGCTGGCGTGCTGCTGGCCGAATCGAACTTCCGCCACCAGCTCGAAGCCGATATCGAGCCATTCCGCGGCCTGCTGCTCGGTCTGTTCTTCATGAGCGTCGGCATGTCGATCAATCTTGGCCTGGTGGGGGAGAACGCCCTGCCGCTGGCCCTCGCCGCCATCGCCATGGTGGCGGTAAAGATCGGCCTCGTCTCCGGCCTCGCCCGTGTTTCCGGTTCGCCCTGGCGTGATTCGCTGCGCATCGGCGCCCTGCTGGCCACGGCGGGCGAATTCGCCTTCGTGCTGTTCCCCACTGCCCAGGGGCTTGGCCTGCTGACGCCTGACCACGCCCAGATGCTGGTTTCACTCGCCGCATTGTCGATGTTGCTGGCGCCGATCGCCGCCAAGGCCATCGATGCGGCGCTGCTGCGCCGGCCCGTCGCCGCCGGGGATGTCGACGCCACCGATCTGGACAATGGCGAAACCGCCAGCGGCGGCGTCATCGTCATCGGCTTCGGCCGTTTCGGCCAGGTGGTTAACCAGGTGCTGCTCGCCGGCAACGCCGACGTGACGGTCATCGACCACAATGTCGAACGCATCCGCCAGGCCAGCAGCTTTGGCTTCAAGGTGTTCTATGGCGACGGCGCCCGCACCGACGTGCTGCACGCCGCCGGAGCCGGGCGGGCCGCCGTCATCTGCATCTGTGTCGATCACGCCGAGACGGCGACGCTGATCGCCGAGCTGGCGCACGCCGAATTCCCGCACGCGCGCACCATCGTCCGCGCCATCGACCGCGAGCACGCCATCGCCCTGATGAAACTGCCGGTGGACTACCAGATCCGCGACACGTTCAAATCGGCGCTCAGCCTTGGACGGGCGACGCTGGAAACGCTGGGGATGGACTTCGACCAGGCCAAAACCGTGCAGGAAGACGTGCGCAAGCGCGACGTCGCCCGCCTGGTGCTGCAAAGCGAACAGGGCTTCATGAGCGGTCTGGAGCTGCTGCACGGCTCATCGATCCGGCCAGAGCCCCTGTCGCGCCCACGCAAGCGCTCACGGGCGCTGAACGCCGAAACCCGGGGCCTGCTCGACGCCAGCGACGCCGACGACGACTGGGGCTCCAGCGACGACCCCTCGCTGCTGGGCTCCCGGGGCTCCCTCGGCATCTGACGACGCCCGCCCCCCGTATGACGTCGGCCAGGCCGTCCAGGACGCGCGCGTTCCGTAGACGCCAGCTTTGCTTTTCAGCAAACCAGGAAAAAAACCGGAAAGCAAAAAAACAGGCCGCCCGAAACATCCGGGCGGCCATGATCCGCAGCGGCGCCTCAGGCGGCTGCGCCTGCCGTCAGTCCGCCTGCCGCTCGCGCGCCACCGCCCGATAACCGATGTCGCGGCGGCAAAACCCCTGGGGCCAGTCAATCCGGTCCACCGCCTCATAGGCGCGCCACTGGGCCTCCGTCACAGTGCCGCCGCGCGCCGTCACCGCCAGCACGCGCCCGCCCGCCGCCGTCAGGGCGCCGTCGACCGTCTTCGTGCCAGCGTGGAACACCATCACATCCGGGCCAGCGGCCGCGTCGACCCCACGGATCACCGAGCCGGCCTGGACCGCGCCGGGATAGCCGTCCGCCGCCATCACCACCGTCAGCGCCGCCTCGTCCGACCAGGCAAGCTGCTCCGGCGACAGCGCGTCGAGGCGGCCGTCGATGGCGGCCAGCATCACCTGCACCAGATCGCCGCGGAAACGCAGCATCAGCGCCTGGCACTCCGGGTCGCCAAAGCGCGCGTTGTATTCGATCAGCTTCGGCCCTTCAGTGGTGAGGATCACGCCGGCGTAAAGCACGCCCACATAGGGCGTTCCACGCGCCGCCATGCCCGCCACCGTCGGCGCGATAATGCGGTCCATGATCTGCTGGTGAACCACGGCGGTCACTACCGGCGCCGGCGAATAGGCGCCCATGCCGCCCGTGTTCGGACCGTGGTCGCCGTCGAATACCCGCTTGTGATCCTGGGCGTCGCCGAAGGGAATGAATGATTTGCCGTCAGTGATGGCGAAGACGCTTGCCTCCTCACCGCTCATGAACTCCTCGACCACGACCGCGGCCCCCGCCTGTCCCAGCCCGCCGCCGAACATCATGTCCAGCGCATCCTCGGCCTGGGAGAGCGTTTCGGCCACCACCACGCCCTTGCCGGCGGCCAGGCCATCAGCCTTGATGACAATCGGCGCGCCCTGCTTGCGCACATAAGCGCGGGCGGCGGCCAGATCCTCGAACCGGGCGAACGCGGCGGTGGGGATGGCGTATTCCGCGCACAGCTCCTTGGTGAAGCCCTTGGAGCCCTCCAGTTGCGCGGCCGCCCGGCGCGGGCCGAAAGCCTTGACGCCCGCGGCGGCGAGATCATCGACGAGGCCGGCGACCAGCGGCGCTTCCGGGCCGACAACCACCAGCCCGACGTCGTGGGCGCGGCAGAAGTCGGTCACCGCCGCATGGTTGCTCACGTCGAGCGCGACATTCTCGCCAAGCGTCGCCGTGCCCGGATTGCCGGGCGCGGTGAAAAGCTTGTCGCATGAGGGGGATGCAGCCAACTTCCACGCCAGCGCATGTTCGCGGCCACCCGAGCCAATGAGCAGGATATTCATGGCCGCGCTTATAAAGAAACTGCCGGATAATGAATAGCGCCCGCGCGCTCCGCCCCACGCGATTCTCCGCGCGCACGCGGTTCCCGCCTGGCGCTTCTTGCCCTGGCGACGACCGCGCATCCCTCCCCCTTGTCGCATGCGCCGCGCCGGGGCTGATGTGCCGGACCACACCTACAGATATGGACCATCTGTCAATTATCCCAGGAAGCAGAACCGCTTTCGGGGACAGATATGAACGTGATCGGGACAGCCGGCTCCATCATCTTCGCAACGCCAATTGGCTGGGCGCTGATCGTCATCGCCATTGTCGTCGCGGCCAGGATATAGGGCCGGAAATCCGTTGATGCCGAAGGGATTCCAGAAGAGATTTCGAGGGCCCCACCACCCCCATGGCGCGAAACGGCGTGACGGCAAAAGGCGAAAACCCGCGTGGCCTCCCCCTCACCCCTTGCAGACCGGCTCCTCGCAGTCGCGCATGGCGGCGATAATGCGGCCGAGGGTTTTGGGGCCGGGATATCCCTGAATGCCGACGCCGCCGGTGATAAACGACGGCGTCGCCGACATGCCCAGCGACGCGGCGAGCTTCATCTGCGCCTGCAATGCCTGGACGGTCTTTTCGTCGTCGGCCGCGCGCTGGACGTCGGCGAAGGTCGCGCCGTTCTTTTTGCCTTCGGCGGTTTCGCTGCGCCGCCCGTCCATCACCACCCGGGCGGCGGCCAGCGCCGCCGCGCCGTCAGCGCGGCCCTTGCGCGAAAACATTGCCCGGTAGAAATCATAGGCAACCTGCGGCCCCATGGTCCGCAACAGCGCCAACTCCACTTTCGCGGCCTGGGCCGAGGCAGGCGAGAGGATCGGATTGTTCATGAAGCCGACGCGCACGTCGTCCGCATTCGCCATCAATGCGTGGAGGTCCTGCGCCGTCGCGTGGCACCACGGGCAGTTATAATCGTAAACTTCGATGATGGTGACGTCCGGCTGGGCGGCTCCTGTCCAGAACACCCCGGGCAGACGCTCGATCTCCGAGGTCAACTCCACCGGCAGCCGCATATTGGGCAACGGCGCGCCGTCCCGGTCCTTGAGGTCGTACCAGTGATCCGCCCCCTGGGCGCGTGCCTGGTCACTTGCCCGGACCGCCGCGCCCACGGCGAAAAGCGCTCCCAGCCCTCCCAGCAACGCTGACCGCCGGCTCACCCACATCGTCACGTCACACCCTCCTGCGGGGCCAACCGCCCGCTCCATGCACAGGGAACATCCATGTGCAGGACAATGCGGCGTGGTCGTGTCGCGCGCACCCGCCGCCTGTCGTCATGGTTTCCAAAGTCCGTCGTCCGGCCGGCGCCAGAGTCACGACAGCCGGAGCCACTGGCTCCGCCCGGCAAGCGCCACCTACCAGTGCGGCGGCTTCGTGACAGGCGTTTCCGGGGCGCTCTGCTCCTCCAGCGCCAGGAAGCGGCCGGTCAGCGCATTCAGCTTCCGGGCAAGCTGATCGATGAGCTTCCACTGCTCCGCCAGGGCCGACGACAGGTCCTCGATGGTTTTGTCCTGCTCGGCGATGCGGATTTCGAGTTCGGTCAGGCGCTCTTCGCCGTTCATGGCCGCGGTTCCTTGATGCAGGCGGGCGGGCGCCGGGGCGGAAGCCGGCTTTGCCGCCACCTCCCGGCGACCAATGACGGCGTTGTATAACGCGGGATCAGTCCAGCGTCGCCAGCAATCCGGCGAACAGTTTTCCCCGGGTCGCCAGCGAACTCACCACGATGTGTTCGTTCAGGGTATGGGCGTTGGCGCCCAGGGCGCCGAGACCGTCGAGGGTGGGAATGCCCATGGCGCCGGTGAAATTGCCGTCCGAACCGCCGCCCTGGCTGGCGTGCGGCAGGTCGAAGCCAAGATCGGCGGCGATGGCTTTCGCCCGTTCATACAACGCCATGCCGCAGGCGTCCGGCTCCCACACGGGCCGGGTGACGCCGCGCGTCACGGTGAAGCGGGCGCCGTCGCTCTCCCCGCTCATGGCCAGCATGGCGGCGACGCCAGCGTCCAGGTCCGCCTGCCGGCGCGCCATGCTCAGCGCCTGGCCCGTGCAGGTGGACGGCACGCAGTTCACCCATTCACCACCGTTGATGACGCCGACGCTAAAGGTGCAGTCGCGCGTGGTCATGGCCTCGATGTCGAGAATCCTGCGCGCCATTTCACGAATCGCCGAACGGCCGGCGGAGAGCTGGGCGCCGGCGTGACTGGGTCGTCCTTCGGCGTGCAGATTGAAGCGGGCGATGGCGTAACGCCCTGTCACCACGCCGTTATCGGTCAGCGACGGCTCGGGAACCAGCACATAGCGGTTGCGCGCCGCCTCCTGCTCGATCAGGTCGCGGGCGCTGGGCGTGCCCACCTCCTCATCCGGCGTGAACAGCACCGTCACCGGCAGCGGCGTTTGCCAGCCGGCCCGGGCGAGCTGGCGAATCGCCTCCAGCGCCAGGTAGTTGCCGCTCTTCATGTCCATGATGCCCGGGCCGTAGCATCTGTCGCCCTCGCGCCGCACCGGAAGGCGCTGCAACGTGCCCACCGGGTGCACCGTGTCGAAATGGCCGGCGATCAGGATGCCCGGCTCGCCGAAGCGCGGATGCGGGAACCGCGCCCGGACACAGCCGGCGAAACCCATCCGGCCAGGTATCCGCTCGATGGTCGCCCCCATCGCCGCCAGATCGATGCTCGCCAGGTCCAGCATGGCGTTGACGGCGGCAGCGTCGTGGGTGGGACTTTCGCACATGACCCATGGAATCAGGCCCTGCAGCATGGTCTCGGCGTCGAACGGCAATCCGGCGAAGTTCACGGCGTTTCTCCCTGCTGTTTCCGGGCGCGCCCGGCTGCCCAACCATGGCGCGTCCCACCCCGCGTTGCCAAGACGCTTTGCCAGGACGCTTTGCCAGGACGTTTTACCAGCATGCTTCGCGAAGACGCTTCGCCAGACGGCTGGCGAGCGCCTGCTGGCCAGGGCCGGGGCTGCGGCCGGACCGGGCGTCAACCGCCATCCCCAGGTATTCGCCGCCGCCCCTTGCGTATTCGGGGCCTGAATACCTGCCGCCTTGTCCGCCTATGCCAAAAGTCTTGGTTGCGATTGCAACGGAATGCGCTACTCCAGAATCGTCAGCCAGGCCCCCTTTTTGGGGTGTCGCGGTCGTGATTCCGACACCGCGGGCAGCCGTCCGCCGTAGAAAAACATATAAATACAGCAACTTGACGCCCGTCTCCGGCGCACCCGCCCGGAGCCTCGTTCAGGGAGGCGACCATGCAGGGCCTGTTGGTTCTGAGCAGGGGCATCGATCGGCTGAATCAGGCGCTGGGCCTGCTCGCCGCCATGCTGGTGCTGCTCACGGTGCTGATCTGCGCCGGCAACGCCACGGTGCGTTATCTGTTCCACTACAGTTCGAACGGTTTCCTCGAGATCCAGTGGTACTTCTTCGGCGCGATCGTGCTGCTCGGCGCGTCGGTGACCCTGCAGCGCAATGAGCATGTGCGCGTCGATCTGCTCTACATGCTGGCTCCCGAGCGGCGGCGGCTATGGATCGACATTGCCGGCATCCTGCTGTTCCTGCTGCCGGTCTGCGTCTACCTCACCTATCTGTGCTGGAACCTGTTCGTGACGTCGTTCCGGTCAGGCGAATATTCGCTCAACGCCGGCGGGCTGATCGTCTGGCCCGCGAAAGCGTTGCTGCCCCTGGGGTTCGCCCTGCTGACGCTGCAGGGGATTTCCGAGCTCATCAAACGGATCGCCGCCCTGCGCGGCATGCTCACCATCGACACGGCCTACGACAAACCCCTGCAATAGGCTCCGGCGAGACCAGAGAGGCGATCCATGTTCGCATATGGCGTACTGCCCCCGCTGATGTTCGCCGGCATGATCTGCTTCATGCTGATCGGTTTCCCGGTGGCGTTCTCCCTGTCGGCTGTCGGGTTGTTCTTTGGCGTGCTGGGCATTTTTACGGGTCATTTCAGCCCGGATTTCCTGTCGGCGCTGCCGATGCGGTTCTTCGGCATCATTTCAAACGACCTGCTGCTCGCCATCCCGTTTTTCACATTCATGGGCGCAATTCTGGAACGCTGCGGCCTTGCTGAGGATCTGCTGGAAGGCGCCGGCAAGCTGTTCGGCCCCCTGCCGGGCGGCCTCGCTTACGCCGTCATCATCGTCGGCGCCATTCTCGGCGCCATGACCGGCACCGTGGCGGCCTCGGTCATCGCCATGGGCGTGATCTCGCTGCCCGTGATGATGCGCTATGGCTATGACAAACGCCTCGCCTCCGGCGTCATCGCCGCTTCCGGCACCATCGCCCAGCTGATTCCGCCGTCGCTGGTGCTGATCATCCTGGCCGATCAGCTCGGCAAATCGGTCGGCGACATGTATCTGGGCGCCATCGGCCCCTCGGCGCTGCAGGTGCTGATCTTCCTGATCTACATCGCCATCCTGTCCTGGCTGCGCCCCGCCGCCATGCCGCCGCTGCCGCCGGAGGCGCGCGGCCGGCTGGACGCCATCGCCATCCTCCGCATCATCTGGAGCATGGCGCCGTCCGTGGCCCTGATCTTCCTGGTGCTCGGCACCATCGGCCTTGGCCTCGCCACGCCCACCGAGGCGGGGGCCATGGGCTGCGTCGGCGCCATCGCCATCGCCGCGCTCAACCGTCGCCTGACGCCCGCCCTGCTTTGGGAAGGCATGAACAACACCATGCGCATCACCGCCATGGTGGTGTTCATCCTCATTGGCTCCACCTGTTTCAGCCTTGTGTTCCAGGGCATGGACGGCGGCCGCTGGATCGAGCATCTGCTGTCGCACCTGCCCGGCGGCCAGCTTGGCTTCCTGATTTTCGTCAACGTCTTCGTTTTCGTTCTGGCGTTCTTCCTCGACTTTTTCGAAATCGCCTTCATCGTCGTGCCATTGCTGGCGCCCGTGGCGGCCAAACTGGACATCAACCTGATCTGGTTCGGCGTGTTGCTGTGCGTGAACCTGCAAACCAGTTTCATGCACCCGCCTTTCGGTTTCGCCCTGTTTTACCTGCGCGGCGTGGCTCCGAAAGAAATCCGCACCTCCGATATCTATTGGGGGTCGGTTCCCTGGGTGATCATGCAGCTCATTCTCGTCGCCATGGTGATTTTCTGGCCCAGTTCCGTGACCCATTGGGTGACGGAGGTCACCAGGGTGGACGACAAGGCGGTGGAGCAGCAGTTCCGCAACCTGGGCGGCGCGCCAGAAACCCCGGGCGCGCCAGGCGCCCCCAGCGGGTTTGGCGGCCCGCCAGATGTCGGCGCGCCCAAATTCTGAGGCGCGCCCGAACTGCAGGCCGCGCCCCGGCTCCTGGAAGCCGCGAGCCAGGCGCTCCTGAAGGTCTGGCCAGCAGCTGCAGGCGACCAGGGCGCGCACAACGGCGTGGGCGCGACTTGTTACGGCCATGTGCCTCTGCTGTTGTGTCCCCGCCCAATTGGAGACACGCCCATGCGCCCCGTCATGGAAACACCGCCCGCCGCGCCGGCGCCGCAACGTCTGCTCCTGTCGCAATGGCCGACGCCGGCCGGCATGGCGCTGCTGATCTGCGACGAAACCGGCGCCCTGCGGGTGTTTGACTGGGAAGGCTATGACGGGCGCATGCGCCGGCTGCTGGCGCGCCATTACGGACCGGTCGAACCCGAAACCGGCGCGACGCCGCCCGATCTCTCCCAGGCGCTCGACGCCTATTTCGGCGGCGATCTCACAGCCATCGACGCCATCCGCGTCGCCACCAACGGCACGCCGTTCCAGCGCCGGGTGTGGGCCGGCCTGCGGCTGATTCCCGCCGGAGAAACCCGCAGCTATGGCCAGCTGGCGGCGATGATCGGCGCCCCGCCCACGGCGGTGCGGGCGGTGGGCCTCGCCAATGGCGCCAACCCCATCGGCGTCGTCGTGCCCTGCCACCGGGTGATCGGCGCCGATGGCTCCCTCACCGGTTACGCCGGCGGCCTCGCCCGCAAACGCTGGCTGCTGACCCACGAAGGCGCAAGCTTCAGCGACAAACCGAAACGCGGCGACAAAAAAGCGGGGGAAGCCCTGTCGGCGCTGCCCCTGTTCGCCATGTTGGGCGAACCTGGATAGGGCGGGACCTGTTCACGCAAATGCTGTCGGCGCGTCGCCCCGCCGCCATGGGGCGCCGCCCCAACGCCTGATGGCCGGGCTTGCCCCGGCCATCAGCGTCTTTTCACGCCGCGCATCTGCCGCGCGGCAGGTCAGCCTGCTCCAGCCAGAGCGCGCCGACCACAACGTGGCGAAGCCTTGCGGCCAGGCGCCCCGCGTCAACCTCAGTACAGCAGACGCGCGCGAATCGTGCCGTCGATGCCGCGCAGATCGCCCAGCGCCGCCGTGGTGTGATCGCCATCGCCTTCGGCGTCGAGCACCACATAGCCGATGTCGCCCGAGGTCTGCAGATACTGGGCCGAGACATTCAGCTTGTGGCTGGAGAACACCTCGTTGATTCGCAGCATCACGCCGGGAACGTTGCGGTGCACATGGATGAAGCGGGCGCCGCGCGGGGTCGGCGGCAGTTGCACCTGCGGAAAGTTCACCGCGCCGAGCGTCGAGCCCACGTCGGAATATTCCACCAGCTTGCGCGCCACCTCGGCGCCGATGCGCTCCTGCGCCTCCTGGGTCGAGCCGCCGATGTGCGGCGTCAGGATGACATTGGGCAGCCCCTGCAATGGCGAGACGAACGCCTCCTTGTTGGAGCCCGGCTCCACCGGGAACACGTCGATGGCCGCGCCAGCCAGATGCCCGTCGCGCAGGGCGGCGGCCAAAGCGTCGATGTCCACCACCTTGCCGCGGGCGTTATTGATGAGATAGGCGCCCGGCTTCATGGCGCGGATTTCCGCCTCGCCGATCATGTTGCGGGTGGCCGGGGTGTCGGGCACGTGCAGCGAAACCACGTCGCTCTGCCCCAGCAGTTCCTGCAGGGTTTCCACGGGCTCGGTGTTGCCGTAGCGCAGGCGGTCGGTCTGGTCGTGGTAGATCACCCGCATGCCCAGCGCTTCGCCAAGATGCGACAGCTGGCTGCCGATATTGCCGTAACCGACGATGCCCAGGGTCTTGCCGCGCACCTCGTAGCTGCCGGTGGCCGACTTGTCCCATTTGCCGGCGTGCGCGCCCGTCGAGCGCTCGGGGATGCGGCGCATCAGCATGATGATCTCGCCGATGGTCAGTTCAGCCACCGAGCGGGTGTTGGAGAACGGCGCGTTGAACACCGGCACGCCCCGGGCGGCGGCGGCCGGCAGGTTCACCTGATTGGTGCCGACGCTGAAGCAGCCGATGGCGATGAGCCGGTCAGCGGCGCCGATCACCTCGGCGGTGAGCTGGGTGCGCGAGCGCACGCCGACGAGGCGCACGCCTTCGAGGGCCTTGCGCAGGTCCTCTCCGTCGAGCGCAGTGGTCAGCCGCTCCAGATTGGTGTAGCCGGCGGCGCGCATCAGATCGACCGCCGTATCGCTGATCCCCTCCAGCAACAGGACGCGAATCTTGTCTTTGGCGAGGGACAACTGGCGGGACATGGGCTCGTCTCCTGGGCGATGCGTGAGGGACGCAGGAATAAGGCGCGCCATCGGGCGCGCTGGCTGAATAGCACCCTGACGGCAAAAATTCCCGGAAATTTGTCGGCGCTCGCCCCCGGCGCTTCCCATATCCGTGCGTTGCGGCGGCGCGGGTCCGGTTTGCGGACTGTTCAGGGCCCCGCCGGGCCAGCTACAATGGCCGCCATGGCTCCGCCCCGTACTCCCAGAACCTCCGCCCGCGCCCCCCGCTCCGGCCCACCGGCCGACGGGGGCCTGTTTGACGTGGCTCCCACGGCGGATGTCGGCTCCAATGCCCACGAATGGACCGTGTCCAGCCTGTCCGGCGCCATGAAGCGGACGCTGGAGGACCAGTTCGGGCATGTGCGCCTGCGCGGCGAGGTCAGCGGCTATCGCGGCCCCCATGCCTCCGGCCATTGCTATTTTTGCCTCAAGGACGATGGCGCCCGCATCGACGCGGTGATCTGGAAAGGCGTGTTCGGGCGGCTGCGCGTGCGCCCGGAGGAAGGCATGGAGGTGATCGCCACCGGGCGCGTCACCACCTTCCCTGGCCAGTCCAAATACCAGATCGTCGTCGAGCATCTGGAGCCGGCCGGCGTCGGCGCGCTGATGGCCCTGCTGGAGGAGCGACGGCGCAAGCTGGCGGCGGAGGGCCTGTTTGATGAAGCGCGCAAACAGATCCCGCCGTTCCTGCCCCGGGTGATCGGCGTCATCACCTCGCCCACCGGCGCGGTAATCCGCGATATCCTGCACCGGCTGGAGGATCGCTTCCCCCGCCGCGTCATCGTCTGGCCCGTGCGGGTGCAGGGCGAAGGCAGCGCCGCCGGGGTCGCCGCCGCCATCCATGGCTTCAATGCGTTGCCGGAAGGACCGCCGGACGCCGCCCTGCCCCGGCCGGACGTGCTGATCGTCGCCCGCGGCGGCGGCTCGCTGGAAGATTTGTGGGGCTTCAACGATGAAGCTGTGGTGCGCGCCGCCGCCGACAGCATGATTCCGCTGGTTTCGGCCGTCGGCCATGAAACCGACTGGACGCTGATCGACCATGCCGCTGACCTGCGCGCGCCCACCCCCACCGCCGCCGCCGAAAAGGTCGTGCCGGTGCGCATGGAGCTGCTGGCGCAACTCGGCGACCTGGGCCGCCGCCATCACGGCGCCGCCAGCCGCCTGTCGCGCCATCGTCACGACGCCCTGCGCGCCCTCGCTCGCGCCCTGCCGCGCCCCCAGGCGGCGCTGGAAGGGCCGCGGCAACGGCTCGATCTGGCCGCGACCCGGCTGGCTTCGGCCAACGCCCGCCACATCGACGCCGCCAGCCGCAGGCTCGGCCGGGCCGCCACCGCCCTGGCCCGCCATTCGCCATGGGCGGAGCTGCGGGCGCGGCGGGCGCGGTTCGACGCCTTCGCCGGCCGACTCGCCCCGGCCTGGACCGTGATGGAGCGCCAGCGCTGCGCCAGGCTGGAAACCCTGGAGCAGATGCTGCGCAGCCTCAGCTACAAAGGCGTGCTGGCGCGCGGCTTCGCCCTGGTGCGCACCCTGGAAGGCGCGCCGGTGCGCAGCGTCAGCGGCGCACCGCCTGGCGCGCGGCTGACGCTGCAGTTTGTTGACGGCGCCGTGCAGGCGACGGTGCCTGATGGCGGCGTGGCTCCGCCGGCTGGCCGCCGCCGTCGCCCCCGCAAGGCCGTGGACGATGACACGCCGCTGCTGGACCTGTAAGGAAGGCGCCAACGTTTTTTCACGCGGACAGCCGCACGGAGCAGGACATGGACAGGTTGAACGCCGGCCAGAACGAAGCGAAACTGCATTATGAATCCGGCGATTACCGCGTGATCCGCCCCGGCGATTTCGTCCGCTGCGCGGTGACGGGAACGCCCATTCCGCTGGATGAACTGCATTACTGGAGCGCAGAGCGCCAGGAGGCCTATCTGTCGCCTGCCGAGGTGCTGAAAGCGCACAAGCTCAAGCTCGGCCCACAATAAGCCCCGTACCCCCGCCCGTCATGGCCGGGCTTGACCCGGCCATCCACGAAAGCCGCGCGTCTGCAAAGCGACGCCTCGTCAGCGCCTGCGCGCGGAACTGGACCTGCAACGAAAGCCCGGCAGATAACGCCGGCGGTTACCTGGCCAACGCGCCGGCGAGCAGGGCGTCCACCGCAGCGTCATCCGCGAAGGCCAGCGTCACCGGCAGCACCGTCATCTGCGCCAGCATCGGCGCCAGGCTGGCGTCGCCAGCCATGCGCGCCGCGTCCTTGGCGGTGGTGACCAGCGTCAGCCCTTCCCGGACTGCGCGGGCTGCCAGCGGCGCCAGATCGGCTGGCCGGTAAGGGTGGTGATCGCCAAAAGCCGCGAGATCGACCACGTCAGCGCCAATGTCCTGCAAGGTGGCGACGAATTTTTCGGGCCGGCCGATGCCCGCCAGCGCCAGCACCCGCTGCCCGGCCAGCCGCGCAGCCACGGCCGCATCCGGCCGCAGCGCGGCCCGCAGCGCCGGCTTGCCGCGCGTCTGCGCCTCCCGGGCGATCGACTCTCCCGCCTCGCCGGCCCCGATCACCACCACCGCATGCACAGCCGGCCATTGCGCCGGCAACGGCGCCCGCAACGGTCCCGCCGGCATAACACGGCCATTGCCCACGCCGACGGCGCCATCGACCACGGCCAGGGCCAGATCCTTGTGCAACGCCGGATTTTGCAGGCCGTCGTCAAGGATGATCACCTCAGCCCCCGCCCCGACGGCGGCGCGGGCTCCCGCCAGACGATCGCGCGCGACGAATGTCGGCGCCGCCGCCGCCAGCAGCAGCGGCTCGTCGCCGGCGAGGCGCGCGTCATGCACGGCGGGGTCAACCTGCGTGACCGCTCCCTGGCGGGAAAGCGTCCCGCCATAGCCGCGGCTGACGAAAGCCGGCCGCAGGCCGCGCCGCGTCAGATGGGCGGCGAGGCTGATGGCGGTGGGCGTTTTTCCCGCGCCCCCGGCGACGAAATTGCCGACGCAGATCACCGGCGCGCCCACACGCGCCCCTGGCCGCGCCATGCGCCGCGCCGTCAGGCCGCCATAAAGGGCGGCGGCCGGCGCCAGCAGCGCCATGGCAAGGCGCGCCGCAAGGTCAGGATCGCGCTGCTGCCAGAAGCCCGGCGCGCGCATCACAGCCGCTCCAGCTCCATTTGCAGGATGTAAGGTTCGATCGCCTGCAAGGTCCGCTCCAGCGCTCCGCCGTAGCGATCCACCACGCTGGCGGCGGCCCGCGTCATGTCGCGCCCCCGGGCCGCGTCCTGCAACAGCACCGATACGGCCTCCGCCAGCTCGTCGGCGTCGGTCACCGGCATGGCGCCGCCGGCGCCGTCGAACGCCGCATAGACGTCGTTGAAGTTGTGCACGTGCGGTCCGTGCAGGATCGGCGTGCGCAGCTTGGCCGGCTCGATGGGGTTGTGCCCGCCGTGATTGAGCAGCGAACCGCCGATGAAGGCGGCCTGGGCGAGGCGGAAATACAGGCCGAGCTCCCCCATCACGTCGACGATGTAAATCTCTGTGGCGGAGCCTGGCGCATAGCCCTCGGAGCGCAACATCGCCTCCAGCCCCTCCTCCTCCGCCATGCGCGCCACATCCTCGGCGCGATGCGGATGGCGGGGCGCGATGAAGGTCAGCAGATCCGGCCAGCGCTCCTTCAGCTGCATGTGCACATAACAGGCGATTTCATCTTCCACGCCATGGGTGCTGGCCGCGAGCCAGACCGGGCGGCCGCTCACCTGCCCCTGCATCAGCGCCAGCGTCTGGGTGTCGGCCGGCGGCGCCGGCGCGTCGAATTTCAGGTTGCCGGCGATGGTGACGCGCGGCGCGCCGAGACGGGCGAGACGCTCGGCGTCGGCCGGGGTCTGGGTCAGGGCGACGTCGATGCAGCCGAGCAGCGCCCGCGCGGTTTTGGGCGCCCGTTGCCAGCGCCGGAACGACCGCTCCGACATGCGGCCGTTGACGAGGATCAGCGGCACGCCCCGCTTTTCCAGCGCCACGATCATGTTCGGCCACAATTCGGATTCCGCCACCAGCGCCAGGTCCGGCTGCCAGTGATCGAGAAAACGGCGGATGTAGCGCGGCGTATCCAGCGGCGCGAACTGGTGAAAGGCGCCCGGCGGCAAACGTTCGGCCAGGACGCCGGCCGAAGTCACGGTGCCGGAGGTGACCAGCACGGTGAAGCCACGCTGGGTCAGCCGCTCGATGATCGGCAGGATGGAGATGGTCTCGCCCACGCTGGCGCCGTGCAGCCAGGCCAGGCGCCCGGCCGGGCGCGGCGTGTTGGCCACGCCGCGCCGCTCGGCGATGCGCTCGCCGTCCTCCTTGCCGCGCCGGCGGCGCGCCGCCAGCAGCAGGGGGGCGAAGGGCTCGGCGAGGGACATGGCGGCGCGATACAGGCGCAGGGTCAGCGGCGTACCGGTCATGACGATGGCTCTCCTGCGCGGGTGTCGGCGTCGCGGGGCGGTGGGGCGTCCGGCGGCTTTTTGGCGCCCGGGTCTGGCGTTCCCACCAGGGCGTAGGCGCGCGCATGGGCCGCATCCAGCCCCTGCTCAACGGCAAGCCGCGCGGCCTCCAGGGCGGCCTCATCGGCGTCCGGCGGCACGTGAATTGGCTCGCCGATGACGATGGCGCCGCGCCCGAACGGCAGGCCAATGGAGGCGTGGTCCCAGCTGTTGAAATCGATGCGGCGGCTGCTCACCACGGCCACCGGGCACACCGGCCGGCCAGACATGCGGGCCAGAGTCACGACGCCTGGCCCGCAGATGCGGGACACCTTGGGCACGTCGGCGGTCATCACCACCATTTCGCCGCCGGCCAGCGCCCGGCTCATGGCGATCAGCGCCCGCACGCCGCCCTTGTCGCGGATCTGGCTGGCCTTGCGCGCGCCGGAGCCGCGAATGGCCCGCACGCCGAGATGGCGCAGGGCGATGGCGTTGAACTCGCCGTCGCCCGAGCGCGACACCAGCGCCGCCGCCGGATCCTGCCGGCGTTTGGCGAAGGTCACCATGAAATGCTGCCCGTGCCACATGGCGGCGATCACCGGCATCTGCGGGCCGACACGGTCATAGATGTCAGGCGGGTCCATCTGGAACCGGGTCGTCGCCTGGACCAGGTCGAGATAGCGCGCGAGCAGGAAACCAAGCGTTTCCTGCACCGCCCGCGACCGCCCAATGCGTTTGACAAGACCCATTCCGTAATTTCCGGCCGTGTTGCGGCCCTGCTGGCGTCCGTGCCGGCGAAGCCGCGTCGCTTTACCGGGGCGGGGCGCGGGAAGCGCGCCGAATCGCCATGGTACAGCATGATCGGTCGTCGCGACCGTCGCCACGCCCAAAGACGAGACGTCAGGGAACTGGAGCGCCTGTCCGGTTCCGGCTGATCTTCAGGCGAACGCAGCCAGCCATGGCGACGCTCATGGTTGCCCGTGCAGGCGACCATCCTGAAATGGACGGCGGAAGCATCCGCGTCCAGACGCGAACACGCCGCCCTCACGCACAACATGAAGGCGCGCGGCTTCAGATCACTGAAAATGACATGGAATGCAAGGACTTTGCGCGAAACTGCGCCATTGGCCCGCCGGTTAACCCTGCCCTGCGGGTTCCGGGGAAAACCGCCCCATGGCGTCTTCCCCCGAAGCCGGCGCCTTCCGATGGGCGGACGCGCCCGGCGCGGAAACCGGCGTCTTAACGGCCCGCCGCTTCAGGGTCGATCAGGCGATGCAGGTGCACGATGAAATAGCGCATCAGCGCGTTGTCGACGCTGCCCTGCGCCTTGCCCTTCCACGCCGCGTAGGCGCTGGCGTAATCGGGATACATGCCGACGATGTCGAGATTGCTGAGATCCCGGAACTCGATGTGCTCCAGGTCGGTGAGCTCTCCGCCAAACACAAGGTGAAGGAGCTGTTTGGACGATCCGTTTGCCATGAAAGCCTCTGTACACTGACTGCTTCAACCGCCGCGACGCCACCCGCCTCCGAAGCATGCTCCTGACGAAGCGTGATCCCGATGGAGCGCAATCCCCGGTCGGGCGCGCCAATATGGGCGTGACGTCGATCCGGGAAGCCACAGGACGCCTGCCGGCCAGCAGATTGCCCCCTGATCGGCTGTGCGGGCTCCAGCGACGCGGACGCCGCTTCGCCGAAAAACACGTCAGATCGAAGGCAACCCCAGCTCGTCAGGGCCTTTTGCGCTGCCTGCGGCGTTTCCCCACCCCTGTTTATCGGCCGGAACGACGCCTGCGCCAGGCGGCGCGGTCAGGTCCAGCCGTTACGGCGCATGAAATCCTGCACGCCTTCCAGCACCTCGCCATGCAGCGGCGCGCCGGAGGATACGAGAGTCTCATGCTGCGGATCCCGCAAATTATACACTGGCCGGAAGCCGTCCAGCCCCGTGAGCAATCCTCCCGCCTCTTCTATGAGCAGATCGGCGGCGGCGATGTCCCAGTCGCGCGCATGGGCCGAGACCAGGGCGATATCCAGATCATTGCTGGCCACCCGCGCCAGCCGCAGGGCCAGCGACGGCAGGCGCGGCATCTTTGTCAGGGCGCCGGTGTAATGCTCCAGCTTGTCCACCATCGGCCCTGGACCTGCGATGCGGGCGCCCCGCGCCTGCTCCCGGGGCGAGGCCAGAATCGGCGCGCCATTCATCTCGGCGCCGGCGCCGCGCACGGCGCTGTAATACTCGCCCAGCGCCGGCGCATGGACCACGCCCGCCAGCGGCCGGCCCTTTTCCACCAGGGCAATCGCCACGGTCCAGTTGCTGTCGCCGGCGCAATAGGCGCGCGTGCCGTCAATCGGATCGACAACCCAGCACAGGTCGTGATCCAGCCGGGCCCGGTCGTCGCGGGTTTCTTCAGAAAGCCAGCCGGCGGAAGGCAACGCCGCCGTCAGCGTCTCCTTCAGGAAGGCGTCGACCGCCTCATCGGCGTCGGAAACCGGCGAATTGCCGGTCTTGTAACGCACCCGGGCGCTGGTCTGCTGGCCAGGGCGGAACGACGCCATGGCGATGTCGCCGCCGGCGATCGCCGCCTGGCGCATGATCTCGCGCAGCGCCTGGGCGTCGGCGCCGCTGCCGGCCGCGCCGGCGGAGGACGTTCGGGCTGGGGGAATGCGCGCAGAGATCGGACGGGCTCCCTGGCGCGTGCTCCAGCGGAGCGAACGCCGCTCCGCCACAGGAAAACGCGCCAAATCAACAGGATGGAACAAACGGCGGTTCAGTTCGACCGCATCCGGCTCCACGCCCGGCCGATCCTGCAGGACATCGTAAGCCCAGCGGACCGCCGCGCGGGAAGAAAACGCGGAACGCCAGATACATACGCCTGCGCCGCCCGGCTCACAAGGCGTTTCCCACGCCCTGCCCCCTTCAGGCCAGCGCCGTCAACGCATCGGCGAGCAGGCCCGCCAGCAAAATCAGCCCCGCGTCGCGGTTGGAGCGGAACAGCGCCAGCGACCGGGCCGGCTCATTCCGGGAAATCCGGCCCGTCTGCCAGGCCAGGTGGCCGGCGAAACCGGCGAGGCCCAGCCAGCCGGCGAGACCCGCCCCCACGCCCCACAACGCCAACGCCAGCAGAACCACGACGGCCGCATAAAGCGCCCCAACCGCCGCCTGCACATGAGCGCCGAACAGCTGGGCGGAGGACTTGATGCCGGCGATCTCATCGTCTTCCAGATCCTGGATGGCGTAGATGGTGTCATAGCCAATCGTCCACAGCACCGCCGCCGCGTACATGACCACGGGCGGCCAGGCCAACGCGCCAAACGCCGCCGCCCAGCCCACAAGCGCCCCCCAGGAAAACGCCAGCCCCAGCACGAACTGCGGCATATGGGTGATACGCTTCATGAACGGATAGATGGCCACGATCGCCAGGGAGCTGACGCCCAGCCAGATAGTGAAGCCGTTGAAGCACAACAGGACCGCAAGGCCGATCAGGCATTGCAACGCCATCGAGGCCAGCGCCTGGCGCACGGTGATCTGCCCTGAGGGCAGCGGTCGCATGCGGGTGCGGGCCACCTTGCCGTCGAGATTGCGGTCGGTGATGTCGTTCCAGGTGGAGCCAGCGCCGCGCATGGCCACCGCGCCGACAAAAAACAGCGCCATATGGGCCGGATTGGGCCACGGATGGCCGGCCGCGATCGCGGCCAGGGACGCTGACCACCAGCAGGGCAACAGCAACAGCCACCAGCCGATCGGCCGGTCGACGCGGGCCATCTTGAGGAAAGGTCGCGCGGCCGCCGGCGCGCGCCGGTCCACCCAATTGCCCCGATCCGCGTCCGGCAACGTCAACGGGTCGACCGTTTCATTGTCGATCGCATCGTTCATGAGCCTGCCCCAATGCCCTTTTGCCGTGTGGCGCCCCATGCGACCAACGCCGGGCGCAGGTCCGGGGGGCCAAGCCCGGAGCTCAAGCCCGGAGTTCAAACCCGGAGCCCAGGTCCGGGCCTGTCTGTGCCCCGGCCCGGGTTCCGCCGCAACCCCAGGCGCCAGCGCGGGCAATGCGGGCAAGCCCGGCGAAAGCCCTGCCAGAGGTCAGAGCGCGCCGGACGGGATGCTGCGGTGCCCGGTCAGGCCTGGGCCGCCCAGCGGGCCGCCGCCGCCACCCTCAGCCGCCTGGGCGCGGGCGCGTTTTTCCATCTGCTGGATTTGCGCCGCCACCTTGCAGGCCTGGCCGCGGATGCCGATTGCCTTTTCATGGTCGGCTTTGAGGCCGGCCAGAAAGTTGTCGGGAATCTGGCACCAGGCCTTGTTGGACTCCATCCACTTGACGGTTTCCGCGCCGTTGGAAACCAGCTTGCCGAAAGCGCCGCAGGCCGCGCGGGCGTCCATCTTCTTGCCGCCTTTGCTCAGCTTCTGGATGCCGTCCACAAGCGATTTGCGCTGCAGCAGCAACGTCTGCATCTTCTCGCACCCGGGCGGCGGCGTCTGCGCCAGCGCGGGCGCGGAAGCCAGAACGCCCAGGCTGACAACCGCCGTCGCGATCGACATGGCGCGGATCGGCATGACGCGGATCGACATGGCGCGTGACATACGCCGAACTGGCAAATTCATTAACATTCCCCGTTTTCTGTCCGCTGCGCCCGCCCGTCCAGCCCTGGCGGGCTCCCCGGACACTGGCTGCCATCGCCTTGCGGAACGCTACGCCGCAGAACCAGGACAATGGCGCCTGACGTCATCACAGCCCGCCGTCACGCCCACCCGGAAATGGAACGCCACAATATGACGGTGAATTATGTCCCCTGTTGGACCACGCTTCCAGGAGCGGGCCCCTGCCGACACACCTAGCGCCAACCACAACTGTTTATCAATATGGTTTATGATGCGCCGACAGCCATTCACGGCTTCGCCGTCCCGATTGAGGATTGCCGAATTGCAGCAGAGCGATGCTCCCCCGCCCCGCCAGCGTGACCGGCGCGCGCCGCGCCTGTTCGTCAGCCAGTCGCTGGCGACCGGCGAGACGCCGGTCGAGACTGTCACGCTGGAAAAGCAGCAATCCCACTACCTCAGCCACGTCCTGCGGCTGGGGGTCGGCGCGCGGGTGCTGCTGTTCAACGGCATGGACGGCGAGTGGAGCGCCCGCATCGTTGAAGCCGCGCGCGGCGCCGTTACCCTGGCCCCCGACGACAGGACCCGGCCGCAGGTTCTGGGCCCCGACCTGCACTATCTGTTCGCGCCGCTGAAACACGCCCGGCTGGATTACATGGTGCAAAAGGCTGTCGAGATGGGCGTCAGCCGCCTCGCCCCGGTCATCACCGAGCGCACCGAGGCGCGCCGCGTCAACCTCGACCGCATGCACGCCAACGCCGTGGAAGCGGCGGAGCAGTGTGAATTGCTGTCGATTCCCGACATCGCGACCGAAGAGCGCCTGGCCCCGGCCCTGGAGCGGCTGGAGCCGGGCCGCGCGCTGATTTTTTGCGATGAGGACGCGCCTTCCGCCAATCCGTTGACCGCCTTGTCCGCCCTGCCGCCTGGTCAGCCGCTGGCGGTGCTGATTGGTCCCGAAGGCGGCTTTTCCGATGCGGAGCGGGCGCTCATCGGCCGTCGCCCTCATGTGACGCGCATCTCGCTTGGTCCGCGCATCCTGCGGGCGGACACCGCCGCGGTCGCCGCTTTGGCCGTGATCCAGGCCACCCTTGGCGACTGGGGGGCCCGGTCGCCCTGAAGGTTTTTGCCGCCCCACCGCCCCGCGCATGGCGGCGGCGCGACGGCGGAGATTGCCGGCGGCCCTTCCGCCGCTTATGAACATGGCGGGCAGATGGTCGCGCGTCCCCCGCGTTGCCTCCCCCGCCGCCGGGACCCAGGTCCCACGGCGATCGGTCCGGGAGCCGGTTGCGTTGACACGGATGCGCCACGGCGCGCCGTCAACGGCGGAACTGTCTCTCATCGACGAGTCTGGCGGCGCGCCGGCACGGATCCAGGCATCTGGCTCCATGCGGGCGCGACATGCTCCTGGCGATTTCCGGAAAGACACACATGGCGCGCGATGTTTCCGATTCCACGCCAATCGGTTCCCGTGACGAGCTGGTTGGCTGGCTGGAAAGCGGCTGCCGGCCGGCGAATGACTGGCGCCTGGGCACCGAGCACGAGAAGATTCCGTTCCACGTCGCCGATCACAGCCCGGTTCCGTATGACCATCTCGCCGGCATTCGCGCCCTGCTCGATGGTCTGGCCGCCCGCACCGGCTGGGCGCCAATCATGGAGGGCGACCACCCCATCGGGCTGTACAGCGAGGATGGCGGGGCCATCTCCCTGGAGCCTGGCGGCCAGTTCGAACTGTCCGGCGCGCCGCTGGCCACCCTGCACGACACCGCCGCCGAGCTGGACGCGCACCTGGCTGACGCGAAGGCGGTGGCGGAGCCGCTGGGCGTCCGCTTCCTGACCCTGGGCATGAGCCCGCTGTGGAGCCGCGCCGAAACGCCGGTGATGCCCAAGCAGCGTTACGACATCATGCGGCGCTACATGCCGAAGGTCGGCTCCCTCGGCCTCGACATGATGCTCCGCACCTCCACGGTGCAGGTCAACCTCGATTTCGGCAGCGAAGCCGACATGGTGCGCAAGCTGCGCGTTTCCCTGGCCCTGCAGCCTGTCGCCACCGCCCTGTTCGCCAATTCACCATTCACGGATGGCAAGCCGAACGGCCTGCTGTCCATGCGCTCGCACATCTGGACCGACACGGACGGCGACCGCACCGGCATGCTGGCTTTCGCCTTCGAAGACGGCATGGGTTTCCAGCGATACGTGGACTATGCGCTTGACGTGCCCATGTATTTCGTCAAGCGCGGCGAGACCTATATTGACGTCGCCGGCGCCTCGTTCCGGGATTTTCTCGACGGCAAATTGCCGGCCCTGCCCGGCGAGACCGCCTCGCTGGCCGACTGGGCCAATCACCTGTCCACCATCTTCCCCGAAGTGCGGCTGAAGCGCTTCCTGGAGATGCGCGGCGCCGACGTCGGCGACCGCGACATGATCGTCGCCCTGTCCGCCTTCTGGACCGGCCTGCTCTACGACAGCGCCGCCCTCGACGCCGCCTGGCAACTGGTGAAGGGCTGGACAGCGGAGCAGCGCCAGCAATTGCGCGATGACGTTCCCGCCCGGGGCTTCGAGGCCCGCGTCGGCGGACGCAGCATGCGGGAGCTGGCCGCCGACGTACTCGCCCTGGCGGAACAGGGGCTGGCCCGGCGCGCCCGCGTCAACGCCGCCGGCGCCGACGAGCGCATCTGGTTGGCGCCGCTCCAGGCCATCGTGGAGGAAGGTCGCAGCAACGCCGCCCGGTTACTGGCGCGTTACCATGGGGAATGGCGTGGGTCGGTGCTGCCAGCCTTTGAGGAATGCGTATTCTGAACAACCTGGCGCGCGCGCAATCCGCGCATGCCCTGCGACTTTTGTAGGACGGCTGTAACTTCCTGGGCCTGGGGCATTCCAGCCGCAACGGAATTGGCTCTACAATGGTCGCCCGGCCGGTTCCGGCCGGCGCGCGACGCGGTTCAGGAGACAGCATATGCAGGACAAGCCGCAGGAAGGCCGTTTTCTCGAAAATCTCGGGGTCATGGAAACCATCGAGAGCGACAATATTGTCCGCTGGGACGGCGTGCGGCTGTATATGGAATGCGACGTCTATCACAACGGCCAGCTCGTCCATTCCAAATACCGGCGCAATATCAGCAAGCCGGTGGCGCAGCATCTGCTGTCGCTGCTGCAGGACGTGATTCGCACCAACTGACGTATTTTCAGGACAAACGTCCCGCGCCCGATACAGCATGAGGGCTGGGGCGCGCCAGACCCGGCGACGGCGGCGCCGGCGAACCGCCTGTGGCCCGCCAAAGCGCCCGCCGCCTGGAAGCTGCAATGGGCAAGCCGCAATGGCCTGACGACGGCGGTTTGGGCCGCCGTCCTCCCCGCAAGCCCATGCCGGAAGCCCGTACTCTCCCGCGTCCGGCGGCGCGCGCCGCGCCGCTTCAGGGGAGCGTATAGCCCGACTGGGCGCACATGCGCTTCACCACCTGCAGGGCTTCCGCATCAGTCGCCACCAGGGCGAGCTCGCCAGAGCGGATTTCCTTGCGCGCGGTGCGCACCGCCGCGAGGAATGGCTGGAAGCCCAAATAATTGCCGTTCCCGTCCCTGGCGTTCAGATAGCCGCAATAGCGCCCCTGCCCCTTCTCGAACGTCTGCATGTTCAGCGGCAGCCAGCGCCATTGCACGCTGTCGGGATCATTCAGCCCCGGCGACAGGGATTTGGCCAGCGCCGCCTTCTCCGAGGGATACAGCTCACGGGTCGGCGTGTCGGAAACGACGCTGTTGTCCACCCAGAAAATATCTGCGGCGTCCTGCATGAACACCATGGCGGCGATGCCGGCGACAAAGACGCCCGTGGCGATGGTGAGCAGCGTTTTCCGGGTCAGAAGCGACATCGAGGTTATATCCGCAACGCTTGCCGCCGGCGCGGCAAATAAAACAATACCAGGGACAACGCCGTGTTTGCGTCAGGAAACGCGTCCAGGCAAGCAGACCGGACACTGCCCGGCGCCCGCGGGCGCCGGACCATGGCCCGGCCAGATCAGGGCCACCCCGCCCGGCGCTGCCCGTTTGCCTGTACGGAATCGGCGTTCACCCACGCGCATGCGCCGGCTTTCAGGCCGTGTAGCGGGCGATCACCGCGTCCCGATCGGCGTCGGTGAAGCCGAGATGGCGCAGATAACCCTCAACAGAGCCATATTCGTCGCTGACCGATGTCAGGGCGATGTTCAGATGGTGCGCCGCGACGCCAAGGAAGGCCTGCACCGCTTCCTCGGGAACCGGTCGGCCAAGTGCTTCGGAGAGGTTCTGCTGCACCTGCTCGCGGCGGGCGTCGGTCATCGTCAGTTCATTGGTCAGCAGGTAATCGGCGATGATGTCGTCGCGGTGCACGCCGAGAATGGAATGGATCAGCGCGACCAGAAGGCCGGTGCGGTCCTTGCCGGCCGTGCAATGCACCAGCACGCCGCCATCGAGCTCTGGCAGCGCCCGCAGCGCCCGGCTGAACAGGTCCTGGTGGCGCTCCTCGTGCAGCGCCTTGCTGTAGTACCCCTGCAGATAGGCCTCGATGGAGGCCGGCGTCACGTCCGACTTGCGCAGGAACGCCAGGTGCGGCGTTTCCGATTCGTCGCCAATGTTGTTGTCGATGACTGAACCGCCCCAGTTGGACGGGCGGCGGGAGGGCTGGTTCTGACGCTCGGTCGGCCGGCGCAGGTCAACCACCAGCGCCAGATTGAGCGCCGCCATGCGTTCAAGGTCCGCGTCAGTCGCCAGATTCTGGTGCGCCGCGCGAAACAGCCGGCCGGCGATGACGCGGCCGCCAGCCCCCGTGGCGTAACCGCCAAAATCACGAAAATTGACGATTCCGTCGTATGTTAGCACCCGGTTCCAGGCCATCGCCTGCTCGCCCTCAGCCATCGTTCTCTCGTTTCCTGCCTGTTCTGATAGGTTTTCCGGTGGAGTTCATACCATTTTGCGTGAAGAAAATGCGTCATTTCAAAAGCTGATGCAAAATTCCGCTCCCGCCGGCAAAGGTGTTCGCCGGACGCCGGCGCCCAGGGCGGCGCCTGGCGGCCAGGTCGCCGCGACCAGGGGAGCTTCCCCTCGAAGACGCCGGCTTCGCTCCCCGGCGCCATGACGGCCTCCCCTCGCCCGAGGCAGGCGGGGCCCTGACAAGGCGGCGCCCCAGGCAAGGCGGCGTGAAGCCTGGCAGGCGTGACCGTTTCGGCTCTTGCAGGCCTTGTTTGCATCCAAACGCCTCCCATGTCCTGCACCAGCGTGGCCCGGCCCGACGCCAGGCCACGTTTCTTTCCTCTATTCAATGGGTTGGAGCGCGCCGGCGGCGCGGCGCCGCATCCGTGTTGAAAAGACAGGAGGCCGACCATGAATGTTGCACTGATTGGGGCCAGCGGCGCGGTGGGCTCGCGCATTCTTGCGGAACTGTCGCGGCGCGGCCACGCCGTCACGGCCATCGCCCGCAACCCGGACCATATCCCGGTCATGCCAGGCGTGACGCGCCGCCAGGCGGATGTATTTGACGAGATTGGTCTGGCGCAGGCCATCACCGGCCATGACGCGGTGATCAGTTCCGTCTGGTTCACCGCCAGCGATCCGGCGATCCTGGTCGCCGCCGTGCGCCGCGCCGGGGTGGCCCGCTATCTGGTGGTCGGCGGCGCCGGCAGCCTCAATGCGGCGCCGGGCCTGCGCCTGTATGACTCGCCCGAATTCCCGGCCGAATGGGTGGCGGAAGCCAAAGCCGGCGGCGCCTTTCTCGCGCTCCTGCAGAAAACCCCCGACCTTGACTGGACTTTCCTGTCGCCGTCGGCGCTGCTTTTTCCCGGCGAACGCACCGGGCGTTTCCGGCTCGGCGGCGACAGCCTGCTGCGCGACGCCAGCGGAAAATCTTCCATCTCCATGGAAGACTACGCCGTCGCCATGGTCGATGAGCTTGAGCGGCCAGCCCACCCCAGGCGGCGCTTTACAGTGGGTTATTGAAGCTCACAAAAAAGGCCGCGCGGCAAAAACCGCGCGGCCCCGGAACGTGTCCTGCGCCCGGCGCGTCAGCTTTTCAGGCGTTTGTTGCACTCGCTGTAATAACCGCCGCCCTTCTGGATCCACTTGAGGCCGCCATTGCCGTTCGTAGCCTTGTTGGCGTTGTACTGGTCCAGGCAGGTGTGCATGCGCTGTTTCGCAGGCTTTTCAGCCGAATACTTGGGCGAGATCGCGCGCGGGAACACGGCGGCTCCGGCGGCGGCGGGCTGACCCGGCTGGGCCGGCGCCGCCGGTTGCCCCGCCCGCACAGGCGCGGTCTGGCCTGTGGCCGGCGCGGCCGCGGGCGCGGCCGCCGCGGCGCCGTCGCCGCACTGGGCCTTGCGGAAATCGTTCCATTTCATGGCGCCGAGCGTGCCGGCGGCCTGGGCCGCCTTATACTTGGCGCTGCATTCCTGCATGGAGAGGGCGCTGGCCGCCCCCCCCATCAGCAGGCTGGCGCCCAATGCGGCCAAACCGCCAAGCGCCAACGCACGCAACGGCGTCGAAGCGCGTGCATGCGCCGCCGGTGCGGAAAATCTCGTGCGGGAGATATGATACGCCATCAGTCTGATCCCTGGTTAATGCGAACAGAACAGCAGCATTCCCCGCCCCAATCAACTGCTGTTCAGCACACGTTGCCGATATCAGGCCAGATCGCGAAGGTGTTGACGGATCCGCGATCTGCAACAGTCAGACGCCGTCCAGGCCCAGACCAAAAACCGATGCCTCACGTCCACCGGCTTTCCCTGCGCCAGATCGAAAAGGCTCAACAAAACCTCAACCGACCGCCTGCCGTCTGGACGCCGCGCGCGCCTGAAACGCCCCGGGCCAGAAGGCAAACATTCAAATGAATATATAATATATTACAGATGTCAACAAGTATATATTTTATTCCGGGTCATCAAGACTGAACTGTTCTGTCTGTTCATCATAAGAAAACAGTTCTGCGTAGCGTCCCCACGACACAGCTGTGTTCAGCGTCTGGTCCGCATAGCTCTCGGACATGGCGTCCTCCAGCTCGGCGCGGAACCGGGCGGCGGGAACACGGTGCTCGGCCCGCTGCTCAAGCTCCTGGCGGATCATCCGCACCAGCGGCACGCGCTCGATCAACTGGTGGGCGAACAGATCCTTGCGCGCATCGGTTTCCATGCCGGCGAAAGCAAGACCCGCGTCGGTGAGGTGCAGGTCGCCGTCCTTCATGTCGGCGAAGCCAAGCAGTTGCAGCGCCTCGCCCAGCTGCACCATCTCGTCCGCCTCCAGCTGGTGGTCGCGGGCCAGGTCGGGCAGGTCGGCGCGGCCGTTCCACGGCTCGCCGGCCACCGCCTCCATCATGCCGGCCATGATGTTGGTCGATACCGGCTGCAACGCCAGCGGCGAGGCGCCGCCTTCGCCCTCGCCCTCCGGCTGGGCCTGCGCCCGCCGGGTCATGCGGGCGTAAACATCGTCCACCACCTTGCGGAAGCGGGGATCCTGCCGGTTGCGCGGATGCGGCAGGGTAATGCGCACCTGCGCCGCCACCCGGCCCGGATTGGATGAGAAGATCAGGATGCGGTCACACAGCAACACCGCTTCCTCGATATTGTGGGTGACGATCAACACCGCGCCCACCGGCAAACGGTCCTCCATCCACAGATCGATCAGGTCGGTGCGCAGGGTCTCGGCGGTCAGCACGTCGAGCGCCGAGAAGGGCTCGTCCATCAACAGCAGATCCGGGTGCATCACCAGGGCGCGGGCGAAGCCGACGCGCTGGCGCATGCCGCCGGAAAGCTCACGCGGATAGGCGTTCTCGAAGCCGTCGAGACCGATCAGGTCGATGGCCTGCAGGGCGCGCCGGCGCCGCTCCGGCGTATCGACGCCCAGCGCCTCCAGCCCCAGCTCGACGTTCTCCTGCACCGTCAGCCACGGAAACAGGGCGAAACTCTGGAACACCATGGAAACGCCGCGCGGCGGGCCATCCACCGGCTGGCCATGGAACAGCACCTCGCCCGAAGTCGGCGACAACAGGCCGGCGGCGATGCGCAGCAGCGTCGATTTACCGGAGCCCGAGCGACCGAGCAGGCCAATGATTTCGCCCTTGCGCACCTCGAAATTCACGCCGTCGAGCACCGCCAGCGCTTCGCCGCTCGCCTTGGCGAAATCGCGCTTGACGTGGCGAACTTCCAGCAGGGTTGGGCGACCGGTGCGCTCCTGTTGCGGCCAGGCTGTTTCGCGCGACATCCGCTTGCACTCCGCTTGCGCGCCGCAGCCAGGCGCGTCCATTCAGGGTTTCGCCACACTCTCCGGCGCAGGGACAGCGGAGCGCCGGAAGAATGCGTCAAAGGGGTTTCACAGCCGGAACCGGCGCTCAATCCAGCCGCGCAATGGCAGCCACAGCACCCGGTTCAACGCCAGCACGAACACCGACATGACGGTGACGCCAAGCACCACGCGCGGCAGATCGCCCGCCTCCGAAGCCTGGGCGATGTAAGAGCCAAGCCCGGCCGCCACCAGCTTCGTGTCGCCCCACTGGGCGATTTCCGCCACGATGCTGGCGTTCCAGGCGCCGCCGGCGGCGGTGAGCGCGCCGGTCACGTAATAAGGCAGTATCGCCGGCAGGACGAGCGTGCGCCAGCGCAGCGCGCCCTTCAGGCTCAGGCTGCGGCCGGCTTCGCGCAGGTCGCCCGGAATGGCGCTCGCCCCGGCGATCACATTGAACAGGATGTACCACTGGGCGCCGAGGGCCATCAGCACCGTCAGCCAGATATTGGGGTTGCCGTGGAAGAAGATGATGCTCGCCACCACCACGGGAAACAGCAGATTGGCGGGAAACGCCGCGGCGAACTGCACGATGGGCTGCGCCCGCACCGCCACCTCTGGCCGCATGCCGATCCACACGCCGACCGGCGTCCAGAAAAGGCTGGACAGGATCACCACCACCATCACCCGAAGGAAGGTGAAGAAGCCCAGCCGGACAGCCTCGATGAAATCCGCCGGGGCAAGCGTGGCGCGAATGAAGGAGATGATCAGCCACGCCGCCCACAGGGAGCCAACGGCCACCACGGCCAGCCACAGCAGGTCCAGCGCGCGAACGAACAGCGGCGACAGACGGACCATGGGGCGCCGGCGCCGGCCAGGGCCGCCGTCCAGCCGCAGCTGCCCCAACTGGCGCAGCAGGGCCCCCGCCGGCGCCACCGCCGCCCGCAACACCCGCGTGCGGCGAAAGGCGTCCAGCAGCCAGGCGTCAGGCGCCTCGGCTTCAGCGTCGCCGCCATCGCCGGTCATGCGGAATTTGTCGGCCCAGGCGGTCAGCGGCCGGAACAGAACCTGGTCGTAGAGGAGAATGACGATGGTCATGGTCAGCGTGGCGTAGCCGACCGCCTGCAGGTTCCCCTCGCTCACCGCCCTGGCCAGATAGGAGCCAACCCCGGGCAGGACGATGTTCTGGTCGCCGACCGTCAGCGCCTCGGAGGCGACGATGAAGAACCAGCCGCCAGACATGGACATCATCATGTTCCACACCAGCCCTGGCATGGAGAAAGGCACGGTGAGGCGCCAGAACTTCTGCCACGCGGACAGCTGCAGGCTGGCCGCCGCCTCCTCCAGATCGCGCGGCGTATTGCGCGCCGACTGCAGGAAGCTCAGCGCCATGTTCCAGGCCTGGCTGGTGAAGATGGCGAAAATCGCCGCGAACTCCGCGCCAATGATCTTGCCAGGAAACAGCCCGAGGAAAAACGTGATGGTGAACGTAAGGAAGCCCAGCACCGGCACCGACTGCAGGATGTCGATCGCCGGCTCCAGCACCATCGACAGCTTGCGGCTGCGAATGCACAGGGCGCCGAAAGCCATGGTGAAGGCCAGCGACGCCACCATGGCCGCGAGCATGCGCAGCGTGGTGCGCAACGCATAATAGGGCAGATGCGCCGGGTCGGTGGTGACCGGCGGCGAGCGCAGCGCCTCCAGCGGCGCGGCGGCGTCGCGCGCGCCCATGGCGATGCTGACCATGATCGCGACCAGGAGGCCGAAAGCGACGATATCCCAAATATTTGGAAACCATCGACGACCCAGGGAGGGTTGCGTGATCATCTGGCGGGAACCTGCGCAGCTTTAAGCAAAAACAACAAGCCCGGAGGGCGCATGCGATTTGGGGGGCCGACTGGCGCACCATAGAGCAGGTCCGCCGGGTTTTTACCATATCAAACCCGTCTGTTACCGGACTATGACCAAGGAGTAACGCCAGGCAAAATCTGGCCCTGGCCGGGATTTCCCCGCGCCCGCCCGGTTCCGGCAGGTCGCGGGTCGCCCCTTCAGCCGCATTCCCTCGCGGAAGTCCCGCCCCATGGCCCGTTGCCCTGGCCTATTGATTTGGCGGGGCAGAACCCCCATCCTCGCTTGCCTTCTGAGGGAGAGGCGGCTGAGCAAGCTTGCCTGTAGCTGGTGCTTGAACTTTTAATCGCTTTTCTGCTCATTGTCCTGAACGGTCTATTCGCGCTCTCCGAACTTGCAATCGTTTCCTCCCGCGCCTCCCGCCTGCGGGTGATGGCGGAACGGGGCCAGCGCGGCGCCGCCGCGGCGTTGGCCCTGTCGGAGGAGCCGGGCCGCTTCCTGCCCACGGTGCAGATCGGCATCACGCTCATCGGCATTCTGGCCGGCGCCGTGTCTGGCGCGGCGCTCGGCGGCCGGCTTTCCGAAGTTCTTTTGGGGTTTGGCTTCAGTCGCCAGATGTCCGACGCCCTGGGTTATGGCGGCGTCGTGGCGCTCATTACCTTCATGTCCGTGGTCATCGGCGAGTTGGTCCCCAAGCAGTTCGCCCTGCGCCGCCCGGAGCCGATCGCCTGCGTCATGGCTCCCCCCATGGCGATGCTGTCGAAGCTGGCGGCGCCGCTGGTGTGGTTCCTCAACGTCACCACCCGTGGCCTGATGTGGCTGCTCGGCGCCCGCGACGACGGCGGCAGCTCCATCACCGACGACGAAATCCGCACCATCGTCGCCGAGGCGCGCACGGCCGGCGTGATCGAACCGGCGGAGCACCGCATGATCGGCGGCGTGCTCCGCCTTGGCGACCGCTCCGTGCGCGGCCTGATGACGCCGCGCATGGAGGTGGACCTGATCAATGTCGATGACGATGACGCCGCCATCTACGCCCAGATCGCCGAGAGCCCGCATTCGCGCTTTCCGGTGATCGAGGGCGACACCGACAATGTCATTGGCGTTGTGGTCGCCCGCGACCTGTTGCGCGGCCTGCGCGCCGGCGACCCGCTCGATATCCGCAGCCATTTGCGGGCGGCCCCGGTGGCGCCGGATACGCTCAGCGCGCTCGACGTGCTTGAAGCCCTGCAAAAATCAGCAGTGCCCATGGCGCTGGTTTACGATGAGTATGGCCATTTCGAAGGCGTGGTGACCCCGGCTGACGCGCTCGAGGCCATTGTCGGCGCCTTCATTTCCGATGAGCCGGACGACGAAGACGCGGTGCAGCGTGAGGATGGCTCATGGCTGCTGTCCGGCTCCATGTATGTGGACGAACTGGGCGACCTGCTCGGCCTCGATCTGCCCGAGGAGCGTGACTACGACACCGTCGCCGGCCTGGTCATCGACGCCATGCGCCGTCTGCCGCAGACCGGCGAGGTCGTTGAAGCCCTGGGCTGGCGCTTCGAGGTGATCGACATGGATGGACGGCGCGTCGACAAGGTGCTGGCCAGCAAGCCCTGAACAGGCTCCCGTGGGCGCCCGATGGCCTGCGGCTGGTCGCCTGGTGAAGCTGCCAGGACTGATTCGCACCCTGCCTTAGCGGCGCGCGGCGAAAAAATCCCGCAACAATGTCGCCGAAGCCGTCTCGCTGATGCCGCCATAGACCTCTGGCGCGTGGTGACAGGTGGGTGAGGCGTAAAGGCGCACGCCGCTGTCAACCGCCCCGCCCTTGGGATCAGCCGCGCCGTAATACAGCCGGCGAACGCGGGCGAACGAGATCGCCGCGGCGCACATCGGGCACGGCTCCAGCGTGACGTAAAGGTCACATCCAGTCAGCCGCTCGTTGCCGAGAACCGCCGCCGCCGCCCGGATAGCAAGGATTTCGGCGTGCGCCGTGGGGTCGTTCAGCTCACGCGGCCGGTTGCCGGCGCTGGCGATCACCACCCCATCGCGCACCACCACGGCGCCGATCGGCGTCTCGCCGCGGGCGCCGGCGGCGCGCGCTTCCGCCAGCGCCGCGTCCATCATCGAGCCTGCGCCGCGCGTTCCGCGCGCATTTTCCATGCGATCATCCTGCATTGATCTCCTCGCTAAGCGGCCCGCCCTCTGCTATCACGCCGCGATGACGGACAAAACGGATAACAGGCGCCCGCCCCGCCAGGGACGCGGCGGCAACGGCAATCGCGGCGGCAATGGCGGCAGCCGTGACGGCGGCGGCGCGCGCGGATCCAGAACTGGCGGCTTCGGCGGCGGACGCGATCGCGATGCGCGCGGCGACAGGCCCGCGGGCGGCGGCTTTGGCGCGCGCGGCGACCGCAGCTTCGGCGAGAAGCGCCCCTTTGGCGAGAAGCGCGGTTTCGGGGATCGCCGGCCAGAAGGCGGCCCAGGCCGCCCGGATCGCGGCCCCCGCCCATTCCACGGCGAGCGCTCCGACAGGCCGCGTTTCGGCCAAACGCACCCCGGCCAGGATCGTCCGGGCCAGGATCGCCCGGGCCAAGAGCGCCCGCGCCAGGATCGTCCATTTCATGATCGCCCCCGTCAGGACAGGCCTGACGGCGAGCGGCGCTTCAGCGGCGGTCGCGGCTTCGGCGAAAAGCGCCCCTTCGGCGAAAAGCGCGGTTTCGGCAAGCGCGACGGCGCGCCCCGGCGCGACGCTGGCCACTATGGCGACGCCAGGCCGGCGTTCTCCGGGCGTCCCCGTCCGGAAAGCGCCCGCGGCAGCTACAGCGAACGTTTCAGCGACCGCCCGGCCGGACGTCAGGAGCGCGATCGCCCTGACCGCAACCGCCCGCGCCCCCAGACCGAGCGCGTCGAGCGTCCCGATGGTCGCGAGCGCCTGGCCAAGGTGATGGCCCGTGCTGGCGTCGCCTCGCGTCGCGACGCCGAGATCATCATCATCGCCGGCCGCGTCAGCGTGAACGGCCAGGTCATCCATTCCCCGGCCATCAACGTCGGCCCGGCCGATCATATCCTCATCGACGGCAAGCCGATGCCGGCGCGCGAGCGCACCCGGCTGTGGCTCTACAACAAGCCCGCCGGCCTGGTGACGACCCAGTTCGATCCCGAAGGCCGCCCGACGGTGTTCCAGCACCTGCCAGGCGACCTGCCGCATGTGATCTCGGTCGGCCGCCTCGACATCAATACCGAGGGCCTGCTGCTGCTCACCAATGACGGCGGTCTGGCGCGGGTGCTGTCCCACCCCGAAACCGGCTGGCTGCGCCGCTATCGCGTCCGCGCCTATGGCCAGATCACCCCCGACGCGCTGCTGGCGCTGGAGAATGGGGTCACCATCGACGGCATCCATTACGGCCCGGTCCAGGCCAGCATCCAGCGCCAGCAGGGTCACAATGTGTGGTTGATGCTCGGCCTGCGCGAAGGCAAGAACCGCGAGGTCAAGCGCATCCTCGAGCACCTGGGCCTCAGGGTGAACCGCCTGATCCGCATCTCCTTCGGCCCGTTCCAGCTTGGCGACATTCCGGAAGGCGCCGCCGATGAGGTGCGCCTCGCCGTGCTGAAAAGCCAGCTTGGCGACGATCTGGCCCGCCGCGCCGGCGCTGATTTTGAATCGCCGGCGCATGAGCGCGACCCTGGCGAAGGCCGCCCGGCCTCGCTGCTGCCGCCGCGCATTCCCCATCGCCTGCCAGAGGAGGAGGCGGTGGACGCCGCGTTCGACGAAGGCGTGGAGGAAGAATTCCGCGAGGCCCTCAAAGGCAAACCCTGGAAGGACACATCGCCGTTCGACCATGACGACGGCTGGTTCGAACCCGGCGGCCGCAAGGCGGCGATGCGCGCCGCGGCCAGCGACGCTTATGCCCGGTCCGCGCCAGTTGCCCCACCGGCGCCGCGCGGCACCCCGGATCCCTGGCGCCCCTCCCCGGACGATCCGGCGCCGCAGAAGGCCGTCGGCTCGCGCGTTGGCCTGAAGCGCAGCACCTGGCGGGACGCCGAAACGGAGGCCGCCCGCGCCGGGACCGGCAGCCGCAAGCCGCGTCGCGGCGACGATCCGCTGGCCGCCCGCGCCGAGAGCGGCCAGCGCGCCCATGTGCGCGCCGGCGCCGTCGCCAGCCCAGGCGGCCGCCGCGTGCTGGTGGAAAAGGTGGTGCGCGAAAAGCCGGAAGCGCCCGTGCGCGGCGAGCGCTCCTTCCGTGGCGGCGGCAAACCGTTCGGCGGCAAACCCGGCTTCGCCGCCCGCGACGGCGGTTTTGGCGACAGGCCGCCACGTGGCGACCGCGCCCCCGGCCGCGACCGTTTTTCCGGCGGTCGTCAGGATTTCGGCGCCAGGCAGGAGTTTGGCGCCCGCAAAAACGTCGGAGAGAACCGGTCTGGGGACAGACAGGGCTTCGGCGACAGGGCTTTTGCCGGTAAACCTTTCGCTGGCAAACCCGGCGGCAAGTCCTTTGGCGGCAAATCGTTTGGGAACAAGCCCTCTGGCGCCCGACCGGCCAGCGGCAGGCCATTCGGTAAACCCGGCGGAAAACCGTTTGGCGGCAAGCCCGGCGATGGAAAGTCTGGCGGTGGACGCGGTCCCGGCCGCTGAGCCGCCGCAGCGCCTTGCCGCCAGAACGCCTTGACCACATAACCCTTGCCGCAAAGCGGCTGTTGTCCAGCCCGGATGATGCGCCGCGCCCCAGAAAACCTCATGCCCGCACGTGTTGCGGGCATCCACGTCTTCGGCGCCGCATCAACCATCGCCCGCCGGCGGGTTTCGCAGAAAGCGGCGTCCACCTTATTCGCATCATGCTCCAGACGCCCATATTCGCATAAAGGACGACGCCGTTGAGGATCGTGGCTGGCAAGTTTCGGGGTCGCGCGCTGGCCTCGCCCAAAACCCAGGCGGTGCGCCCCACCTCCGACCGGCTGCGCGAAGCGGTGTTCAACGTGCTCAGCCACGCCTATGACGACCCGCTGCGCGACGCCCGCGTGCTGGACCTGTTCGCCGGCACGGGCGCGCTGGCGATCGAAGCGCTGTCGCGCGGCGCCGCCTTCGCCCTGTTCGTCGATGATTCCGCCGAAGCGCGCGGCCTGATCCGCGCCAATGTCGATGCGCTCGGCCTTGGCGGAGCCAGCCGGCTGTTTCGCCGCGACGCGACCAGACTCGGCCCGATCAGCGGCATGCCGCCATTTTCGATGGTGTTCTGCGATCCGCCCTATGGCAAGGGGCTGGCCGAACAGGCGCTCGCCAGCGCCCGCGCGGGCGGCTGGCTGACCAACGACGCGTTGATCGTCGTCGAGGAAGCCAGCGACGCCCATTTCACCTGGCCCGCCGGCTTCACCGCCTGTGAGCAACGCAGCTACGGCGATACAACCGTATATTTCGGCGGCCCGCAACGTAGCCAGACATAACGCGCCCGCCTCACCGCCGGCCGAACAGCTTCTCAATATCGGTCAGCTTCAGCTCCACCCAGGTGGGACGGCCGTGGTTGCACTGGCCGGATAGCGGCGTCGCCTCCATCTCGCGCAACAGGGCGTTCATTTCCTCCGGCCGCAAGCGGCGGCCGGCGCGGATCGAGCCATGGCAGGCCATGGTCGCCAGAACATGGTCCAGCTTTTCTTCCAGTGCGCCCACGTGGTCCCATTCGGCCAGGGCGTCGGCCACGTCGCGCACCAGCCGGCGCAGATCGCATTTGCCCAGCAGCGCGGGCGTTTCGCGCACGCACAGGGCGCCGGCGCCGAACCCTTCCACCACCAGTCCCAGCGCTTCCAGCTGCTCCGCCGCCGCCAGCACCCGGTCCGCGTCCACCGGATCGAGTTCGACGATTTCCGGGACCAGCAGCAATTGCCGGGCGACGCCCTGCACGGCGCGCTGGGCCTTCAGCCGCTCATACACCAGCCGCTCGTGCGCCGCGTGCTGATCGACGATGACCACGCCGTCAGCGGTCTGGGCAATCACATAGGTGCCGTGCACCTGGGCGCGGGCCGCTCCCAACGGCTGTTGTTGCCGCGCCAGGTCCTGGTCGAACGCCAGCCCCTGACCATGGGCGTCGTCACTGTCCATGCCAGCCGGCGTGGACGCCCGCGCGTCGGCGGACGGCGCGACCAGATCGTCAAACACCCCCTGGGCGCCGCCATCGGCGAAACCGGCGCCGTCACGCCCCCAGCCGGCCGGCGCCCCGTAGATGACGCCGTCATGCGCCGCCCCATCCCCCGCGCCCATATGCCCGACGCCGTCGATGGGAGCCTGCCAGTTCGCCGGCGGCGGCGCATGGCGCGGCGCCTCGCGCCAGCGCTGATCCCAGGCGTGCGCCGCGCGCGCGACCGCCGGCTGCACGCCGGAGGTCACGCGGCCGGGGGCGCTGTCTGCTCCGGTCCAGCCGCCTCCGTCCATCGCCCGACCGGCCTGTAACGCCGCCAGGGTGCGCGAGCCACCGGTGGTGGATGAACGGTGGCCAGCGCGATGGATGGCTTCCTTCAGGGCGCCAATCATCAGGCCGCGCACCAGGCCAGGATCGCGAAACCGCACCTCGGTTTTGGCCGGATGCACATTGACGTCCACATGGCGCGGATCGCAGGCGATCAGCAGCGCCAGGGCCGGGTGGCGTCCGGCCGGCAGCACGTCCATATAGGCGGCGCGCACCGCGCCCTGCACCAGCTTGTCGCGCACGGGCCGGCCATTGACCATGACGTGGATATGGCTCGGGCTGCCGCGATGCCACGTGGGCAGGCCGGCGAAACCACGCAGCTCCACCCCTTCGCGCGCCGCATCGACGGCGATGGCGTTGGGGGCGAAGTCGCTGCCCAGCAGCCGGGTCAGCCGCGCCAGCAGCGCATTGTCGCCGGTTTCGCGCGGCAGCGTGATGGGGGTGAGGTGGTCGCCGGCGAGGGTGAACGCCACCTCCGGGTGCGCCATGGCGAGCCGTTTCACCACGTCGGCCACCGCCTGGGCTTCCGCCCGGTCGGTCTTGAGGAACTTCAGCCGCGCCGGCGTCGCCATGAACAGATCGGCGATTTCCACGCGGGAGCCGCGCACGCCGGAGGCTGGCCGCACCGGCCCCTTGACGCCGGCCTCCACGACAATCTGGCAGGCGGCGTCCGCGTCGGCCGTACGCGTGATGATGCCAAGCCGCGACACCGCGCCGATCGACGGCAACGCTTCACCGCGAAACCCCAGGGTGGCGATGGCGAACAGATCGCCGTCAGGAATTTTCGAGGTGGCGTGGCGCTCCACCGCCAAAGCCAGATCCTCCGGCCCCATGCCGCAGCCATCGTCGGTGACGCGGATCAGCCGGCGGCCGCCGGCCTCCACCACCACCTCGATGGCCGTCGCCCCGGCGTCGAGGGCGTTTTCCACCAGCTCCTTCACGGCGGCGGCCGGGCGCTCCACCACTTCGCCGGCGGCGATGCGGTCAACCAGTACCGGGTCGAGGCGCCGAACCGCCATGGCTGATACTCCTGTCAGTCAGAGGCATTCCGAGCCCCAGACATTCCCGGAGATGGACGGCCGGATCACGCCAGAAAAGCGCCGGCTCAACCGCGCCGGGTCGAATCCCCGGCCAGTCTAGCCGGTCTTGCCTGGCCGGTCAGCCCGCCAGGCCGACCGGCTTGCCCGCCGTCACCACCAGCAATTTGCTGGCGTCGAAAATGCGGGCGGCGGCGCGGCGCACGTCCTCACGCGTCACCGAGGCGACCAGATCGTTGCGGCGATCGATGTAATCGACGCCCATTTTCTCCAGCGACAGGTGCAGCAACTGGCCGGCGATCTTCGACGAGGTGTCAAAATGCAGGGCATAGGAGCCGATGAGATATTGCTTCGCCAGCCGCACCTCGTCTTCATCCGGCCCCTCGGCGCCCATGCGGGCGATCTCGGCGGAGATGACAGCGATCGATTCAGCCACGCGCTCGTTCTTGGTGGCGGTGCCGCCAAAGAACATCGCCGCATGACGCATCGGATACAGCGCGCTGGAGACGCCATAAGCCAGGCCCCGCTTCTCCCGCACTTCCCTGAACAGGCGGGCCGAGAATACTCCGCCGCCCAGAATGTGGTTGGCGATATGGGCGGCCATGTAATCCGGGTCATGCCGGGCGACGCCGGGCGCGCCAAAGCGCACCACCGATTGCGGCGTCTCTACCTCCACCACGCGGCGCACGCCCTGGCCCTGCAGTTCGATCTGCGCCACCGGGACCAGGTCGCTGGCCTGCGGCAGATCGCCGAACGCGTCGTCCAGCAGGGCGCCGAGCGCGTCGGCGTTGACGGCGCCCACCGCCGCCACGTGCAGATTGTCGCGCGCCAGCACGCCCGCCCGGAAGGCCGAGAGGTCGTCGCGGTTAATGGCGGCGACGCTATCGAGCGAGCCGCGCACCGGCCGGCCATACGGATGGCCGGCGAAAGCGGTTTCGTTAAAGGCCCGCATGGCCAGCACGTCCGGGTTGCTGGCGTCATGGCGCAGCCCCGCCTCGATCTGGCCGCGCACCCGGGCGATGGCCTCGGGCTCCAGCCGCGCTTCGTTCAGCGCCAGGCGTAACAGCTCCACCGCCTTGGGCAGATGGCTGACCAGGGTCTTCAGCGAGCCGCGGAACGCATCGCGGTCGGCGCTGAAGCGCAGTTCGATGGCGTGGTCGGCCAGCTGGGTCTGGAAGGCGTCGGAATCATATGGCCCCGCGCCCTCGTCCAGCATGCCGGAGAGCATGTTGGCGACGCCTGGCCGTTCCGCCGGATCCTGCGAAGCCCCGCCAACGAAAGCAAATTCCAGCGCCAGCAACGGCACGGCGTGCTCTTCCACCAGCCAGGCGTGAACCCCACCCGGCGAGGCGACGACCTGCACGCTGGCGGGCGATTTCTTGCGCTCCGCCCCGGCGGCGGCTCTGTCGAGAGTATCTGTCATGGTCATTCCGTAGGGCGCGAACGCGCCGGGGCGGACAACAGGTTCAGGGCGACGGCGCAAGCGAAAGCCGCCGCGCCGCGTCTGAACATGCGAACTATTGCGGCTCGAGGCGACCCGTCACCGCCGTGCGGGCGTTCAGCCAGGCGCGGGCGGCGTCCATCACGCCCTCCGGCGTCACGGCGGCGATGCGGGCCGGCCATTGCTGCACGTCGGCGATGCTCTCGCCGATGGCCAGCGCCGAGCCGTAGACCCGCGCCAGCGTCGCCTGGCTGTCCTGGGCGTAGACCATGTCGGCCACCAGCCGCGTCGTCGCCCGGCGGAAATCCGCTTCATCGACGCCCCTGGCGATGAAATCCGCCACGGCGTCGTCGATGTGCTTCTCCAGATCGTCCAGCGAGACGTCCTGGGCCGGCGCGGCGGTAATGCCAAAGCGGGTCTGGTCGACGGCCGAGCCGAAATACCAGGCGCCGGCGGAGACAGCTTTTGCCTTCTCCAGCACCAGCTTGCGATACAGCACCGAAGTGGCGCCGCCGCCGAGCACCTCGGCCAGCACGTCCAGCGCGCAGGCGACCTCGTAACCGCCGGTCAGCGTCGACGGCGCCAGATACAACCGCCGCAGCAACGGCTGTTCGACGCGGGCGTCAGCGACCGTCACCCGGCGCGCCGCGCGCGGCGGCGGCTCCTGCGGACGCAGCCGCTGCGGCCGCGGCGCCGACGCGATGCGGCCGTAGTGCTGCTGCGCCAGGGCCTGCACCGCGTCCGCCTCCACGTCGCCGGCCACCACCAGGATGGCGTTGGAGGGGGTATAGAAGCGCTGGTAATAATTGAAGGCGTCGTCGCGGTTCAGCCCCTCGATCTCGTGCATCCAGCCGATGATCGGCAAGCCATACGGGTGGTGCGTGAACAGCGCCGCGTCCATGGCCTCAGACAGCTGCTGGTCCGGGTCTGAGTCGGTGCGCATGCGCCGCTCCTCGATGACCACGTCGCGCTCAGGCCCGACGACGGATTCATCGAACGACAGATTGGTCATCCGGTCCGCCTCGAAGTGCATCATCTCGCCCAGATGCTCTTTGGCGACGCGCTGGAAATAGGCGGTGTAATCATAAGAGGTGAAGGCGTTCTCCTGGCCGCCAATGGCGGCGACCGCGTCAGAGAACTCGCCTTCCGGGTGCTGCGCCGTGCCCTTGAACATCAGATGTTCGAGGAAGTGGGCGATGCCGGACTTGCCCACCGGATCGTCCGCCGAGCCGTTGCGATACCACACCATGTGCGTGACGACCGGCGCGCGCCGGTCCGGGATCACCACCACGTCCAGCCCGTTGTCCAGCGTGCTGGCGTGCACGACCGGACCATCCGCGCCGGCCTGCGCCTGGTCTTCAACGCGACGCGCGGCGTCTGTGGCGCTGCTCATGCTTGCTCCTGACCTTCATGCGTCGCAGCCGCGACGCGTATGCTTTCCCGAAACATAGTCCCTGGCGCGGCGCTTTGTAAGCGGCCCTGGCCCACCGCAGTCCCGGGCGCGCGCCGGGCCCGGCGCGCCGCACGGCCGCGAAGGCAAAACAAACCCGGCGGACCGCGAGGCCCGCCGGGCGAATGGAAACGCGCGCAACGTCCATCAGGGTCGCCAGATCAGACAGACCAGACCCCGCTCTACCAGCGCCAGATCAGTCTTCGCTGGGCTGCAGGAAGTCACGCTCCGGCGTGTTGTCGCGTTTGATCGGGATGGGCGCGTCGTCCCGCGTCGCGCGCATCGGCGCGGTGCCGGCCGGCTTGCGATAGCCCTTGGGCGGCTGCAGCAGGGTTTCGCGCTTGGGCTCGAAATTCGGATCCAGATTCTTGCCGTCACCGTCGGTGGCCGTCGCGCGCAGCTCGTCGGGATCAACCCACGTCGCCGCGCGGCCGTCGCCCAGCACCTTGCGCGGCTGGTTGTCCTCCGCCGCATGCTTCGGCTTGCGCGAAATCCGCTCCATCTCATAGACGCTGAGGCGCCCGCCGTCCTGGACGCGGTTGTCGCTGGGGAATGGCACCGGCTTCTGCCGCTCGGCGGCCTCGCGGCGGCGGCGCTGCAGGTCGGCGTCATCCGGCCAGCTTTCAGCGCGTTTGGCCGCCGGCGGCAGCGGCGTCGGCAGCTTGCCGGTGGAGGGCGGCAGCGCCAGCGGCGCGCGCTCGTGATAGCTGATCGGGTCGCGCTCTTCGTCAATCACGCCCATCTTGCCGAGCAGGTTCTTCATGAACACGCCCTCTTCCGCCTGGGCGGCCGAGCCGGCAAGCGCCGAAAAACCGATCGCGGCGGCGAAACCGAACGCCAGCGGCGCGCGGCGCGCCAGGGCCGCGGCCTTGGCCCGGCGCGCGACGCGTTTGGAAAACTTGAGCGCCATTGGTCTCTATCCCCCTGCGGCCGCCTCCCCTGGGCCGCCGTCAACAATATGATCGCCGGGACGCGCCGGTCGCCCGGCTGTTCCGACAGGTCGATAATTGATGCTTCCGCCTGCGCATCGCCGTCCCGTGCGGTGAAGGTCACCTTGCGAGAGGAAAACGCGCCAGATCGAAGATATGGAGCAAACCTTCGACCCGGTTTGACAAAAATTGCCCCATCGGGCTCCAAATTTGCCCCATCAGGCCCGGCGCGCACACAGACCCGCATTTTTGAAGACTACATATGCGGCGCCAGTATGGCCACCGGTCATGGCGTCTCAGGGTGTGTCCGCCGCTTTATTGCTGGCGCCAGCGCCGAAAAACGAGTCGTACAGCAGCGCGATCACGCCAAAAACGATGGCCGCGTCAGCCACGTTGAAGACGTACCAGCTGAAGTCGCCCACATGAAAGTGGACAAAGTCGACCACCGCGCCCCAGTAAATCCGGTCGATCAGATTACCGACCGCCCCGCCGATAATCAGCCCGAGCCCCGTCGCCAGCAGACGGGTTCTGGCCCGCGCCAGCCAGACGCTGAGCAAAACCGTGGCGATCACCGAACCGGCCACCAGCGCCCAGCGCCCCACCGCGTGGGGCATCTGGAACAGACCGTAGGAAATGCCCCGGTTCCAGACCAGCACGAACTCCAGGAACGGCGCCAGAACCATCGGCGGCCGGTTGGCGATATCGGCGCTGAACATCAGCCACAGCTTGCTGGCCTGGTCCAGCGCCAGCACGATGATGGCGAGGCCGACGCCAAGGCGGGCCGGGCTCATGCCCGTCCGCCCCTGCGTTTCGCCCGGTTCAGCCTGCCCGCCCCGCCTCTGGCTCGCCTGGCCGTCGCCAGCCGCCATCACGCGGCTCCCGGCGCCGGTTCGCCCGGGTGCGCCTTGATCCATTCGCGCATGGCGGCGGCGTCGCGCGGGCTGAGGTCCGGCCACTCGGGGTCCGCGCCGACGTCCGGCAGCACCTTCCATGAGCGGGCGCATTTGCGCCCTTCCGCCCGGGCGAACACCACGGCGACGCCAGGAACGTCGTCGAGCCGGAACGCTTCCTCATGGGTTTCGCCGTCGCGGACGCTGATCGCGGAAGTGATGCAGACCTCAGCGAAATCCACGCCCTTCAGCGCGCCAAACAGGTCGGCGTCCGACACGTAAACCACCGGCGCCGCCTCAAGGCTGGAGCCGATGTTCTTGCGGGCCCGCTCCAGCTCCAGCGCGCCGGTCACCACACGGCGCACCTTGCGGATCTTGGCCCAGCGCGCCGCCAGGGCGTCGTCCCGCCAGGCGGGGAGCAGTTCGGGGAAATGCTCCAGATGCACCGAGCCGGCCTCGGAGGGGAAGCGGCTCAGCCAGGCCTCTTCCGCCGTGAAGGCGAGCACCGGGGCCAGCCACGTCGTCACGCAGCGGAAGATCTGGTCGATCACCGTCAGCGCCGACCGGCGCGCCAGGCTGGAGGCCGGATCGCAATACAGCGTGTCCTTGCGGATATCGAAGTAGAACGCCGAGAGCTCCGTGGTGAGGAACGGCGCCAGCGCCGCCAGCACGCGCTTGTAGTCGTAGGCGGCGTAGGCCTGGCGCACGGTCTGGTCGAGCTCGACCAGCCGGTGCAGCATCAGCCGCTCCAGCTCCGGCATCCGCTCCGCCGCCACCAGCTCCGCGCCGGAGAAGTGATGCAACGAACCCAGCATCCAGCGCAGGGTGTTGCGGATCTTGCGATACTGGTCGGTGACGCCCTTCAGCACTTCCGGGCCGATGCGCTGGTCATCCCAATAGTCCACCGAGGCGGTCCACAGGCGCAGGATATCAGCGCCCGACTGGCGGATGACGTCCTGCGGCGCCAGCGTGTTGCCCAGCGACTTGGACATCTTGCGGCCCTGCTCGTCGAGCGTGAAGCCGTGGGTCACCACCACGTCATAGGGCGCGCGTCCGCGCGTGCCGCAGGCTTCCAGCAGCGACGACTGGAAGAAGCCGCGATGCTGGTCCGAGCCTTCCAGATACATGACCGTGTCAAAATCCGGCGTCTTGCCCGCCGGCAACCTCTCCCCCTCGGGCCGGCGCCTGCGCGGGCGCAGATCGGCGCGCGGCTCCAGGGTGAAGGCGTGGCTCGAGCCGGAATCGAACCAGACGTCGAGCACGTCGGTCACCTTCTCGAAGCGGGCCGGATCGTAATCGGGCGCGAGGAAGCGCGCGCCATCGGCGTCGGCGAACCAGGCGTCGGCGCCCTCGGCCTCAAAGGCGGCGGCGATGCGGGCGTTGACCCTGTCGTCGCGCAGCAGCTCGCCGGTTTCGCGATCGACGAACACGGTGATCGGCACGCCCCAGGCGCGCTGGCGCGAGATCACCCAGTCCGGCCGCCCGGAGACCATGGCGGTGATGCGGTTCTCTCCGGCGGCCGGCACCCATTGGGTGTCGGCGATGGCGGCCAGCGAACGGGCGCGCAGGGTGTCGCCGCTCCCGTTGATGTCGCGGTCCATGGCGATGAACCATTGCGGCGTATTGCGGAAGATCAGCGGCGCGCGCGAACGCCAGGAGTGCGGATAGCTGTGGCGCAGGCGGCCGCGAGCGATCAGCGCCCCGGCTTCCGCCAGCGCGGCGATGACCCGGGCATTGGCGTCGCCCTCCTTGCCATTGTCGTCCAGCACCCGGGCGCCGGCGAACAGCGGCACGTGCGGAAAATAGCTGCCGTCCGGCTGCACCGTATGCGGCACTTCCGGCGTGCCGGCCGCCTCGAAGGCGGCGCGGTGGCGCACCCAGGTCATGTAGTCGTCGGCGCCGTGGCCGGGGGCGGTGTGCACGAAGCCCGTGCCGGCGTCGGCGGTGACATAATCGGCCGGCAGCAGCGGCACGCCGAAATCATAGCCCTGGCCGTGCAACGGATGGTGGGCGAGCATGCCTGCGAGATCGACGCCGTTGACGTCGGCGATGCGGCGGAAACCGGCGGCCTTGGCCACGCCCAGCACCGTCTCGGCCAGCGCGTCGGCCAGCAGATAGCGGTCGCCCGGCTTCGCCCAATTGCCCTCGGGCGCCTCCGTCACCTCATAGAGGCCATAAGCGATGTCCGGCGAATAAGCGATGGCGCGGTTGGCGGGGATGGTCCACGGCGTGGTGGTCCAGATCACCACCGAGGCGCCGGCCAGCGTCGCATTGTCGGAGGCCGCCACCGGGAATTTGACGAAGATGGTGCTGGAAACGTGGTCCTTGTACTCCACCTCGGCTTCCGCCAGCGCCGTGCGCTCGACGATCGACCACATCACCGGCTTGGAGCCCTGGTAGAGCTGGCCGCTCATGGCGAATTTCATCAGCTCGCGGGCGATCTGCGCCTCGGCGGCGTAAGACATGGTGAGATAGGGGTTGTCCCAGTCGCCGGTGACGCCGAGCCGCTTGAATTCCTCGCGCTGCACGTCGACCCATTTGTCGGCGAAGGCGCGGCATTCGGCGCGGAACTCCAGAACCGGCACGTCGTCCTTGTCGAGGCCCTTCGCCCGGTACTGCTCCTCGATTTTCCATTCGATCGGCAGGCCGTGGCAGTCCCAGCCCGGCACGTAATTGCTGTCGTAGCCAAGCATCTGCTGCGAGCGGGTCACCAGATCCTTCAGGATCTTGTTCAGCGCGTGGCCGATGTGGATGTTGCCGTTGGCGTAGGGCGGCCCGTCATGCAGCGTGAAGCGCGGGGCATTCTTCGCCTGCTCGCGCAGCCGCCGGTAGAGATCAAGGCCGTTCCAGCGCGCCAGCAGCAGCGGCTCACGCTCCGGCAGGCCGGCGCGCATGGGAAAATCCGTCTGCGGCAAAAACAGGGTTTTCGAATAATCAGCCTTGTCCCCGGCTTTGGCGGCGCCGTTTTTCTGGCTGGTCCCTGCCGTCTGGCTGGTCTTGGCCGCCCCGGCCTTGCTGCTGTCGTTCATCGAACTGGCTCATTCCCCTGGAGCGGTTCCGGCAAGGGCGCTGTCACGTTTGCCTGCGGAACTGCGTCAAAACATGGACTGGCAACTTGCCGCCGCGCGGGCGGACCTTGCCTGAAACTGGCGAATGGAAAAACCGGAGATCACGCCGTGACATGCCCCGCGCCATCAATCAAGAGCGACGGAACCAGGCGGCGGCCGAAAACGGATGCGCATCGCTCCATCGGAAAAGAGCACGCGTCGCGCCCATGGAGGACGTCCCGGCGTCGTCCACGGCGAACCATTCGCTGATCTGGGTGATCCGGAGCGACCGCTCCTCCAGGCGCGGCGGCATGAGCCGCCATGCGGCCCGCCAGTGGTGCGCCAGGCCGCCGCGAAGGCGCGCATCCCGGCGTCCGCGCTCCGGTTACGCGGAAGCCGGGCCGGTAATTCGCAAACTGAAAAGGCGGCTCCGGCGCGTCATGCGGGCAACATAAAGCATTTCCGGCTGAAAGAAAGCCGCTGGGGGAGGATCGTCGCCGCCTCAGCCAAGCACGGACGGCGGCGGCGGATTGGCGGCCAGAATGCGGCGCGCGTCGGCGCTGTCGCGATCCATCTGCCGCACCAGATCGTCGATGCTGTCGAATTTGGCTTCGCCGCGCAGGAAAGCAAGAAACTCCACGTCCAGCGTCTTGCCATAGAGATCGCCGCTGAAATCGAACAGGAAGCTCTCCAGCAACGGCGCGCCATTGTCGAAGGTGGGACGGCGCCCGAAACTGGCGACCCCGCCATGCACGGCGCCGTCAACCAGCACCCGCACGGCGTAAATGCCGTGGACGAGCTGGCAGTCGTCCGGCAGGCGCATATTGGCGGTCGGGTAGTTCAGGGTGCGGCCGATTTTCTGGCCATGGCGCACCTCGCCGCGCACGAACCAGCGATAGCCGAGCAGCGCGTTGGCGGCGGCGATGTCGCCCTGGCGCAGCGCGGCGCGAATCCGGCTTGAGGACACCGCGTCCGCCTCACCGGCGCCGTCGCTCACCCGGGCGACAATGCGCACCGGTACGCCGGCGCTGGCGCCGCGCGCCGTCAGATAGGCCGGCGAGCCCTCCCGGCCCTTGCCGAAATGAAAATCATGACCGACCACCACGCCGGAAACCCCCAGCCCGCGCACCAGCAGGTCGTCGAAAAATGACTGCGCCGTCATGGCGGCGAGCGCGGCGTTGAACGGCAGGACAATCATGCCGTCGAGCCCCAGGCGCGCGAGCAGCGTCTCTTCCACCCCATCGGGCGTGATGCGGAACACCGGCTTGTCCGGATTGAAGAACGAGCGCGGGTGCGGCGCGAAGGTCAGCATGGCGGCTGGCCGGCCCAGCTCGTCGGCCAGGGCGCGGCAGGCGGCGATCACCGCCCGGTGGCCGGCGTGCACGCCGTCGAAATTGCCGATGGCGACGACAGGGCGCGCCAGGGCGCCGCCGCCGCAGCCCAGGGGCAGCCCAGCCAGCGCCGCCTCAGCGGCGTTATTAATGCAGCGCTGCACAGCGAAGGCGCGCGGCTGCGCCGGAGGGGGGAAAAAATCCAGAGCCGGTCGTGAACCGGATTGCGGCGCCTGCACCATGAAACCGTCAACACTTGCCGGCAGGGCAATGCTGATCCGTTGCCGGATTTTGCCCCGCCGCCTTGATAAGTCGTGTTTTCTTCACGCGACATGGCCCCCACGTCGCTTGAAAACGCGCTGTCCGTCAACGGGACATGGCCCGCATGACGGCCGGCGAAACCTGCCAACATTCGGCGGCTGAGGTCAAGGGCGCGGGAGAGCAACTGCGCGGGCCAGGAGGGAGCGGGAGGCAATCGTTGCCGCAAATCCGGCAGGTCGGCGGCGCCAGCGACTCACCATCGGCTCCGTCATCCGCAAAGCCGGGCTGGCGCATTCACGCCGTCAAAGCGCAATACGTAACAACAATGCGTTAAATTGAATCGCATCGCCGCTTTAACTTCCTGGTGCTGCATGGTTGCACATGAATAAACGGCGTCCATTTACGCGCATCATGCGCGGAGCATTTCCGATCAACCAAGACGGACCGGAAATGCCCTATTTCTTTGGTTCAATGCACTCTATTCGCAAAAAAAGTTGTCCATTTCCCTCGATAATGCGCTGGCGCATTCAAGAGTTCGCCTACAAACAAAATGGAATGAGCACCCTGTAGCCTTGGGTGCATTTATCCAGACAATCCTTGTCTCCGCCACAGACCAGACGCTGGGCGCGCTCCCCGCCAGAAGACGCCCCCCGCGTCGTCGCAGCGTTCGCAACGCCGAAACCGGCAAGCATCGCACCTGCGAGCGCCGCTATAAACAAATACCGGGACCCAAACATGTTCATATCCCTTCATGTATTCATTGCTACAAACAACCAAATAAACAAGCATGCTCATCTGGATCAATTACTATCAAACTCAAATTTTGGCGATTTTGTGTCAAATTGATCCGGAGAGTTAAATTGAAATGCATCCAACAACATGAAGATCAACAACTAATCTATGCGAAAATAAAATTGAACGACCCGATCGACGGCAGCATGCAATCCCCGGGCAACCGGCTGAACAAACAGGCCCTCCCCCGACCAACTGCCGCCGCCAGATTTGGGGATAATTCTGGCTCTGCCGCCGTCATCCGGGACCATTGACCTGGAGCCGATGCGTTCAGAGTGAAACGCATCAACGTCCTGTCCTCTTGATATCGCATGACTTTTCCCGAACAAGCCGCGTCCGCCCATTCGCATCATGCGCCAGGAGATCGCCTTGCCGATTGGCCCGGCATGACCGCAACAGCCTCAGGGCGCCGCGCCTCCAGATTCGGGGACGGCCACCCACGCTTCGCCCTCGAGAACGCCGCGTCCATCGGCCACACATTCGCAGAACAGCCGCACGCGCTGGCGCGCCGGAACCAGCTCCACCACCTCAACGGCGGCGGTCACCACGTCGCCGATCCGCACCGGCGCCAGGAATTGCAGGGTCTGCGACAGGTAAACGGAACCGGGCCCCGGCAGCCGCGTGCCGATCAGCGCCGAGATCATGCCGGCGGTGAACATGCCGTGGGCGATCCGCTGGCCAAACAGCGACTGGGACGCGAAGGCTTCATCCAGCAACAGCGGGTTGCGGTCGCCGGTGATGGCGGCGAAATCGCTGATGTGCGTTTCCATGATGGTGCGCATCAACGTTTCGCGCATGCCAAGTCGCAGGTCGTCAAACGCATAGGCCTGCAATGCCGATCCCATGACGCCTCCAGTCCCCCGCCCATCTTGCGCCGGTAAAAAAACGCCCCGCCCGCAGCCGCCGTCTTCTCCAGGGCCAGGGTCAACAGCCAGAGTGCCGTTGAAGCCCGGCGCGGCCAATTGGACTTTGGTCACGCCGCAACGATCCTGGGCCCACAACCACAAGGGAAAATTGCCGGAACCCGGCGCCCTCACCAGCGCAGATGGTCGATGAGCGCCGTGGGACGCACGCGCTGGCGCGACGCCCATTCGTTCACGGAGGCCGCCGTCAGTTTGTCGGGCGTCATGACCTCGTGCGCGTGAATGCCCCGCGCCACGAACAGCACGTCGATGCCAGCCGCGACCGCGCCGGCCACGTCCGTGTGGATCGAATCGCCGATGGCGAGAATACGGTCGTGCGCGATGGTGGCGTCCTTCAGCCGCTCGCCCATGTCGAAGGCGGCTGCGTAGATCGGACCGTGCGGCTTGCCGGCGTAGAGCACCCGGCCGCCCATCTGCTCATACAGGGCGGCGACGGCTCCGGCGCAGGGAATCAGCCGGTCGCCGCGTTCGACCACCAGGTCAGGATTGGCGCAGATCATCTCCACATCGCGCGCCGCCAGGCTTTCCAGGGTGGCGCGATAGGTTTCGGCGGTCTCGGTCTCGTCGTCGAACAGGCCGGTGCAGACGACATAACCGGCCTTGTCCACGGAGACGAAATTCGCGCCAAGCCCCTCGAAGATCGGGCGATCCCGCCCCGGCCCGATCATGAACACCGGCAGGCCGGCCCGCTCGGCGATGGCGCCGCGGGTGATGTCGCCGGAGGTGACGATGGCGTCCCAGGCGTCACGGGGCGCGCCCAGCCGGTCGAGCATGTCGCGCACCAGATGGAACGGACGCGGCGCGTTGGACACCAGCACCACCACGCCGCCGCCGGCGCGAAACCGGGCCAGCGCCGCGCAGGAATCAGCAAACGCCTCAACGCCATTGTGAATGACGCCCCAGATGTCGCAGACCAGCAGATCCTTGCCGACAGCAAGCTCCGACAGTCCCCTGACCAGTTGCACGCCGGCGCCCGCCGACCCCTGCGTTGCGTTCATCCGCATGCCTTTCCTGCTGGCGGCGCCCATCGGCCGCCCGAAACACGCCCCGGATTCGGGACCGGCCCCATGGCCGGCGCGGCCCCTTATGGCCAGGCAATGCCGCAACAACAAGACGCCGCGCCCGGCGACGCGCTATAGTGGCGCCGATCATCCGGTCAGCAACGCGGCCTGCCAGGCAACCGGCCCCGCCGCGCAGGAGGCGACATGAACGAGCATACCCCGCACGCCGCCCGAACCCAGGCCGCCAGTCACGCCGCCAGTCAGGCGCCCAATGATCTCGACGCCTTCTGGATGCCGTTCACCGCCAACCGCGCCTTCCGGGCGCGCCCCCGGCTCATCGCCGGGGCCGAGGGCATGCATTACCTCACGGTGGATGGTCGCCGCATTCTCGACGGCGCCGCCGGCCTGTGGTGCAGCAACGCCGGCCATGGCCGCGCGCCCATCGTCCGGGCCATCCAGGCCCAGGCGGCGCAACTGGATTTCTCGCCCACCTTCCAGTACGGCCACCCCATGGCCTTCACCCTGGCCAGCCGCCTCGCCGAACTGGCCCCGGGCGATCTCAACCACGTGTTCTTCGCCAACTCCGGCTCGGAAGCGGCCGATACGGCGCTGAAAATCGCCATCGCCTACTGGCAGGCCCGGGGCAAGGCAACCAAGACGCGGCTGATCGGTCGCGAGCGCGGCTATCACGGCGTCGGCTTCGGCGGCATTTCTGTCGGCGGCATCTCCGGCAACCGCAAGAGCTTCGGAACGTTGCTGGCCGGCGTCGACCACCTGCCGCACACGTACAACCGGGCGGAGCAGGCCTTCACCCATGGCCAGCCGGCGTGGGGCGCGCATCTGGCTGACGAGCTGGAGCGGCTGGTCGCCCTGCACGACGCCTCCACCATCGCCGCCGTCATTGTCGAGCCGATGGCGGGCTCCACCGGCGTGCTGCCGCCGCCCCAGGGCTATCTGGAACGCCTGCGCGCCCTGTGCGACCGCCACGACATCCTGCTGATCTTCGATGAGGTCATCACTGGCTTCGGCCGTCTCGGCGCGCCCTTCGCGGCGGAGCGGTTCGGCGTGATCCCCGACATGCTGACCTTCGCCAAGGGCGTCACCTCGGGAACCGTGCCCATGGGCGGCGTCATCGCCCGCGCCAGCGTGTTCGAGGCTTTCATGCAGGGGCCGCCGCACATGATCGAGCTGTTCCACGGCTACACCTATTCCGCCCATCCGCTGGCCTGCGCCGCCGGTCTCGCCGCCCTCGACCTGTACCGCGACGAGGACCTGTTCGCCCGCGCCCGCAAGCTGGAGAAAGCCTTCGGCGACGCGGTGCAGGCCCTGAAAGGGCTGCCGGGGGTGCTGGACATCCGCAACATCGGCCTGGCGGCCGGCATCGACCTGGCGCCGTCGAAGGACGACGCGGGCAAGGATGCGCCCGGCAAGCGCGGCCTCGCCGCCATCGAAAGCGGCTTCCATGATCATGACGTGCTGCTGCGCGTCGGCGGCGACACCATCGCCCTGTCGCCGCCGCTGATCGCCAGCGAGGACGACATCGCCGCGCTGGTCGACAGGGTGGCCTGCGTCATCGCCGCCACCGGTTGAGCCAGCCATGGCCCATGTCCAGCACCGCCTGACCCTGACCACCAAAGGCCAGGGTTTTTACGAGTTCACCGGAGAAGCCGCCGCTTTCGTTCGCGAGGCGTCGGCCAGCCGCAACCTGTCCTGCGGCCAGCTCACCCTGTTCTGCCGCCACACCTCGGCGTCACTGCTGATCCAGGAAAACGCCGACCCGGACGTGCAGACCGACCTGCTGACCTTTTTCCGGCATATCGCGCCGGAGGGGCGCGGGCTTTACGTGCATGACAGCGAAGGACCGGACGACATGCCGGCTCACATCCGCGCGGCGCTCACCCAGACGCACCTGTCGATCCCGGTGGCGGATGGGCGGATGCTGCTGGGAACCTGGCAGGGGATCTATCTGTTCGAGCACCGCCGCGCCCCACACCGGCGCGAAATCGTGCTGCACCTCAGCGGCGATTGATTTGGGGCAGCGTACTTCGCCTCACCCTCACCGCCTGATCTGGCGGCTGATGCGCTGGACGGCGTCGGCGAGCTCCACGTTCTCGCAGGTGATGACATGATCGACCACCCCGTCGGCCAGCGCCTGCACGTGGCGGCACAGCCGGCCGAACCGCCCGGCCGGACAATCGCAGGAGGTGCGCGCCCCCGCCTCCATGGCGACCCGCACCCGCCACGCGTCGCCGCGGCTGCCGCGCACGGTGATCACCGGATGACCGCGTCCGCCGGCCAGCCGGTCGATGCGCGATTTGCGGCCCGGCGTGAACGCTGGCGTGGCTGACCCCCGACGCGGCGAACGCGCCCGCGCCGGTTCAAACGCCGCCTCGCCCACCTTGTCCAGCGCCGCAAGGGCGATCCGGGCGCAGGCGAACGCATCCTCCCCCGCGTGGTGATGCTGGAAGCTGACGCCGAGAAATTCGCTGACCAGGTTCAGACGGTGGCCCGGCAACTCCGGCCAGGCCCGCCGCGCCATTTGCAGCGAACAGGCAAAGCGGAACTGCGGCGAGGGCATGCGATAACGCGCCAGCATCGCCGCCAGCACCGCGCTGTCGAAGGCGGCGTTGTGGGCGATGAACAGCCGGTCGCCGACGTCATCGGCGAATTCCCGCCAGATGTCGGGAAACTCCGGCTCATCCGCCACATGCTCCGGCCAGATGCCATGCACCTGGATATTGAATGGCTGGAACCGCATCTCCGGCGGACGGATCAGCCGGTACGCGCGCCGCGTCACGGCGCCGTCGTCGATCCAGGCGAGGCCGATGGCGCAGGCGCTGTCCCGGCGTTCATTGGCGGTTTCAAAGTCGATGGCGACAGCTTTCATGGCGCGCAACATATCCTCAACCGGCCGCGTCTGGCGGCAGGCTCGCCAGCCATTCGGCTTCGCTCATCACCGCCACGCCCAGCTTCTGCGCCTCGGCCAGCTTGGAGCCAGCCCCCGGCCCGGCCACCACCAGATCGGTGCTGCGACTGACCGAGCTGGCGACGCGGGCGCCGAGGCGCACGGCGGTGGCCTTGGCTTCGGAGCGCGTCATGTGCTCCAGCGTCCCGGTGAACACCAGGGTCTTGCCGGCGATGGATGAGCTGGCGGCGGTCGCGGCGATCTCCAGTGGCTTCGGCGTGACCTGGGTCAGCAAATCCTCGACAGCGGCGCGGCTGTGTTCGTCGGAGAAGAAGTCGAGCAACGCGTCGAGCGCCACCGGCCCCACGTCCTGCAACCCGGCCATCTCCGTCCAGGCCGGCCCGGGCTGGTGCGCCGCCGCCTCCTGCAGCGCGGCGTAAAGCGCTTCGCCGTCGCCATATTCAGCCAGCATGGCGTCCACGGCCTTTTTGTTCAGCCCGGCGGCCTTGAGGCCGCCAGCCGGCGCCCGGCGCAGGCCCTCCATGGGCAGGCCGCCCTCCGCCGCCATCTGCAGCAGCCGCTGCTGCGAGGTGGGGCCGACGCCCTCCACCGCCTGCAGCCGGTGCAGCGCCAGGCCGGGCCGGCCGGCGATGGCTTCATCAATGCGGGCGAGCAACGCCGCCATGGAGCCATATTTGCGCGCCAGCGCCCGGCTGGTCGCCTCGCCGATGTGGCGGACGCCAAGAGCGAACAGGAACCGGTCGAGCGGCGGTTCGCGCCGCGCGTCGATCGCCTCCAGCAATTTGTCGATGGATTTGTACTCAGGCGCGGCTTTCGCCTTGCGCGCCGTGGGCCTGTCGCCCTCCCCCGCATCGTCCTCGCCGCCTGCGCGCTTCGCCGACAGCTGCTGGCGACGGCGGAACTCCGCCGCCTTCACCGCCTCGCCGTCGAGGCGGAAAATATCCGCCGGGCTGTGGACCATGTCCTCGTCGAACAGCATGTCGATCTGCCTGTCGCCAAGGCCGTCGATATCCATGGCGTTGCGCGAAACGAAATGCTTCAGCCGCTCCCGCGCCTGGGCCGGGCAGATCAGGCCGCCGGTGCAGCGGCGCACCACGTCCTGCCTGCCGGTGCGCGGGTTGATCTCCCGCACCGCGTGACTGCCGCAGGCCGGGCAACGGTCGGGGAAAACAAACGGCTGCGCGCCGGCCGGCCGCTTGTCCGGCACGACGCCGACCACCTGGGGAATCACGTCGCCGGCGCGCTGCACCTCGACCGTGTCGCCGATGCGCACGTCCTTGCGGACGATCTCGTCCTCATTGTGCAGGGTGGCGTTGGAAACCACCACGCCGCCCACGGTCACCGGCTGCAATTTCGCCACCGGCGTCAGGGCGCCGGTGCGGCCCACCTGGATATCGATATCGTGCAGCACCGTGGTCGCCCGTTCCGCCGGGAATTTGTGGGCGATGGCCCAGCGCGGCGAACGGGCCACGAAGCCAAGCCGGCGCTGCATCGCCAGATCGTTGACCTTGTAGACCACGCCGTCGATGTCGTAGCCAAGCGTGGCGCGCTGCGCCTCGATGGCGCGATAATGCGCCAGCAGGTCAGCGGCGCCGTCGCAGACCACAGTCAACGGATTGACCGGCAGGCCCCAGCGCGCGAACGCCCCGATCACGCCCATCTGCGTATCAGCCGGCAACACGGGCGCCTCGCCCCAGGCGTAGGCGAAAAACGCCAGCGGCCGGCTGGCGGTGACCGCCGGATCCTTCTGGCGCAGCGAGCCGGCGGCGGCGTTGCGCGGATTGGCGAACACCGGCCGCCCCGCCGCCTGCTGCCGTTCGTTGAGCGCCGCGAAATCGGCGTGGCGCATGTAGATTTCGCCGCGCACCTCGAACACCGCCGGCATGTCGTCCGCCGTGATGCGCTGGGGAATGCCGGCGATGGTCCGCACATTGGCGGTGACGTCCTCGCCCTCCTCGCCGTCGCCGCGCGTGGCGGCGTTGACCAGCTCGCCCCGCTCATAACGCAGGTTGATCGACAGGCCGTCGATCTTCGGCTCGGCGGTGATGAACAACGCCGCGTCGTCAGTGAGACCAAGAAACCGCCGCACCCGGGCGACAAAATCCTCCACGTCGGCGTCGCTGAAGGCGTTGCCCAGCGACAGCATCGGCACGGCGTGCCGCACCTTGCTGAACGTGTCCGATGGCGCGGCGCCGACCTTCTCCGACAGGCTGTCGGCCGTGCGCAACTCTGGAAACTGCGCCTCGATCGCCTCATAACGGCGACGCAGGGCGTCATACTCGGCGTCGGAAATCTCCGGCGCGTCGTTGCGATAGTACAGCGCGTCATGGCGGGCGATCTCCGCCCCCAGCGCGGCGTGTTCCATGCTGGCCGTGCTCAGATCGAGCCCGTCCACGGGCGGGGCGCCGGCAGGGCGCGCATCGGTGGGGTGTCTGGCCATGTCCGGTCCTGCCTCACGCAAACTTTCGTGGTCGCCCGGCCGGCGGGCATAGGCGCCGGCGGTCTGACGCCTTGTATCCGACGAAGCCAGCCGTCACCAACCTGCTTCGCCGCCGCCGCGCCGGCGACGGCGCGCGCCCGTGTCACACCTGTCGATGCGCGCCCGCCCCATGCGTCCGCCCCATGTGCGCCCGCTCGCCGCGCTCGCCCTCAACCCGCGCCTTGCCCCCACGCACCAGCCCGTCGTGGCCGGGACAGGCCCGGAAATGACGCGCTGGAGCGACGCCGTCGCCGAACGTCCGAACCGCCAAAAGCCCTGCAACGCCGGCGGAGCCCGCGCCTACAGCTTCAACCCGTCCCGTCGAGCAGGCGGGCGGCGGCGGCGCGGGCTTCTTCCGTGATGGTGGAGCCGGCCAGCATGCGGGCGATCTCCTCCTGGCGGCGGCGCGCCTCCAGCGCCGCCACGCGGGTGGCGATGGCGCCGGTTTTCGCCACCGGCTCCTTGGCGATCAGGTAATGGTGCCCCGCCCGGGCGGCGACCTGCGGCGCATGGGTGACGCAGATAACCTGCACCTTGCCGGCGAGCCGCGCCAGCCGCTGGCCGATGGCGTCGGCCACCGCGCCGCCAACGCCGGTGTCGATCTCATCGAACACCAGGGTCGGCGCCGAGCCCCTGTCGGCCAGCACCACCTTCAGCGCCAGCATGAACCGCGACAGCTCGCCGCCGGAGGCCACCTTCATCAGCGGCCCGGGCCGCGCGCCCGGGTTGGTCTGCACCACGAACGACACCCGGTCGAAGCCATCTGGCCCACGCGCCTCCGGGTCGCTGTCGACCTCGGTGATGAACCTGGCCCGCTCCAGCTTCAGCGGCGGCAACTCCGCCGACACCGCCCGGTCCAGCGCCGTCGCGGCCTTGCGGCGCCCATCGGACAGCTTGCGCGCGGCCGCGATATAGTCAGCCTCAGCCTGCGCCACGGCCGCGCCCAGCGCGTCCAGGTGTTTTTCCCCCGCGTCCAGATTGTCCAGCTCGGCCCCAAACCGGGCCAGCACCACCGGCAGGTCGTCCGCCGCCACGTTATACTTGCGGCCGGCGGCGCGCAGGGCGAACAGCCGTTCCTCGGTCTGCTCCAGCTCGCGCGGATCGAATTCCGCGTCGGCCAGGCTCTGCTCCAGCACGCCGGCCGCCTCCTCCAGCGCCACCAGCGCCGCGTCGAGGGCGCGGATGCCCGGCTCGACCAGGTGCGGCGCCTGGTCGGCACGCCGCTCCAGCCGCCGCATGGCGCCGGAGAGCACGGGAACCGGCGACGCGTGGCCGGAGAGCGCCTGATGCGCCTCGTTCAGCTCCGCCACCACCTTTTCCGCCTGCATCATCGCCTGGCGCCGGGCGGCGAGCTGCTCTTCTTCGCCGGCCTCTGGCCCCAGCTTGCCCAGTTCCTCCACCGCATGACGCAGGAAGTCCGCCTCCTTGCGCGCGGCTTCAATGGCGGCGAGGCGCGCGGCGCGCTCCTCCTCGGCGGCGCGCAGCCGCCGCGCGGCGTCGGCCACCCGCGCCGCCTGGCTGGCCAGACCGCCGAAGGCGTCCAGAATCGCCCGATGCGACGCGGGGTCCATCAACGCCCGGTCGTCGTGCTGTCCATGAATTTCGACGAGTTCCTGCCCGACCGCGCGCAGGCTCTGCACGCTCACCGGCTGGTCATTGATGAACGCGCGCGTGCGCCCGTCCGCCATTTGCAGGCGGCGCAGGATGAGATCACCGTCGACCTCCAGCTGCTGCGCCGCTGCGGCGGCGCGCGCCGGATGCGCGAGGGGAAGATCGAACGCCGCCGTCACCTGCCCCTGGGCCTGCCCATGCCGGACGAGGCCGCCGTCGCCCCGCCCGCCAAGGGCGAGCGAAAAGGCGTCGAGCAGAATGGACTTGCCAGCGCCCGTCTCACCCGTCAGCACGCTCAGACCCGATGCGAAGGTCAGGTCAAGCCGGTCGATCAGGACAATGTCTCGGACCGACAGCTGGGCGAGCATGGCGCGTCAGTTCAGGCTGATGGCCTTGCCGAAAGCCTGGCTGATCCACGAGCCCTTGTCCTCGCGCGGCGCCAGGCCGCCCTTGGTCAGCAGGGTGTGGGCGTCCTTGTACCACGGGCTGTCGGGGAAGTTGTGGCCCAGCACGGCGGCGGCGGTCTGCGCTTCATTGACGATGCCCATGGCCATATAGGCCTCGACCAGACGCTCGAGCGCCTCCTCGACGTGGCGGGTCGTCTGGTAACGGCTGATCACCACGCGGAAGCGGTTGATGGCCGCGCCGTAGTTGCGACGGTTCAGGTAATAACGGCCGACTTCCATCTCCTTGCCGGCGAGCTGGTCGCGGATGACCTGGATTTTCCACTTCGAGTCCTTGACGTACTCGGAGTTCGGATAACGGGTCACGAGATCGTTGAGGGCCTGGCCGGCCTTCTCCGCCTGCTCCTGGTCGCGCGACACGTCCGGCGCCATGGAGTAATGCGACATGGCCAGAAGATACTGGGCGTAGGCGGCGTCCTTGTCGGACGGATACAGGGTGACGTAGCGTTTCGCCGAGCCGATGGCGTCGTCATAGGCGCCGGCTTCATAGTTGGCGTAGGCCGACATCAGCAGCGCCTGCTTGGCGTACGGCGAATGCGGATGGATCTTGATGACCTCATCGAACTTCTTCGCCGCGCCAACGAAATTGCCGTTGGCCGCGCGGGCGAGGCCATCGTTGTAGAGCTGGTCCGGCGGCGTATCGACCACCTTCTCCGGCTTGTACTTCTCGTCAGCGAACGGGTTGAACTTGTCGAGGCCCTCGCTGCAAGCAGCCAGGCTCGTGACGGCGACGGCGGCGAGCAAGACCCGAGCGCTCACCATGGAAGCTGCCCTGAACGAATATCCGAGACGCATGCCGCGACGTTCCCTTCAGCCATTTCCGCGCCGGCCCGGCGCGTCTGGCCCGGCGATCTCCAGCCGGAGCCATCTGTTACCTGTACAACGCCCGCTGGGCGACATGGGCATAGCCGCTGGCTACGCGTTCTGCCAACGCTTTTATCCTGAACTCGCGGGCCACGCCAACCCCGCGCACCGCCCGCCATTGCGAATTCGCTGGACATGACGCGCCGACGTGGCGCCGGCGCCGCGCCGCCCCTCGCCGCCGGCCCATGCAGGTCAGCGTCACGGCTGCCCCGGCGGCATTCTGGACCGCGCGCCGGACCGGCCGCCCCTGGCAAACGCAACAGAATGGCGCGCCAGATCGCAGTCCGGCTGGACGGCCCAGGCGACTCAGGCCGGCGCGCCGACAACGCGGCGGCCAGCGCCAGACAATCCACTTTTTGGAGAGGTGCGCCACACAACCGGCAGCCGGACGACGCCAGGTTGCGCAGCGTCAGTTGATGGTCGACGCGAAGGCGGCGGCGGCGACAGCCGCTTCCGCGTGGCCCACCTCACGGCGCGGCGCGGTGTCAACGATCGCGTAATTGGCGCGATCCGCGAACAGCGCCTCCAGCATCATGAAGTTCAGGCGATGACCGCCGCAGAACGAATGATAGGCGCCAAGGATCTGGCCGCCGGCCAGCGACAGGTCGCCCACCGCGTCGAGGATCTTGTGACGGACGAACTCGTCCGGCCAGCGCGTGCCTTCCGGGTTGAGCACGCCGTCGTCGCCGAGAGCCACGGTGTTTTCCAGCGAAGCGCCGCGCGCGAAACCTGCTTTCCACAGCGCTTCCACGTCGCGCATGAAGCCAAAGGTGCGGGCGCGGGAAATCTCGCGGCGATACGCAGCCGGCGACAGATCGAACACCATGCGCTGGCGACCAATGACCGCCGTGTCGAAATCAATCTCGACGTCGAGGCGGAAACCGCGCTCGTAGGGACGCATTTCGGCGAAGGCGCGCCCCATCTCGACGCGCACCGGACGCAGCACGCGGATGACGCGGCGGAAAGCCGCCTGCTCGACGACGCCAACCTGCTCGATCGCGTCGACATATTCAGCGGCGCTGCCGTCGAGAATCGGAACCTCAGGACCGTCGATCTCGATGCACACGTTATCGACGCCAAGGCCGGCGAGCGCGGACATCACATGTTCGATGGTGGCGACGGAGCCGGTTTCCTCGTCGCCGATCACGGTGCAGAGCGCGGTGGCCGAAACCGCCAGGTGCCGCGCCTCGAGAAGGCGCTCGTGGCCGTTGGCCAGATTGGTGCGAAGGAAGGTCACGCCGTTGAAGGCCGGGGCCGGATGCAGGGTCATCCGGACAGGCTGCCCGCCATGCACGCCGTTACCGGTGATGACGATGGGGGAGCGAAGCGTGGTTTGCCGGCTGGCTTTCATCTGGCGTTCCTGACTTCCGGTCGCTGCGGTGCGCCGCGCCGGCGTCTGTCCGTTGCTGTCTGCCATCAGGGCGCCGTTAGGGCAGCAGCGCTGCCGGAACCCTGTTTTCTGCGCAGGAACATAGTCCGCCGCCTCCCATCGGCCAAATCACGCTTTCTTACGTTCTGTTACGAAAAACACCGGATGTGCGTGACGCCTATCCAATTGATTAACAAAGGGTTTCCAAAACGCAGCGACCCCGGCCAGGGCCAGGGTCGCAATCATTGTTAACAGCCTGTTACAGCCATGCTCACGTCAGGTCAAATCAGTTCGCCTGACGACGCAGGAAGGCCGGAATTTCCAGCTGGTCGTCCTCGAAGCCACGCCCCTGCGGCGCCGGGGCCGGCTGCTCCGGGCGATGCTGCGGCGCCGGCGCCGGACGGCGACCGTATTCAGCGTGCAACGACGAGGGGTTCTCGGCGACCGGATGGCGCGGAGCCTGGGGAGCCGGCGCGGCGTGGTGCGGCGCGGCGTGGTGCTCTTCGCGACGGCCAAGACCGACCGACGCGATGCGCTGCAGCAGCGACATGCGGCGCGTCTCATGCTCCGGCTCGTACTCATGCTCCGGCCGGTTGGCGCGAAGCTGGTTCTGGGCCGGCAGCGGCAGCTCATCAACGCGCGGCATGCGGGCCGGACGGACGACGCGCTCGGCCTGCGGCGGGATGAAGTGATTCTGGTGCAGTTCAGGCTCGGCGGCGTGCGGCTGCGCCATCTGCGGCTGCGGTTGCGGAGCCTGCGGCTGGGCCATCTGCGGCTGCGCCATCCGGGGCGCAGGCGCAGCCGGGCGAACCACCGGCGCCGGCTGCGGAGCCGGGGCTGCCGCGACGGGCGCCTGGATCGGCGCAGGAACCGGCTGCGGCGCGGCGACGGCCTGGACCGGCGCGGGGACGGGCTGCGGCGCGGCGACCTCGGCGGCCGGCGCGGCGGCCTCCACCGGCGCGACCGGGGCGGCGACCGGCGGCACCGGCGCGAAGGCGGCGGCGGCTTCAGAGGCCGGAGCCGGCGCGGTGACCGTGGAGCGGATCGACGGCGGCGCCTGGTTGGCGCGCATGCGGGCTTCCGTGCGCAGACGCTCGGCGACCTCGGCGATTTTCTTTTCGGTGGCGACGATGTCGGCGTCCTCGGAGATCGCGGCCGGCTCGATGCCGGTGGCCACGACGGAGACGCGGATCAGGCCTTCCATCGACTGGTCGAAGGTGGCGCCCAGGATGATGTTGGCTTCCGGATCGACTTCCTCGCGGATGCGGGTCGCCGCCTCGTCGACTTCATACAGGGTGAGGTCGGGGCCGCCGGTGATCGAGATCAGCAGGCCGCGCGCGCCCTTCATCGAAACATCGTCGAGCAGCGGGTTGGCGATGGCGGCTTCGGCGGCGTTGATGGCGCGCTTGTCGCCGGAGGCCTCGCCGGTGCCCATCATCGCCTTGCCCATGCCGCGCATGATCGAGCGCACGTCGGCGAAGTCGAGGTTGATCAGGCCTTCCTTCACCATCAGGTCGGTGATGCAGGCCACGCCGGAATACAGCACCTGGTCGGCCATCGCGAAGGCGTCGGCGAACGTGGTCTTTTCATTGGCCACGCGGAACAGGTTCTGGTTGGGGATGACGATCAGCGTGTCAACGGCCTGCTGCAGCTCGGCGATGCCGGCCTCGGCGACGCGGGTGCGGCGCGAGCCCTCGAACTGGAACGGCTTGGTGACGACGCCGACGGTCAGGATGCCCAGATCACGGGCGGCGCGGGCGATGACCGGCGCCGCGCCGGTGCCGGTGCCGCCGCCCATGCCGGCGGTGATGAACACCATGTGCGCGCCGGAAAGCTGGTCGCGGATCTCGTCGATCACCTCCTCGGCGGCGGCCCGGCCAACGTCCGGCTGGGAGCCGGCGCCCAGTCCTTCGGTCGCCTGGATGCCCATCTGGATGATGCGTTCCGCCCGCGCCGACGCCAGCGCCTGGGCGTCGGTGTTGGCGCAGACAAACTCCACGCCCTCAAGGCCTGCTTCGATCATGTTGTTGACGGCGTTGCCGCCGGCCCCGCCGACGCCAAACACCGTGATGTGGGGCTTCAGTTCGCGGATATCCGGAACCTGCAGCTGGATCGCCATTTGAAATTGCCTCTTTCCAGAACGGCGCCGGCTGCGCGCCCCCTTCGGAATGTGAATGGTCTTCGGCCGCCGCACCGAAAACGCGGATTCATCCTGAGATCCCACACCGGAGGACGAATCAGCTGATTTGCCCACAAGTGTTTGATTTGATTATTTTTTCAATCTCGAAGCAGGATTGGTAACCATAATCATGCTTCAGAAACTCTCTTTGATCCACCGTCCCACGCGCGCAAAATAGTTATCCGAGCCCGTTCTCGCGTAACTGTGGCTGGCGCGCGGCTCGAAATGCTCCACATGCGCGACCTGGGGATAAACCAGCAGCCCCACTGCCGCAGCGAAAGCCGGGCCCTTGGCTGCTTCTGGCAAGCCTTTCACGCCCAGGGGGCGCCCGGTGCGCACCCGCGCCGGCGCAACGCCAGCCGAGAGAATGCGCCGGGCCGCGTCGTGCATGCCGTTGAGCTGGCTGGCGCCGCCGGTGAGCACCACCCGGCGCGCGGCTTCCGCCCCCAGCCCCGCATGGCGCAGGCGGTCACGCACCAGTTCGAGGATTTCCTCGACGCGCGGCTGGATGATCCGCGTCAGCTGCGATTTGGGCGCGTGATTGGGAATGTCGCGCTCGAACTCGTCCACCAGCGGCACGGCGATCAGTTCGCGCTCGTCCGCCGGGGTCATCACCGTGGAGCCGTACAGGGTCTTCAGGCGCTCGGCCGCGGCGATGCGGGTGGACAGGCCGCGCGCCACGTCCATGGTGACGTGGTGGCCGCCGACCGCGATGGCGTCGGTGTGCACGATCGCCCCGCCCGCAAACACCGCGAAGGAGGTGGTGGAGCCGCCCATGTCGATGAGCGCCACGCCCATGTCCGCCTCATCGTCGACCAGGCAGGAAAGGCCCGAAGCGTAGGGCGTGGAAACCACCGCCTCCACGTCCAGATGGCAGCGCTCGACCGCGAGCATCAGGTTGCGGGCAGCGGAGGCGTCCGCCGAAACGATGTGCATGTTGACGCCAAGGCGCTGGCCGAGCAGCCCGCCGGGATCGACAACGCCGCCTTGCCCGTCAACGGAGAAGCCCGTCGGCAGGGTGTGCAGCACGGCGCGCCCCTGGCGCATGCCCTGCTGGGCCGCGGCCGAGAGCGCCCGCTCCACGTCGCGCAGCCCCACGGAGCCGCCGCGCACCTCGACTTCGGCGCTCTGCTTCAGCGAGCCGAGGCGGCCGCCCGTGAGATTGACGATGACCGACTGCACCTCGACGCGGGCCATGCGCTCGGCCGCGTCCACCGCGTGGCGGATCGACTGCTCGACCGCCTCCAGGTTGACGACGGCGCCGCCCTTCAGGCCGGCGGAGCGCGTGTGGCCGATGCCGAGCACGCGCGCGATGTGGGTGCGGCCCGGCAGGGCCTCGCCGTCCGCCACCGGCTTCAGCTCGGCGATGATGCAGACGATCTTGGAGGTGCCAACGTCCAGCACCGACAGGGTCATGCTGCGACGCGCCGACAGCGGCTTCATCCGGGGGGTGATGATATGGTGGTTCACAGGACGACGCCCCCCTTCTGTTTCGCCTTGTTCTTCAACATGTCCGCCCGGGCGGCGGCGGCTTCCACGCTCTGGCGGGCGATGACGCGATCGGGAACGCGCATGTCCACCAGCAGGATGTCCTTTTCGAGAATCCGGCTTTCCCGCTCGAAGATGGCGAGCCGGGCCAGCGCCTCGCGGGCGGCTGCCCCGGACGGCAGTTTCACCCGCACGCGGTTGTCCATGGTCAGGGTCCAGTTCTCGCCGGCCTCCAGCGAGCCGGCGCGGATGCGCTCGCGCAAGGGGCCGGCGGCGTCGAGCAGCGCGGCGTACTCGCCGGCGCGCAGATTGGCGCCCTCGCCCACCACGAACGGCAGGCGGGCGAAACGCATGTCGGTGACGCGGTCGATCGGCGTGCCGTCAGCCGCGACCACGAACAGCTCGCCGTTCTTCTGCCACAGGGCCGCTGGCTTGCGCTCGGTGATGGTGATCGACAGTTCGTCCGGGTAGAGCTTGCGCACCGCCGCTTCCTTCACCAGCGGCAGTTTTTCCAGCGCCTCGCGCACGGCGGTCACGTCCAGAAACAGCAGCGAGGTGCGATCGGTGACGCCGGCGGCCTTCAGCGCCTCTTCCTGGCGCAATTCCACCAGACCCGAAATCTGCACCCGGTCGACCCCGAGGCCGATGGCCCGGGCGATGGCGTCGCGCGGCTCGCCCCAGGCTTCCCGGAAAACAACGTCATTGCCGCCCATGTAGTAGCCGCCGACGCCGACCAGCGTCATGAAGCCGAACAGCAGCACCGTGCCGGAGAAGCGGGGAATGCGGGCGCCGAGCGGCTTTGAAACGCCGCGGCGCGTCAGTTTGCGCAGAAATGGCAGGCGGTTGCGACGCAGGCCCGACAGCGCGTCGAGATCGACCGGAACCGTGCGGCCGTCGTGGCTCACCGCCATCGCCGACATGCCGCCGCCGGGCAGGCCCGACGTTACCGATCGCAGGAGGCGTCCTCCACCATCCATCGCATCAACTCACCGAAAGAGAACCCGGCGTAAGCCGCCATCTCGGGAACAAGGGACGTCTCGGTCATGCCTGGTTGCGTGTTGACTTCCAGGCAGATCAGATCCCCGGTTCCACCGGGCGTGTCGTCCCACCGGAAGTCCGCGCGGCTTACGCCGCGGCAGCCGAGCGCCTGATGCGCCCTGAGGGACAACTCTTGTACAAGACGGTAAATATTTGGTTTAACCTCCGCCGGCAGGATGTGGGTGGAGCCGCCTTTGGCGTACTTTGACTCATAGTCGTAGAACGCCTGGCCACTGGTGCGGATGTCGATGACATCAAGCGCCCTGTCGCCCATCACGGCGCAGGTAAGCTCCCGTCCCGCCACGTATTTTTCCACCATCACCCGCTCGCCATAGGGCCAGTCCGGCCGCAGCAGCTCCTGGGAGGGATGCGACTGCCCTTCGCGCACGATGATCACACCGAACGACGAGCCCTCCGCCACCGGCTTCACCACATAGGGCGGCGGCAGCAGGTGGCCGGCGGCGGCCTCCTGGCGGGTCACCACCCGGTCTTCGGCCACCGGAATTCCGGCGGCGGCCAGCACTGTCTTGGCGCGGCCCTTGTCCATGGCGAGCGCCGAGGCCAGCACGCCGGAGTGGGTGTAGGGAATGCGCAGGGTCTCCAGCACCCCCTGGATGACGCCGTCCTCGCCGCCGCGCCCGTGCAGGGCGTTCAGCGCCACGTCGGGCTTCAGGTCCGCCAGCCGCGCGGCGACATCATGGCCCACGTCGACGCGGGTGACACGGAACCCCTCGCCTTCCAGCGCCGCCGCGCACGCCGCGCCCGAGCGCAGCGACACCTCGCGTTCGGCCGCCCAGCCGCCCATGAGCACGGCCACGTGCCTTGTTTCTCCGGTCATGTCGTCAACCTCCTGTGGCCTGCGCATGGCGCAGTCACAACCACCCGGGCGCCAGGGACCACGCGCTCACGTCCCCATTCGGCGCCACCATCGCAGAAGACGCTGTTATCGTTACGTCTTCGGAAATAAATCACAGCGACCGCAGCGACCGCCCACCGTGGCGTCCGGCCCGCTGCGCGGCGGTCGCCGCCCCCAGGCGCGGCCATCGCCCTGCCGGCCGGTTACGCCGCTTCAGGGCCTGCCGACGCGGCGGATCTCCCATTCCAGCGTGACGCCGGAATGCTCCAGCACGCGCCGCCGCACCTCCTCGCCCAGTTCCTCGATATCCGCGGCGCTCGCCCCGCCATGGTTGATGAGGAAATTGCAGTGCAGCTCCGACACCTGGGCGGCGCCGCGGCGAAGGCCGCGACAACCGGCGGCGTCCACCAGCTCCCAGGCCTTGCGCCCGGGCGGGTTCTTGAAGGTCGAGCCGCCGGTGCGGGTGTTCACAGGTTGCGAAGCGCTGCGCGCGTCGGTGATCTTCGCCATCTCCGCGGCGATGTCCGCCGGATCGCCGGGGCGTCCCTGAAACAGGGCCTGGGTGAAGATCACATCTTCGGCAACGTCGCTATGACGGTAGGAGAATCCCATGTCGGCGTGGCTGAAGACGCGCAGCGCGCCGCTGCGATCGACGCCCCGCGCCTCCACCAGCACGTCGGCGGTTTCCCCGCCATAGGCGCCGCCATTCATCCGCAGGGCGCCGCCAATGGCGCCGGGAATACCGCGCAGGAAACTGAGGCCGGCAATGCCGGCTTTGGCGGCGACATTGGCCACCTTGACGTCGGGCGCGCCAGCGCCAGCGCTGACACGGTGGCCATCCAGCGCCGTGATGGCGGCGAATGGCCGGCCCAGCCGGATGACAACCCCGGCAAAGCCGCCGTCGCGCGCCAGCAGGTTGGAGCCAAGGCCAACCGCCAGTACCGGAACCGACGCCGGCAGCTGCCGCAGGAAGCTGGCCAGGTCCTCCTCGTCCGCCGGCGTGAACAGCACGTCGGCCGGCCCGCCAGCGCGGAACCACGACAGCGGCGCCATCGGCGCGTTCGCTTCCAGTTCGCCGCGAATGCCGTCGAGGCCGGCGACGATATCCGCAACCGGATTGCCGCTGATGGCGTTCATTGCCTTCTCCTGGCAGGGCGTTTCGTGCAGCGCGGTTTTTCGCGCCAGGGAGCGTCAGGCCGCGCCCAGTTGCTCCGGCAGGGCGTAGGCCCACTGGCTGATGCTGCCGGCGCCAAGGCACACCACATAGTCGCCCGGCTTCGCCAGCTCCTTCACCACGCCGGCCAGTTCTTCCGGCCCGGCGATGGCGACGACCTTGCGGTGGCCGCGCGCCTTCAGGCCGTCGACCAGATCCTGCTGCTCCGCGCCGGCAATCGGCTGTTCGCCCGCCGCATAGACGGGGGCGACCACCACGGCGTCGGCGTCGTTGAAGCAGGTGCAGAAATCATTGAACAGCGCCGCCAGCCGCGTGTAGCGGTGCGGCTGCACCACGGCGATCACCTGCCCCTCGGTGGAGGCGCGGGCGGCGCGCAGCACCGCGGCGATCTCCACCGGATGGTGGCCATAGTCGTCGAACACGGTGACGCCGTTCCAGTCGCCGGTGCGGGTGAAGCGGCGCTTGACGCCGCCGAAGCCCGCGAGCCCCTTGCGGATCAGGTCCGGCGTCACGCCCAGCTCCAGCGCCACGGCGATGGCCGCGGTGGCGTTGAGGGCGTTGTGCAGGCCTGGCATGGGCATTTCCAGGTCCGGGATCAGCAGTTCGTCGCCGCCCTTGGGCCCGCGCACCTGCACCGAGAAGCGGCAACGGCCGCCGCGCAGGTCCACGTCGATCAGGCGCACGTCCGCCTGCGGGTTCTCGCCATAGGTGATGACCCGCCGGTCAAGCGCGTGGCCAACCAGGTCCTGCACCGCCGGATGGTCGATGCACATCACGCCAAAACCATAGAACGGCAGATTGTCGATGAAGGAGCGGAACGCCTGCTTCACCGCGTCATAGGTCTTGAAGTGGTCGAGGTGCTCCGGGTCGATATTGGTGACCACGGCGACGTCGGCCGGCAGCTTGAGGAAGGTGCCGTCGGACTCGTCGGCCTCCACCACCATCCAGTCGCCGGCGCCGAGCCGGGCGTTGGTGCCATAGGCGTTGATGATGCCGCCATTGATCACCGTGGGGTCGAAGTTGGCGGCGTCGAGCAGGGTCGCCACCAGCGACGTGGTGGTGGTCTTGCCATGGGTGCCGGCGATGGCGACGCAGGTCTTCAGCCGCATCAGCTCCGCCAGCATCTCGGCGCGGCGCACCACGGGAATGCGCGCCTCGCGCGCCGCCTTCAGCTCCGGGTTGTCCGGCTTGATGGCGGTGGAGATCACCACGACGCCGGCGTCGCCCACATGGGCCGCGTCATGGCCGACGAAGGTGTGCACGCCAAGCCCGGCGAGGCGTTTCACATTGGCGTTCTCGCTGGCGTCCGAGCCCTGCACGCGATAGCCGAGATTGTGCAGCACTTCAGCAATGCCGGACATGCCGATGCCGCCGATGCCGATGAAGTGGATGGGGCCGATCTCGCGCGGCAGTTTCATCAGTGCTCTCCAGTTAGGACCAGACGCCGCAACGGCGACGCCCGTCCTGCCAATTGTTATGGGCCGGCGCTTCAGGCCGTGAGGCCGCCGACCTGCATCACCAGATCGGCCAGCCGGCTGGCCGCGTCGGGAATACCAGCCCCGCGCGCCGCGTCCGCCGCCGCCGTCAGCAGCGAAGGATCGGCCAGCCGGGCGGCGATCTCGTCGTGCAGACGCGTGGCGGTGAATTCGGGCTGGGGTATGACCACGGCGGCGCCGATGGCCGACAGGGTGGCGGCGTTGGCGGCCTGGTCCTGGTCCAGCGAACCGGGCAGCGGCACGAGGATCGACGGCCGGCCGATCACCCCCAGCTCCGCCACCGTGGACGCGCCGGAGCGCGCCGCCACCAGATGGCTGGCGGCGATCCGCGCCGGCAGGTCGCTGAAGAACGGCTCCACCGTGGCCGCGACATTGATCTCGGCGTAGCGGGCGCGCACGCGCTCCAGGTCCTCCGGGCGCGCCTGTTGGGTCACGTGCAGCCGCGCCCGCTGCGCCGGCGACAGCAGCGCCACGGCGGCCGGAACGATATCGCTCATCACCCGGGCGCCCTGGCTGCCGCCGAAAGCCAGCAGCCGCAGGGTTCCGCCAGCGGCGAGGGCCGGCATCGGCGTTTGCGCCGCCTCCAGCACCGCCGGCCGCACCGGATTGCCCACATGGTGCATGCGTCCGCGCACGCTGTCCGGCACGCCGCCAACTTCGGCGAAGCCGGTGGCCAAAGCCGTCACATGGCCGGCCAGGAATTTGTTGGCGCGTCCCAGCACGGCGTTCTGTTCATGAATGATGCTGCGGGCCCCCGCCGAGGCCGCCGCCATCAGCGGCGGCACGCTGGGATAGCCGCCGAAGCCGACCACCACGGCCGGCCGCAACTCCTTGCGCATCAGCCCCCGCGCCCGCCAGAAACCGCGCGCCAGGGTCAGCGCCGCTTTGGCCATCACCGGCAGGGATTTGCGCGATGGGGTGGCGGAAGGGATCTCGTAGATCTTCTCCGCCGGAAATTCCGCCACATGGCCAGTGACGCGGCTGTCCGTGGCCAGCGCCACCCTGAGGCCGCGCGCATTCAGCTCGCGGGCCAGCGCCTCGGCGGGAAACAGGTGGCCGCCGGTGCCGCCGGCGGCGAGGAGGATAATTGGACGGGCGCTCATGTCAGGCGTCACTGCGATGGAGGGGAGAAATCCGGTCGTACAGCGGCGCGGTCGGACGCTTGCGGGTGACGGCGATGAGGAAGCCCATGCCGAGCGCCAGCGAGATCAGCGACGAGCCGCCATAGCTGATGAACGGCAGGGTCATGCCTTTCGCCGGCATCAGGTGCACGTTCACCGCCATGTTGATGCAGGCCTGGATGCCGAACAGCAGCACCAGCCCCACGGCCGCGAAACGGCAGAACGGGTCTTCCAGCCGCCGCGCCAGCACCAGGCCGCGCAGCACGATCAGCATGAACAGCAACACCAGAACGATGCAGGCGATGACGCCGAGCTCCTCGCCGGTGACGGCGAAGATGAAGTCCGTGTGCGCGTCCGGCAGGATGCGCTTCACCGTGCCTTCGCCTGGCCCCTTGCCGAACCAGCCGCCCTGGTAGAACGACTCCAGCGCCGTATCCACCTGGAAGGTGTCGCCGGACGATTTGTCCATGAAGCGTTCGACGCGGGCGCGAACGTGCGGCACGAAGGTATAGGCGATGATGATGCCGAGGCCGCCGACGCCGGCCAGCCCGATCATCCACATCATGTGCAGGCCGGCGACGAAGAACAGCCCGGCCCAGACAATGGTGATCAGCATGGTCTGGCCGAAGTCCGGCTGCAGGATCAGCGGGATGATCGTCGCCGGCAGGATCAGGATGGCCAGCAGCGTGCCGGGGGCGTCGCGCCGGTGCGAACCCTCCGAGAAGGCCCAGGCGGCGAGGATGACGAAAGCCGGCTTGACGAACTCGGACGGCTGCAGCGTGACGCTGCCGATGTTCAGCCAGCGGTGCGCGCCCTTCACCTCGGGGCCGAACTGCAACGCCGCGAACACCAGCAGCATCGAGACCAGGTAAATGAACAGCGCCAGGCGCCGCACATGGCGCGGCGACAGGAACGAGGTGACCACCAGCACGATCAGCGCCGGCGCCAGGAAGAAAACCTGACGGTTGACGAAGTGGAAGGTGCTGAGGCCAAGGCGCTCGGCTACCGGCGGGCCGCCGGCCATCAGCAGCACCAGGCCGCTGACCATGACGGCTCCGAGGGCGACCAGCAAAACCCGGTCGACGGTCCACCACCACTGCCCCAGATAGGTGCGTTCGGCGCGCGACGCCATGGACGTGTCTTTCTGTTCCGGCCCATGCGACGGACAGCCCCGGCCATCCGCGCAACACGCCGCTCAATGCCAAACCGCGTCCTGGCCCTGCCCCCCCGGAACCTCAGACCCCGGAAACGGCGTCAGCCCGGATGGGCCGCCAGCCACGCGGCGACGAGGCGCCGGAAATGATCGCCCCGCGCCTCGAAATTCGGATACTGGTCGAAGGACGCACAGGCGGGCGACAACAGCACCACCGCCTCCGGCAGGCCGGAGGCGACGGCGTCGTCCGCGGCCGCCGCGAGCGCCTGGTCAAGGGCGCCGCAGCGGGCGTATTCGACTTTCCCGTCGAGGGTCGCGGCGAATGATTCGGTTGCTTCGCCGATGAGATAGGCTTTGCTGATCCTGGCAAACAAACCGTTAAGAGACGTAATGCCGCCCGCCTTGGGCTTGCCGCCGGCGATCCAGAACACGCCGGAGGGAAACGCCGCCAGCGCCTTTTCCACCGAATCGGCGTTGGTGGCCTTGGAATCGTTGATGAACACCACGTGGCCGCGCCGCGCCAGCTGCTCCATGCGGTGGGCGAGACCCGGGAAGGTAGCAAGCCCGGCGGCGATCACCGGCAGATCGACGCCAAGAGCGGCGACGGCGGCGCTGGCCGCCAGGGCGTTCTGGGCATTGTGGCGGCCGCGCAACGACGACGAACCGGCAAGATCAGCGAAGACCACGCCATGGCGCAGCAGTTTGGCGCCCTCGCACGACCAGCCTTCCGCTTCCGGCGCGTCGCTGCGCACCCGTTCGACTGGCTTGCCGGCAGCCTCCAGCCGGGTGGCGACGGCGCGGGTCCAGTCGTCCTCCACGGCGATCACCGCCGTGCCGGCGCCGGCGACCAGCCGCTCCTTCACGGCGGCGTAGTGGGTCATGTCGCCGTGACGGTCGAGGTGATCCGGCGTCACATTGAGAAAGACGCCGACAGTTGGATTGAGCGACGGCGCCAGATCGATCTGGTAGGAGGAGCACTCCACCACATGCACGCGCCCCATGTCCGGCGGCGGCAGCGACAGGATCGCCGTGCCGATATTGCCGCCGAGCGCCACCTCGCGGCCGGCGTGGGCCAGCAGGTGGGCGATCAGCGCCGTGGTGGTGGATTTGCCGTTGGTGCCGGTGATGGCGATGAACGGCGCCTCAGGCGCGCGCGCCGCGCGCTCCCGGCAGAACAGCTCGATGTCGCCGATGACGGGGACGCCCGCCGCCTGGGCCAGCTTCACCGTCCAGTGCGGCTCCGGGTGGGTGAGTGGCACGCCCGGCGACAGCACCAGCGCCGCGAACCGGCTCCAGTCGGCGTCGCGCAGATCGGCCACGGAAACGCCCGCCGCCTGCGCCCGCTCGCGCGAGGCGGCGCTGTCGTCAAAGGCGGTGACGTCGGCGCCGCCAGCCAGCAGGGCGCGGGCAGTGGCGAGGCCCGAGCCGCCAAGGCCGAACAGCGCCACGGCGCGGCCGGCGAATGTCGCGACGGGCGTCATCACATCCTGGTTCGTGGTCATGGAAGAATGCGCCTCAACGCAGCTTGAGCGAGGACAGGCCGATCAGCGCCAGCACCACGGCGATGATCCAGAAGCGGATCACCACCTGCGGCTCCGTCCAGCCCAGCTGTTCGAAATGGTGGTGGATCGGCGCCATCTTGAACACGCGCTTGCCTGTGAGCTTGAACGACGCCACCTGGATGATGACCGACAGGGCCTCCAGCACGAACAGGCCGCCGATGATCGCCAGCACGATCTCGTGCTTGGCGGCCACCGCCATGGCGCCGAGCAGGCCGCCGAGAGCCAGCGAACCGGTGTCGCCCATGAAAATCTGCGCCGGCGGGGCGTTGAACCACAGGAAGCCGATGCCGGCGCCGATCAGCGCGCCGCAGATCACCGCCATTTCGCCGGAGCCGGGCACGAAATTGATCTGCAGGTAATCAGCGAACTTCACATTGCCGACCAGATAGACGATCAGGCCGAAGGCGGCTGCGGCGATCATCACCGGCACGATGGCCAGGCCGTCGAGGCCATCGGTGAGATTGACCGCGTTGCCGGCGGCGACGACCACGAAGGCGCCGAAGATGATGAAGAACCAGCCGAGGTCGAGCATCACGTCCTTGGCGAAGGGAATGGCCAACGAGGTCGCCATGTGCGCCGTCGCGCCGCCGCCGGCGTTGCGCTCCACGGTGACGATGGCGAAGCAGGCGGACGCGGCGATGATGAACTCGATGGCGAGGCGCGCCTTGCCGGAGAGCCCGGCGTGGCTCTGCTTGGTCACCTTCAGGTAGTCGTCATAGAAGCCGATGGCGCCGAAGCCGACCGTGACCAGCAGCACGATCCAGACGTAAGGATTGGCAAGGTTCGCCCATAGCAGGGTGGAAACGATGACCCCGGAGAGGATCATCAGGCCGCCCATGGTCGGCGTGCCCTTCTTCGACAGGTGCGACAGCGGCCCGTCGGTGCGGATCGGCTGCCCCTTGCCCTGGCGGATGCGCAGGCTGGCGATGATCGCCGGGCCGAACATGAACACGAAGAACAGCCCGGTGGCGATGGCCCCGCCGGTGCGGAAGGTAATGTAGCGAAACACATTCAGGGCGCTGAACGACGTCGAAAAGTCGGCGAGCCAGTACAACATGGGTGAAGCTTTCTTCTGTTCAGTCCCTGGAGGAGCCGGCGGCCGGGAACCGCGCCTTCAGCGCCGTCACGATGCGCGAAATCCGGGTGCTGTTGGAGCCCTTTACCATCACCACGTCGCCGGCGTGAACGGCTGCGACAATGGCGTCTTCGAGGCCTGCGGGCGCGTCGCAATGCAGCGCCCGGCGCGCCGGCGGCAGCGCCTCCCACAGCGCCTGCATCATCGGACCAGCCGCATAGACCAGATCAATGTCATGCGCCTCCAGGTCGGCGGCGAGGCCGGCGTGCAGCGCCACCCCCTGCGCGCCAAGCTCCAGCATGTCGGCCAGCACGGCGATGCGGCGGCCGCGCGGCCCCGGCTCCACCTTGCCCAGCGCCGCGATGGCGGCGCGCATGGAGGCCGGATTGGCGTTGTAGCTTTCATCGATCAGCAGGAAATCACCGCCATGGGCGCCCAGCCGCGTGCGCTCGCCACGCCCCCGCGGCGCGCTCATCTGGCCGAGCGCCAGGGCGGCCAGGGCCACATCCGCGCCCAGCGCCTGCACCGCCGCCAGCACGCCGAGGCTGTTGACCACCATGTGATGGCCCGGCGCGCCGACGCGCCAGGTCGCCGGCTCGCCGAAAACCCTGGCCTCGACAATGGACAGGTCCGGCTGGAGAATTTCCCTGGTCAGGCGCACGTCCGCGCCGGCGGCTTCGCCAAATGTCAGGATGCGCGCCGCGCCGGCCCGCTCCGCCAGGGCGCGCAGACGCGGCGCGTAGGGGTTGTCGGCGTTGATGATGGCGGCGCCCTCCGGCTCCAGCCCTTCGAAAATTTCCCCCTTGGCGTCGGCGATGGCCTCGACGGAGGGGAAGAATTCCAGGTGAACGGGCGCCACGGTGGTGACGATCGCCACATGCGGCCGCACCATGGCGGTCAGGGCGCGGATTTCGCCGGGCGCGCTCATACCGATTTCGAACACGCCAAATTCCGTCTCGCGCGGCATGCGGGTCAGGGTCAGCGGCACGCCCCAGTGGTTGTTGTAGCTGGCGACCGAGGCATGGGTCCGGCCCTGGCCCGCCAGCGCCAGCCGCAGCGCTTCCTTGGTGCTGGTCTTGCCCACGGAGCCCGTAACGGCGACGATGCGCGCCTGCGAGCGCGCCCGGCTGGCGCGCGCGGCCGCCTCCAGGGCGCCCAGCACGTCAGGCGCGACCAGCAGCGCGCCCCGGTCCGCCACCAGCGGCGCAAGCATCGCAGCGTGCGCCTCGTCGATCACCGCCACGGCGGCGCCCGCTTCCAGCGCGGCGGCGACAAACTCATGGCCGTCGCGCGCAAGGCCGGTGATGGCGAAGAAGGCATCGCCAGGCTGGAGGGTGCGCGTGTCGATCGACGCGCCGTCGATCGCGTCGGGCAGCGCGCCGATCACGCGGGCGCCCATCGCCTGACGCAGTTCCTCGCCGGTCCAGAGCGGCGATGCCTTCGATGTCATGCCCTGCATTCTCCAAGCAAGCAATGTGAAGCGGAGCGGATGGTGAAGCGTTGTCCGCCAGAAAACGGCGCATGATTCACGGCGACTTCCGGCCCGGCCTTATAGTCCGGCGGTCTTAACAAATCCGCCTGTGGGCGCCGACGGTCCGTTACGCGGAGGCTTTGCGTATGGCGGCGCGCACTGCTTCGTGATCCGAAAACGGCAGCACGTTCTGGCCCACAATCTGTCCGGTTTCATGCCCCTTGCCGGCGATCACCAGCACGTCGCCGCTTTGCAGGCTGGCGATGGCCGTGGCGATCGCCTCGCCCCGGTCGCCGATCTCGCGCGCCTCCGGAGCGCCGGCCAGAATGGCGGCGCGAATCGCCGCCGGGTCCTCCGAGCGGGGATTGTCGTCTGTGACAATCACCTGGTCCGCGTATGTCGCGGCGATCTCGCCCATGATTTTCCGTTTGCCGGGATCGCGGTCGCCGCCGGCGCCGAACACGCAAACCAGCCGGCCGCTGGCGAAGGGGCGCAACGCCTTCAGCACCTCGCGCAGGGCGTCGGGCTTGTGGGCGTAGTCGACCACGACCAGGGCGCCATTGACTTCGGCCACCCGCTCCATGCGCCCCGGCACGCCCTGCAAATTGGCCAGGGCCGGCATCACCACATCCGGCTCCTCGCCGGTGGCGATGCACAGACCGGCGGCGATCAGGGCGTTCTGCGCCTGAAAGTCGCCGCACAGCGGCAGACGCAGATCATAGGCGGCGCCCTCGACGCTGACGCTCAACCGCTGGTCGAAACCATCCGGCGCGCATCCCAGCAACTGGATGTCGGCCCCGCTCTCGCCCACCGTCAGGGTGCGCATGCCGCGCGTGCTGGCGATGACCAGAATTTCCTGCCCGTGGCTGGAATCGGCGTTGACCACCGCCGCCGCCGACGCCGGGGCCACCTCCGAGAACAGCCGCGCCTTGGCGTCGAAATAGCTCTCTTCGTCCGGGTGATAATCTAGGTGGTCGCGCCCCAGATTGGTGAAGGCCGCCGCCTGCAGCCGCACCCCGTCAAGCCGGCGCTGGTCGAGCCCGTGCGACGAGGCTTCCATGGCGAGGTGCGTAACGCCCTCCGCCGCCAGGGTCGCCAAGGTGCGGTGCAGCGTCACCGGATCGGGCGTGGTGAGCGAGCCATAGGTCGCCCCAGAAGGGCCGATGACGCCGACCGTGCCCAGCGACGCCGCCTTGCGGCCGCAGGCGGTGAACAGCTGGCGGGCGAAATCCACCACGGAGCTTTTGCCGGCGGTGCCGGTCACCGCGACGATGCACGGCGGCTGGGCCGGATAGAGCGCCGCCGCCGCCATGGCCAGGGCGTGGCGCGCGTTGGGGGCCTGCCCCCAGGCCACGTCCTGCGGCAGATCTTCTGGCCGCGGCCCCTCGCCGACAATGGCGATGGCGCCGCGCGCCGCCGCATCCGCGACGAAACGCCGGCCGTCGTCCTTTGCGCCGGCCACGGCCACGAAGACAGCTCCTGGAACGACCGCCCGGCTGTCCGCCGTGACCTCGCTGATCGTGCGCGCCGCCATTTCGCCAGTGAACAGGCCGGGAAAAACTTTCTCCAGCCCCGCCGGAACCGGCGGGACGCTGGCGACTGGCGTATCGGTCATGGAAGAACTGCTCCTGATCCGCCCGGCGCGGGCCGGCGCGTCTGCATCAAGGCGACAACATAAAGCGTTTTCGGGTGAAGTGGATACCGCCGCGCATCAAAAGGGAAGGCGCGACGCAGGCGGCGCGCGACGCGCGCCGTCCCGATCACCCCGTCAGGCGGGATCGCCTGACCGAAGCCGCGCTCCCCTGGCCGCCGTCACCGCGTTCCCCAGGCGCCAAGCCGCACCATGTTGGGGAACGGATTCTTTGGCTCCTCGAAGATCGGCGGCAAGCCCAGCAGCGGCGCGACCCGGGCGATGATCTTGCCGGTGGTGACGCCGGAGTTCCACGCGGCCGTGGCGTAGCCGTAGGTTTCCGGCAGGCCCTGCGGCTCGTCATAGATGGTAAGGAACAGGTATTTCGGCTTGTTGGCCGGCGCCACCGACATGAAAGTGGTGAACAGGCGGTTGCGCGCATAGCGCCCGCCGATCACCTTCTCGGCCGTGCCGGTTTTGCCGCCCACATAATAGCCCTGCACCAGGGACTTCTTCGCTGATCCCCTGTAGCCGTTAAGCCGCATGATATAGCGCATGGCCTCGCTGGTCTGGGCCGACACCACCTGCTTGCCCACATTGGCGGCTTCCGCCTCGGTGCGCTTCAGGAAGGTTGGCGCCATCAGCTTGCCGCCGTTCACCAGCGCCGCCACCGCCGCCGTCGCCTGGATGGGCGCCACGGCAAGACCGTGACCGAACGAGATGGTCATGGTGTTCAGTTCGCCCCAGCGGGCGGGAACGATCGGCGCGGCGCTTTCCGGCAGCTCGGTCTGCATGCGGGTCAGCTGGCCCATCTTGCGCAGGAAAGCCTTGTGCCCTTCCACGCCGACCGCCAGCGCCATGCGCGCCGTGCCGATGTTGGACGAGTGCAGGAAGATTTCCGGCACGGTCAGGATGCGGTTGGTGCCGTGATAGTCGCGGATGGTGAAACGGCCGTAATGCAGGCCGCCGCGCGCGTCGAAGCTCGAGTTGATGTTCACCTTGCCCGAATCAAGCGCCATCGCCGTGGTCAGCGCCTTGAAGGTGGAGCCCATTTCATAGACGCCGACCATCATGCGGTTGATGCGGTCCTTGTCGAGCGCGTCGACCGGGTTGTTCGGGTCGTAATCCGGCAGGGACGTCAGGGCGATCACCTCGCCGGTATTGACGTCCATGATCATGGCGGCGGCGGCCTTGGCCTTGAAGTGGGCCATGCCCTTCACCAGCTCGTCGCGCACCGCGTGGGTGGCGCGCAGGTCCAGCGACAGCTTCACCGGCTTCAGGTCGGCGGCGTTATTGGCGAAACCGAAACCGGCCAGATCCCTCAGGCCCTGGCTGTCGATATATTTCTCGATGCCGGCGATGCCCTGGTTGTCGACGTTGGCGAAGCCCAGCACGTGCGCGGCCACCGGGCCGTTGGGATACACCCGCTTGTTCTCCGGCAGGAAGCCCACGCCCGGAATGCCAAGCCTGTGCACCTCGGCGCGCTGCTTCGGCGTCAGCTCGCGCTTGATCCAGACAAAGCCCTTCTTGGTCGAGAGCTTCTCACGCAGCTCACGGGCGTTGAGGTCAGGCAGCACCGCCGTCAGCAACTCCGTCGCCTCATCGGCGTCCAGGATGTTACGCGGCTCGGCGAAGGCCGAATAGGTCTTGATGTCGGTGGCGAGCAGCAGGCCATTGCGATCGACGATATCCGGCCGCGCCACGCCCACCGTGTTGCCGGCCACATACCGCTCGGAAGCTGGCGGCGGCATGGCGGCGAATGTCGCGAGGCGCACGATCACCGCGCCAAAGACGAGAACGAAGCCCGCGCCCACCAGCACGATGCGGCTGTTGGCCTTGTCGGCGCGCATGCGGAACATGTCGCCGATCATGGCGCGGGCAGCGCGGAAAAAGCTCCGCCACGTCATGGCTCCGCCGCGCGTCAGGCCGGCTTTCAGCCTGCCAGCGCCAGCGGCCAGCATCGCCCCGGCGCTGGCCCGCATGGCGGCCGCGTTGAAACGCGATGGGCCGGCAGACCGGCGGACGGCGCTTCCGCCTGTCGCGCCGGGCGACGCCCGGTTAGGGGAGCCCCCGCCAGACGGGGACTGATCCGGCGTCGTCTTGCCGGAAGACGCGGCCCCCCTGGCAAAAAGACGCGCCGCCGACGCCTGCAGCCCTTGCCACGCGCCCGCGCCCTGCCCCGGACCACGGCCCGGTTTCGGCGCAGGTCGCGCCGTCGGCCCGGCTTTCGCGGCGGGCGCGGCTGGCTTGTGCGATGGCGCGGCGGGCGCCGACGGGTCCTGTTGCCGGGCGCCGGATGGGCCCAACGACGCGCGCGGCGCCGCCCCCGGAAGTCGGGGGCCGGCGCGTTCAGGAGATTTGCCGCCGGGAGGCGTGGAGCGGTCCTGCAACGTTACCTCCCTGGCGTGCGCCCGGCGGCCGGCGTGCGCGGCGCGGCGCGCTGTTCCGGCGCGGCTGTCGCGCTTGCAGCGCCAGCCGACGGCGTGGTGGTGGGCTCCGAGAGCCCCAGGTCCGCCAGCTTGCGCCCGATGGCGTCAATTTTCTCCTGGCGCTGCGGCAGGTCGCTGGCGCGCGCCAGCTGGTCAATCGCCATTGGCTTCAGGTCCAGATGCCGCTCGGCCAGGATCTGCAGGCGGTCCGGCCGCGTCAGGCGCTGCCACTCGGCGGCGAGCACCGCGTTCATGTCTTTCTCGCGCTTGATCTGGTGCTTCAGCTTGGCGACCTGCTCGGCCAGATAGATGGTGTCGTATTTGATCGAATAGGCGTAGACCGCCGATGCGATCAGGGCGCCGATGGCGGCGATGTGGAAGATGCGGAGGATCATCGCGCTCTCCGTCCCGTCGGAGCTGGCAACACCGCCAGGCTGGTCACGGCGCTGTCCTCGTCCTGCGCCGGCGCCTCCGTCCGCGTCGCAGCGCGCAACTTGGCCGACCGGGCGCGGGGATTGGCGCGCAACTCGTTTTCCGAGGCCGTCACCGGATTTCGCGTCACCGCCGTGAAGGTCGCCGCCGCGACCGGCCCCAGCGAGGGCGCGAAGCGGTTGCCGCCGCCGCCCCGTCCCTGGCGGCGGGCGAAGAACTGCTTGACGATGCGATCTTCCAGCGAATGGAACGTCACCACCACCAGCCGGCCGCCGGGCGCCAGCAGGCGCTCCGCCGCATGCAGGGCGCGGACAAGCTCGCCCAGTTCGTCGTTCACCGCGATGCGCAACGCCTGAAAGGTGCGGGTCGCCGGATGCGGACCATTGGGATCGGCGCGCACCACCCGCGCCACCAGGTCAGCCAGGGCGCGCGTGGTGAGGATCGGCGCTTCCTTGCGCGCCGCGACGATGGCGCGCGCCACCGCGCGCGCGCGACGCTCCTCGCCAAAATGATAGATGATGTCGGCGAGGCGCTCCTCGCTTTCATGGTTCACCAGATCGGCGGCGCTCTCGCCGGACGCGGCCATGCGCATGTCGAGCGGGCCATCAAAGCGGAACGAAAAGCCGCGCTCCGCCTGATCGAGCTGCATCGACGACACGCCGATATCCAGAACAACGCCATCCAGCGGCGGCAGCGCCAGATCGCGCGCCGCCTGCTCCATGTCGCCGAACCGGGCCTCCACCAGTCGCAGCCGCCCGCCCGAGGCGGCGACCAGCGCCTGGCCGCCGGCAATCGCCGAAGGGTCACGATCCAGCGCCGTCAGACGCACGTCGGGATGGGATTTGAGGATTGCCGCGGCGTAACCGCCCGCGCCGAAGGTGCCGTCAAGGAATGCGCCGCCGCGCTCCGGCTGGAGGGCTTCGAGCACCTCCCCCAGGAGCACAGGAACATGCCGGGCCGGTCCGCCATCGGCGTCGGCATCGCCGTCGCCGTGACCCGTCATGCGCCTGACGCCCCTGGGGAGAGAGACGTCGCAGACCGGACAGGGGAGCCATTCGCCCCAGACCGGCCCAGATTCTTCTTCAGCTCGCGCACCCGCGCCCGCGCCTCGTCCAGATGAACCCGGAAACGCTCCGGCTCCCAGACCTGAAACTTGTGTCCATGCCCCACGAAGGTCACCGTATCCGTGATGCCCGCGTGGGCCTTCAGCGCCTCTGAGAACGTCACCCGGCCCTCCGGGTCGACCTTCAGGATTTCGCTCGTGCCAAGCAGCGCCGTCGACAGGAAATCCCGCTCTTCCGAGTAGGGCGACAGCGTCTCCAGCAACGCGTTGATCTCCGACAGCAAGGCGTTGCCGCCAGCATCCAGCGCCGGGGCGTCCAGCCCCGGATGCACATAGAGCCCCTCGAAACCGTCGCGCGCCAGCACAGCGCGGAACGGCGCGGGGATCGAAACCCGGCCCTTGGAGTCGAGCCGGTTGGTGAAGTTGGACACGAACCGGTCCATCGCCGCCAGCCGCCCTGACCTTGCAGCTCCCCTCAACGCCGAAACCCGCGCCGGAGCAGGCGGCGGGCGCCGTTCCACGCATGTCCGCGCCCTCTCCGCCGGAGAGCCGCAGGGCTGACGCCCGCAATGGCGTCACGTCTTCATGCGGGATGATTTGGGATACCATGGGATATCTTGGGCGTCAATGGAATCAAGGATTTCCGGGCCATGCGTCGCCGATTCGGAAACGCACCGCCCCGACAGGCATTGTCGTCCTGACAAGGTTAATGAATCTGCTATGCCGCGCAGGTCAGGAGACGGTTTTCCGGTCGTCGCCGCAGGGGAAAAATCGCAAGCCCGGGAAGCGATGGCAGGCCGGCCAGGCTCGACCGGGATCGTCAGAAATCGCGGTGCGGTTTGTGGGGGCATGGCGCTCAGGCAGGCGCCTGCCCGCGCGAAAACGCGGCCCGACCGGGGCGCCGCATGAGTCACCAGACCCCCCCTGAAACACAAAGGCCCCGGACGCGCGTCCGGGGCATTCCAGCTTGCTGGGGATGGCGTGAGCATTCGCCCTGGCGGCGGCTCCGGCGCGATGACGCCGACCCGATGGCCAGCGCTGCCTGTACGGCGCCGACGCCGCCGCCGCATGCGGATATCAATGAAAAAAGCGCCAGTCAGCCTGTAAGCCGGGTTCTGTAAGGCCCCGCGCCGCAAGCGACGCAAGACGTGACGACCATTCCTCTGGGACGACCGTTACCGGCCGCCTCAAGCAACCAACCCGGGCGATCTGGCCGGAAAAGCCCGCGCTTGCGCGCACGTCGCCCCTATTTGGTTTTGCTCCCGGCGGGGCTTGCCATGCCGTCTGCGTCGCCGCATCCGCGGTGCGCTCTTACCGCACCCTTTCACCCTTACCGCCGGCGGGCCGGCGGCGGTTTGCTTTCTGTGGCGCTTTCCCTGGGGTCGCCCCCGCCGGACGTTATCCGGCGCCGTTTTTCCGTGGAGCCCGGACTTTCCTCTGCGGAGCAGCGGTCGTCCGGCCAACTGGCGGGGGGTGGTGTGCCGTCGAATGGCCGGCCAGTCAATAAAAAACGCTCCCCATCGGCCATGAGAAGCGCATGAAGGGGAGCGCATGAAGGAGCGCATGAACTGGACACCGCCGCGCGGGACCCGGGGCCCCGATCGGCCAGCCAGACGCCGCCGGCCCGGCGGCGACTGGCTCAGAACGCAGCCATCATGGTGCGCACCCGCGAGCAATAGCGCGCGGCGTGGGAGGTCATCCGCTCGGCCCGGTGGCCCGCCTGATATTTCAGAATGGTGCGGCAGGTGTCGCCCCCGGCCAGCCGGTAGGCCATGGCCAGATACTTCATGCCGTAGCGCAGGTTGGTGTCCGCATCCATCAACCCCTGGGCGCCGCCGCCATAGCCCACGGCGCGCGCCGTGTTGAGGTGGATCTGCGACAGGCCCAGATAGGGTCCGTTGCGGGCTGAAGGGTTGTAGCGGCTTTCGACTCGGATGACCGCGTCGGCGAGCGCCACGGGAATGCCATAGGCGCGAGCGTGCCGCTCGATCAGCGGCGCGATGCGCGCGCGCGCCGCAGCGTCCCGCGCCGCGCCGCGCGCATGACGGCGGCCATGACGGGGCTCATCCTCGACCGGCGTGGCGGCGGTCTGGGTCGTTCCGCCCTGGGGCTTGCCGGCAAGGAACTTGAACAGGTCGAAGCCGCCAGACGATGGCGCCGGCGCGGCGGGCGCCTGCAACGCGGCCTGGCGGGCCTGATCGGCGACCTCTGCCGGTTGGGCCTGCGGCGCCATCGCCACCTGGGACACGCTGCTGTCGAGATCATTGGGCCGCGCTGGCGGCAGCGGGGCGCGCGCCGCCAGACGTGCATCCGCCTTCATCGGCGCTTCGTCCGCCAGCGGTTGGGCTTCCGCCGCCTGCGGCTGGGTTCCCAGCGGCGCGGCCCCTTGCGGCTCAGGCAGCGCCGGAGCGTTGGCCTGCATCTGCGCCGCCGGGGCGGCTGACGCCTGGGACGCCCCGTCCAGGTCGCCCGGACGTTGCGGCGGCAATGGCGCGCGCATCACCACATGGCGCGGTTTGACGGGCGTCGGAGCGGCCGCGTCGGCCGCGGCGCTCGCCCCCGCCTGCGGCCCGGCCGCTCCAGCCCGGGTTTCAGAAGCGCCGCCATCCACATGCAGCGACGCCTGCATGACGCTGGCCCCGCCCACCGCCGCATGCGCCGGGTCGCCGGTTTCATGCCCGGACCGTTTCTGGGGGCCGCTTTTGGGAGCTGTTTTTCCACCGGACTTTTTGCCCGAAGGCCTGGCGCCTGAGGGGGCGGCGGCGGGCGCGCCCTCCCCCTTCTTTCCCGACGTATCGCCGGTTTTACCCCAGGGCGATCCCTTGGAGTATCCATGGCCGCCAAAGCCGCCGAGTGGCCCTGGTCCCTGGGCCACCACATCGCCAGACGGCGCCTGCGCCATTGCAGCGCTTCCGCAAGCAAGGAAGCACGCCAGCGACAGGGCTGTTGTCGTTTTCAAATTCAAACCGCGTTACCCCCAGATGGTGGTGGACCTGGCGCGTCCAGGCGAACCCTGGTTCACCGGAAGCATCCCATTTTTCTGGCTTCACGCACTTCCCTCACAAAAAGCGCGAGGCGCCTTTCATAAAAATGCGCTGGAACTTCCGGCGTCGGACCGGCGCCTTCCGGCGCCCCGTCCTGCAACCTGATATCCTGCGAACCACGCCTGATCCGGCAAGCGGGCGGCGCGGCCGTGGATATCCGGAATTCACCCCAGGTCTTGTTCAGGACATGACGAACTCCGGTTTCGCCATGTCCTTCATCCACGATACGGCGCGGCCCATGAACCGCGACACGGGTTATTTGTGGCCGGCGACGGGGAGCGAAATCCGCCCGCCCGCCAGACCGCCAGCGCCCGGGCGGAGCCTGATCCGCAGCGCGGACCCGGCCGCCCCGGGCGGTTGCAGCTGGCGTCCGCCCGCCCATTCATTTTTTGGCGCATCATCCCTGCCGGGGCGGCCTCGCCCCACGGGAGATGTCCGGCGCAAATTTTCCGCCAAATGCGGCAGGGATCAGGCAAGGGCCGATGCAATCGCCGCAGCGTTTTAAGGTTACCAATTTCCGCACTGTTGCAGCAAACCGGCATTTTTTCAACGATTTCGCGACCAACTTCCCGTTCCGCCCCCCGACCATCCGGGCAAAAACCCTTGTTTCATCTGGGATAGGCCTTGATTTTTCCACGCCTGGAACAGGGTGTTGACCGGGACAATTTCGCCATTCCCGCGCCACGCTTCACCGTCAGCCTGGTGGGTGTCCGGGCGTCGGCCGACGGCTCCGGCCGCCCCATTCCCGGCGCCATCGCCGGAACCAAATCGCTTCCGGGCGCATTCCCGGCACAGGTCACGCTGCAACTCCGAGGGAGAGGATTGATGAAAAAACTGCTGGCTATCGGACTGATGACGATCGGGCTCGCAGCCTGCCAGACCCCCGGTGAACGCGCCGTGGGCGGCGCGGCCATTGGCGGCCTCGCCGGCGCGGCGGTCGGCGGCGCGGCCACGGGCACTGGCGGCGGGGCCCTTGCCGGCGCGGCGCTCGGCGCCGGAGCTGGCGCCATTGTCGGCGCCGGCACCGCCAATTGCCGCAGCTACTATTATGGCGGCCGCCGTTATCAGGAGTGCTACTGAATCCGGCGCGGCGCTGAGCCTCGCGTAAAGCGCCCCCTCTCGTGAAGCGTTCTCCGGCAAAACGCCTCAAAGAGGACGCATGAGAGGGAAAGCCCGGCGGCGCAAGCCCCCATCCTCCTGGGGACCTTGCCCCGCATGACAGGCGGCGGCGCCGTTTCCGGCGTCGCTTTTCCTCATATGCGATGATTTTGCACGATAATCCTGCACGAGCCCGCCTCGAAAAATACGCGTTCTGATGTTTCCATGCGCGCTTGATGACGCCTGATTCCCTTTTGCGCTTTCCCACCCCATGTCCCTCCATGATCCGCCGCGGCTGGTTGGCGGCGGCGCCCGGCCGCGCGTCATGAGCGTCTGGGGCAAGCTCGGCGGCCTGGGGCTTGGCGCGGTGCTCGGCGGGCCGCTTGGCGCGCTGGTTGGCGCCGCCACCGGCCACGTTCTGCTCGACCGGGCCGACAGCCCCGGCGCCCAGGCCTGGGCCGCCACCGGCCGTTTTCTGGAGAGCACCGGCCTGTTCGCGCCTGGCGGCATTTTTGGGCCGCCGCCGCCAGAAGTGGTCTACGCCACCGGCCTTGTCGCCCTGTGCGCCAAGATGGCGCGGGTCGACGGCGTGGTGACCCATAACGAAATCGCCGCCTTTCGCCGCATCATCGACGTGCCGGCCGGGGACCTGCCCCGCGTCGAGCGCCTGTTCGACCTCGCCCGCCAGACCATCCACGGCTTCGACGCCTACGCCCGCCAGCTCGCCAGCCATTTCGCCGACAACCGGCCACTGCTGGAAAGCGTGCTGGACGCCCTGTTCGAGATCGCCCGCGCCGACCACGCCATCCACGAGGCGGAGCTGGCGTTTCTGGAGGAGGTGGCGAGCATCTTCGGCTTCAGCCACGATGAGTTCGTCGCCATCCAGGCCAACCACATGGCCATGCCGGATGATCCCTGGCGCATTCTCGGCGCCCGCCGCGACATGAGCGACGCCGAGCTTCTGCAGTGCTATCGCCGGCAGATCGCCGAGCACCACCCGGACCGGCTGATCGCCGCCGGCATGCCGCAGGAGGCGATTGTTGTCGCCAACGATCGCGCCGCCGCCATCAACGACGCCTTCGCCCGCATCCGCGCCCTGCGCGGCGGGAAGGCGCGGGCCGCATGACCAGGCAACAGGACCGGGAAGGCGAACGCCGCATGGGCAACCCGGCCATGGCTTGAGCTTTGCCGCGCTTCGGGCGAAACAGGCGGCGGGCGAAACAGGCGAAGCCCTGCCCCCGCCGCGCGCCGCGCGCCGCGCATGATTTTCAGGAGCGTTCATGTCCCGTCTGGAACCTGACAGCCCGGTCGCCGCCAGGGTGTTTCCCTCGCCGAACCACGGTGAACGCGCGGGCGGCCAGGCGCCGCGCCTGCTGGTGCTGCATTACACCGGCATGCCGGACGCGGGCGAAGCCCTGCAACGGCTGTGCAACCCGGTGTCGGAAGTCTCGGCGCATTATTTCGTGTTCGAGAACGGCCATGTGGTCCAGATGGTGCCCGAAGCCCGTCGCGCCTGGCACGCCGGCGCCAGTTTCTGGAACGGCGTCACCGACGTGAACTCCGCCTCCATCGGCGTCGAGATCGCCAATCCCGGCCACGCCGGCGGCCTGCCGCCCTACCCGGAAGCGCAGATCACCGCGGTGACGCGCCTTGCCCAGGACATCATCCAGCGCTGGTCGATCCAGCCCGGGAACGTGCTGGCCCACTCGGACGTGGCGCCCCTGCGCAAGGAAGATCCTGGCGAGCTGTTTCCGTGGGAACGCCTCGCCCAGGCTGGCGTCGGCCACTGGGTCCGCCCTGCCCCCATCAGCGGCGGACGCTTCCTCAGCCCCGGCGAAAGCGGCCCGCCGGTCGAAGCGTTGCAGGCGATGCTCGCCCTCTACGGCTATGGCGTGGACATGAGCGGCGACTATGACGCAGCCACCGAGGCGGCGGTGCGCGCCTTCCAGCGACATTTCCGGCCGGAACTGGTCGACGGCGTCGCCGACGCCTCCACCATCACCACCCTGCGCGACCTCATCGCCAGCCGCCCGGGCCCGCTGGTGGCCTGAAAAGGCCGCCCGCCTTGCGGAGCCGGCGGCCTGGGCGTATCTACGCAGGGTGAACCTCAGTTCACGACAGTCCGGGGAGTGCCCTGTCCAGGCGGCAGGGCTGAGATGGCGCGACGCCAAATCCTTTGAACCTGATCCGGCTGGCGCCGGACCGGAAAGTGGAGGCCGCTTTCCGGGCTGCACCGGCGCCGACTCAAGGCACGGGACATTCCTGGACGCTTCCCGGCGTCCAGGAATGTACCGCATCGGCGGAGGGACGGCATGACCACAGCGAACACCCGGCGTCCAGACCCATGTCGAGACGCGCCCGCCGTCTCGGTGGTCGGCGCCGGCGTCGCCGGAAGCTGGTGCGCGCTGGCGCTGGCGCAGGCGGGCTGCGCCGTCGCCCTGTATGATCAGGGAGCCGGCGATCTGGCCGGCGCCACCAGCTACTGGGCTGGCGGCATGCTGGCGCCCGATTGCGAGGCCGAGGTTTCCGAGCCGCTGGTGATGCGCCTTGGCCACCGCTCCCTCGCCCTGTGGCGCGCGGCGTTCCCCGACGCGGCGTTCCACGGCTCGCTCATCGTCGCCCATCCGCGCGACCGCGCCGATTTCGAGCGTTTCGCCCGCATCACGCCCGGCCACGAACGGGTTGGCGCGGCGGAGATCGCGGCGCTTGAGCCGGCGCTGGAAGGCCGGTTTCGCGATGGCCTGTTCTTTCCCGCGGAAGGGCATGTGGAGCCGCGCCGGGTCGTGCCGGCCATCCACGCGCGGCTGCGGGCGCTGGGCGTTGGCCTGCGCTTTGGCGCGCCGGTGGACCCGGAAAGCCTCGACGGCCTGGTGATTGATTGCCGGGGTATGGCGGCGCGCGACGCCCTGCCGGCCCTGCGCGGCGTCAAGGGCGAGGTGGTCACCATCGAAACGCCGGAAATCAGCCTCACCCGCCCGGTGCGTCTGCTGCATCCGCGCTGGCCGCTCTATGTGATCCCGCGCCCCAACAACCGCTTCGTCATCGGCGCTTCCACCATCGAGAGTGAGGACGACCGCATCTCCGTGCGCTCGGCGCTCGAACTGATGAGCGCCGCCTTCGCCATTCATCCGGCCTTTGGCGAAGCCCGCATCGTCGAGATGGGCGCCGGGCTGCGGCCCGCGTTTCCGGACCATGCGCCGCGCGTCACCGTCGAAGGCCGCATCGCCCGCGTCAACGGTCTTTACCGGCACGGTTTCCTGATGGCCCCGGCCATCGCCGAAGCGGTGACCCGCTGGATTGTCGACGGCGTGCGCGACGACGAACTGTTTCATATGGCGGGTCGCGCGGTGGCGGCCCCCGCGCTTGAGGAGGCGACGCCATGACCGACAATCTGACCGATGCGCCCGCCCTCAGGCTCACCGTCAATGGCGAGCGCCAGCAGGTGGCCGCCGCCAGCGTGCGGGCGCTGCTCGACGCCCTGGGCTATGACGGCGAATTCATCGCCGTCGCCGTTAACCAGGCGGTGGTTCCACGCGGACGCTGGGGTGAGGATGTGCTGCGCGACGGCGACGACATCGAAATTGTCTCACCACGACAGGGTGGATGACCGCCATGCTGAAGCTTTATGGCGAGGACATCGCCTCGCGGCTGATGATCGGCACGGCGCTGTACCCCTCTCCGGCCGTCATGCAGGCGGCGGTGCGCGCCTCGGGCGCCGGCATTCTCACCGTTTCGGTGCGACGGGAGACGGCCGGCGGCGCCGCCGGCGACAATTTCTGGGCGCTGATCCGCGAGCTGGGGCTGAAAATTCTGCCCAACACCGCCGGCTGCCGCACGGTGCGCGAGGCCGTCACCACCGCCCAGCTCGCCCGGGAACTGTTCGGAACCCCATGGATCAAACTGGAGGTTGTCGGCGATGACGACACCCTGCAACCGGATGTGGTGGCGCTGGTCGAGGCCGCCGACATCCTGATCCGTGACGGCTTCCAGGTGTTTCCGTATTGCACCGAGGACCTGACCGTGGCGACCCGGCTGGTCGACGCCGGCTGTCAGGTGGTGATGCCATGGGCGGCGCCCATCGGCAGCGCCAGGGGCATCGTCAACCCGGGGCCCCTGACCCTGCTGCGCAACCGCTTTCCGGATATCGCCCTGGTGGTCGACGCCGGCCTCGGCGCGCCGTCCCACGCCGCCCACGCCATGGAGCTGGGCTATGATGCGGTGCTGCTCAACACGGCCGTGGCGAAAGCTGGCGATCCGGTGGCCATGGCCCGCGCCTTTGGCCAGGCGGTGGCGGCCGGCCGCACCGCCTGGGAAGCCGGCCTGATGGCCCCGCGCGATTTCGCCTCTCCATCAACCCCTGTTCCCGGGACGCCGTTCTGGCATGCTGCAAACTCCTGACCGTTTCTATCCCATCGTCGACAGCGTCGCCTGGGTCGATCGCCTTGTGCGCTGCGGCGTGCGCACGGTGCAGTTGCGCGCCAAGGAGCTGGATCACGCCGGCGCGGTGGCGATGATCCGCGCCGCTTTGGCGGTCACCCTGCCCGCCGACGTGCAGCTGGTCGTCAACGACTACTGGCAGGCGGCCATCGACGCTGGCGCCGGTCACCTGCACCTGGGTCAGGAGGACCTGGCCGAGGCTGACCTCGCCGCCATCCGCAAGGCCGGCCTGACCCTGGGTGTCTCCACCCACGACGAAGCGGAGCTGGAGACGGCCCTGGCGGCCCGGCCCGATTACGTGGCCCTCGGCCCCATCTGGCCGACAACCCTGAAGGTCATGCGCTTTGGACCGCAGGGGCTGGCGCGGATCGGCGAATGGAAGCGCCGGCTCGGGCCGACGCCATTGATCGCCATCGGCGGCGTCACCCTGGAGCGGGCTCCGGACGTGTTCGCCGCCGGCGCCGACTCCATCGCCGTGGTCAGCGACGTCACCATGAACGCCAACCCGGAAGCGCGCGTCGCCGCATGGCTGGCCTTCATCAGGCGCGGCGCCTGACGCCTCTCCGCCCCGGCGCGGCTCTCAAGGCCCGTGCGTTCCGGAAGGCCATTGCGCTCTGGTCCATGGCCAACTGGAAGTGAGGACTGACGCTGGGGCGCGGAAGAGACGCCCAGGAAGAAACGTCAAATCCGGGGCTGGGCGCCCCCCGATTCGCTGCCCGTCGTTTTGCTTTCACGCGCGCAACCGCGCAAATCATTTCCCGCTTATGAATCGGAATCATTTTTCACGACGACGGATTGTCGCAGGACTCCTGTATCCACAGCACATTTTGCCGGGACGCTGAAACGGTCCGTTTTGCTTGCGCGCACCACGCCCTCAACATGGGATGGGCGACGTGGGACGCGTTTTTATTCCATTCCCAAATAAAGATGCAAAAGGCGCAAGAAGTTTTCCCGCCAGGCTGAACCGCCTCGCAAGAGGAATATAGTCAAGCAATGTGCATCCATGCCACAGTCCCATCGTTACACATGAAACCGTGCGCCACATTGTGGTCACCCCCCGCCATTTTCTGGCGCGATCCGCAACAACAAAGGACGGATCGTTGCTATCCAGGAAACAAGTATTTGCCGCCACCCTGGTCGGGTTCGCGGCGTTCACCACATCAGCAGCTTTCGCAGATAGTTCTTCAATCCGCCAATCCGGCCAGCACGGCGTCGCCAGCTGGTATGGACCCGGCTTCTACGGTCGCAAGACCGCCAGCGGCGAACGCTTCACGGGCAAGGCCCTCACCGCCGCGCATCGCACCCTTCCCTTCGGCTCCATGGTTCGCGTCACTGACAAGCGTTCCGGCCGTTCCATCGTGGTCCGCATCAACGATCGCGGCCCGTTCAAGCGCGGCCGGGTGATTGACCTGTCCGCCGCTGCAGCCCGCGCCCTTGGCATGGGCGGCGTCGCGCCTGTCGTCGTGACGCCGGTGGTCCGCACCGCCGCCAACGAAGCCCAGACATCCAACCGCTAAATCCGGGGTTTGTTCCCTGCGCTTTCCCGGCGCAGCAAAACCCGGACACGAAAACGCCGCCCGCGTGTTGCTTGAGGGCGGCGTTTCGATGTCCACGGCCCGTTCAACCTGCCGCCTCACCCGCTGCCAGCCGCCGTCACTCAATGCCGCTCCGGCTGGCGACACCGTTCTGCCCCGCCCATGGATCGCATCGCACCCCGTGGAAGGTTGCTGCACGCGCCCTGCTCCGGCAAAGCCCATACGCTGCACCGCTGCGATGGGAAACCTCGCAGAAGATAACACCCAGATCGAAACAACTTTCGTAAAATGAAAGAACTACACATAGTCTGACAAATAAATCTGAAGCCACCAGAATGCGACGACTGCATCAAATTTCTGGTGAAAAACATGTTTACATTCACGGCCAGCCGCGCCTGCTGCCTGCTCGCGCTCGCAACCTTCATCCCGTTCGCGGCCGAATCCGCGCCAGCCAAGCACTCACCGGCGTCAGCACGGACGCAATTCACCGGCAAACCATCCACGGTGCCCGACGATTACGTGCCAACGCCCATGGGCCTCTACGTTTCAAGCAAGTGCGTAATTACGATCACCGAGACCTCCAGCCCGTACAGCTCAATCAACCTTGCGCCAGAAGGCATCCTGCAGGGTGATGGAACGAGGAAGCCCATCCCCGTTTGCAACCTGCCGCGATACAACAGGGACGGATCGCCTTACGTGGCGGGCGGCGACGTCATGGACAGCGCCACCGGCAACCATGACTTGCTGATTTCCGCACCCTCAGGTGCATCCACCAATGTGTTAAGCAAAATTTCGAAGCCGACTGTTCCTTTGCCGCCACCAGCAAAGATTGCCGGCCAAACCATCTACTTCACCACAGCAATGTCGGCCAACAAAGACGCCGCGATAAATTTCCTTGCTTTCAACATGCCCGGCCACGCCAACACTTGGGCAGCAGGCGTGGCCGTCGCTGACTATTATGGCAATGTCATCTTGAATTTTGCAACGAATACATATCAGACATCAAAAGGCATATGGTATGCCGCCAACGACAAAGGAACCGCCCTCGACAAAACAACATCTGCGACATTTCAACAAGATATTCTTACACATTATAACGGATATATAAGCAAATTCGTTAACTATTATACAGATAATCTTCTAAATAATAACACGATTTTTTCAATTCAGACCTTTGACGTAACGTCGTGCGATATGCTGCCTCCCCTCGATAGCATTCCAGGTCAATACGCAGTGTCGCCATTCTATGGGAATCCGGCAATTTCTGTGTCGCCCAAAATATGGAGTAATGGTCTGTGCAATATGGCTGGGACAGTCGATCCTGGTGTATTCGGCAACGCGTCCACTTTCAGTAACTATCTGGTTAAATATGATACATCAACAGCCTCGACAGGCCGATCCGCCAAAATAACCTTCATCGCGAATTGAGAACGGCGTCCAGCCTGCAACATGGCTGTCCCTGGGCCATCGCTCCACCAGGCTGGAGCCCCGGGGACGCCGCATCCACCGCAGTCACACAAATTCACGGCAGCGGAACGCGGCCGGAACCGGCCGATCGCGCAAATTTTCTCGCACCGGCAACGGCCATATGCGCCGCATCCGTGGGAGCGCCCGGAGCAGCCCGGACAATGTCGCCCCCCAACGGCTTCAGGCCGCGCTCTTTCCATAGCCCGCCGGATCATAGTTCAGCACCGGCGCCAGCCAGCGCTCAACCTCGGTGACCGGCATGCCCTTGCGGCGGGCGTAGTCCTCCACCTGATCGCGCTCCACCTTGGCGACGCCGAAATAATAGGCGTCTGGGCATGACAGATAGAGGCCAGACACCGAGGCGCCGGGCCACATGGCGTAGCTCTCGGTGAGCTTCACGCCGATGCGCTTGTCCGCCTGCAACAGGTCGAACAGCGTTGCTTTCTCCGTATGGTCCGGCTGGGCCGGATAGCCTGGCGCCGGTCGGATGCCGTCATATGCCTCGGCGATCAGCTCGTCGTTGCTCAGGTTCTCGCCCGGCGCATAGCCCCAGAACTCGGCGCGCACCCGCTGGTGCATGCGCTCGGCGAAGGCTTCTGCGATGCGGTCGGCCAGCGCCTTGACCATGATCGACGAATAGTCGTCGTTGGCGCCCTCGAAGCGTCTGGCGATGCGGTCTTCTTCAGGCCCGGCGGTGACGACGAAACCGCCGATATAATCGGGTTTGCCAATGCCCTCGGGCGCGACGAAATCGGCCAGGGCCAGATTGGGACGGCCATCGCGCTTGCTGAGCTGCTGGCGCAGGGTGAAGAAGGTCGCCAGCGTCTCCTGGCGGCTCTCGCCCGTATAGAGGCGGATGTCGTCGCCCACCGCGTTGGCCGGCCAGAAGCCAATCACCGCCCGGGGCGTGAACCAGCGCTCATCGACGATGCGCTTCAGCATGGCCTGGGCGTCCGCGTAGAGCTGGCGCGCCGCCTCCCCCTGCCTGGCGTCCTCCAGGATCGCCGGGAAGCGTCCCTTCAGCTCCCAGGTCTGGAAGAACGGCGTCCAGTCAATATAGGGAACCAGCTCGGCCACATCGTAGCTGCGGAACACCCGTTCGCCGAGGAAGGTCGGCTTCGGCGGCGTCAGCGCCGCCCAGTCCACCTTCATGGCGTTGTCGCGCGCCTTCGCCAGCGGCAGACGCTGCTTGTCCGCCTCGGCCCGGGCGTGGCCGGCCGCCACCTTCTCGTACTCGGCCCGCACGCCGGCCACATAGTCCGCCGCCTGCATCTCCGAGAGCAGGCTGGAGACGACGCCGACGGCGCGGCTGGCGTCCGCCACATAAACCGCCTGGTTACGGTGATAGTTGGGGTGAATTTTCACCGCCGTATGCACGCGGCTGGTGGTCGCCCCGCCAATCAGCAGCGGAATGTCAAAACCCTCGCGCTCCATTTCAGAGGCCACGTGCACCATCTCGTCGAGCGACGGGGTGATCAGGCCGGAGAGGCCGATGATATCCACGTTTTCCTTGCGGGCGACGTCGAGGATCTTCGCCGCCGGAACCATGACGCCGAGGTCGATCACTTCATAATTGTTGCAGGCCAGCACAACGCCGACGATATTCTTGCCAATATCATGCACGTCGCCTTTCACCGTGGCCATCAGCACCTTGCCGGCGCTGGCGCGGCCGCCGCCGCCCGCCGCCTTCTCCGCCTCCATAAACGGCATCAGCCAGGCCACCGCCTGCTTCATGACGCGGGCCGACTTCACCACCTGGGGCAGGAACATCTTGCCGGCGCCGAACAGGTCGCCGACCACCCCCATGCCGGCCATCAGCGGCCCCTCGATCACGTCGAGCGGCCGTGTGGCGGTGAGGCGCGCCTCCTCGGTGTCGGCGTCGATGTATTCGGTAATGCCATTGACCAGGGCGTGCTCCAGCCGTTTCTCCACCGGCCACGTCCGCCAGGTCAGATCGGCCTCCCGCGCCTGGCGGCCGGCGCCGCCACGGAATTTCTCCGCCACGTCCATCAGCCGTTCGGTGGCGTCGGGGCGCCGGTTCAGCACCACGTCCTCGCAGGCTTCGCGCAGGTCCGGGTCGATCTCGTCGTAAACCGCGAGCTGGCCGGCGTTGACGATGCCCATGTCCATGCCGGCGCGGATGGCGTGCAGCAGGAACACCGCGTGCATCGCCTCGCGCACCGGCTCGTTGCCCCGGAACGAGAACGACAGGTTGGAAACGCCGCCGGAAATATGGGCGTATGGCAGGGTCTGGCGGATGCGCTGCGTCGCCTGGATGAAGTCGACGCCGTAATTGTTATGCTCCTCGATGCCCGTCGCCACGGCGAAGATGTTGGGGTCGAAGATGATGTCCTCGGGGGGGAAGCCCACCTGTTCGGTAAGAATTTTGTAGGCGCGCGCGGTGATCTCCACCTTGCGCTGCGCCGTATCGGCCTGGCCCTGCTCGTCGAAGGCCATCACCACCACGGCGGCGCCATAGGCGCGGACGATGCGCGCCTCCTGGATGAACTTCTCCTCGCCTTCCTTCAGCGAGATTGAGTTGACGATGCCCTTGCCCTGCAAACACTTCAGCCCGGCCTCGATCACCTCGAACTTCGAGGAATCGACCATCACCGGCACACGGGCGATGTCCGGCTCGGCGGCGACCAGGTTGAGGAAGTCGGTCATCACCTGCTTTGAATCGAGCAGGCCCTCGTCCATGTTGACGTCGATGATCTGGGCGCCGTTGGCCACCTGATCGCGCGCCACGTCGAGCGCGGCGGCATAATCGCCGGCGGTGATCAGCTTGCGGAATTTCGCCGAGCCGGTGACGTTGGTGCGTTCGCCCACATTCACAAACGGAATATCGTCGGTGAGGGTGAACGGCTCCAGGCCCGACAGCCGCAGCCGCGGCTCCACCTCGGGCGCGACGCGCGGCGCCTTGCCGGCCACTGCCCTGGCGATGGCGGCGATATGCGCCGGCGTGGTGCCGCAGCAGCCGCCCACCACGTTGACCAGGCCAGAGGCGGCGAACTCCCCCACCAGCGCCGCCATGGCCTCCGGGCTCTCGTCGTAGAGGCCGAATTCGTTGGGCAGGCCGGCGTTGGGATAGGCGCAGACCAGCGTATCGGCGACCCGCGACAGCTCCTGGATGTGGGCGCGCATTTCCCGGGCGCCGAGGGCGCAGTTGAGGCCGATGCTGAACGGCCGGGCGTGGCGCAGCGAGTTCCAGAAGGCCTCCGGCGTCTGGCCGGACAGGGTGCGGCCGGAGAGATCTGTGATGGTGCCGGAGATCATCAGCGGCAGGCGCACGCCCTTCTCCGCGAACACCTGTTCCGCCGCCACCACCGCCGCCTTGGCGTTCAGCGTGTCGAAGATGGTCTCGATCAGGATGATGTGTGAGCCGCCGTCGACCAGACCCCGGATCTGCTCGGCGTAGGCGTCGCGCACCTGGTCGAAGCTGACGGCGCGATACCCCGGATTGTTGACGTCCGGCGAGATCGACAGGGTGCGGTTGGTCGGCCCCACGGCGCCGGCGACAAAGCGCGGGCGGCCATCGCGACGCTCCGCCTCCTGCGCCGCCTCCCGCGCCAGCCGCGCGCCCTCGCGATTCAGCTCGTAGACGATGGCTTCAAGGCCGTAGTCGGCCTGGGCGATGGACGTGCCGGAGAAGGTGTTGGTCTCGACGATGTCGGCGCCAGCCATGAAATATTCGAGGTGAATCTCACGAATGGCGTCGGGTTGGGTCAGGATCAGCAGGTCATTGTTGCCGCGCAGATCATGGCCATGGTCGCGGAACCGCGCGCCGCGAAAATCCTCCTCCGAGAACTTTCGCCCCTGGATCATCGTGCCCATGGCGCCGTCGAGCACCAGAATGCGCTCGCGGGCGGCGGCGCTCAGGGCGGCGCGCGCGGCGTCGCCGTCGACCGCGCTGGCGGCGGTGGGGATGATCGGCTGGGTCGTGGTCTGGGTCATGGCTTGATCCGGTTGCGCGAAAAGCGCCGGCTGGGGCGGAGGAGAGAGCCGGCGGATCGCCGGGCGCTCCGCTGCGCGCCCGTTTTAACATGAATCGCCCCATGCGGCCGGCCGCACGGGGCAGGGCTGGCGTCAACCCGCCGGCTGGCTGGAGGCTCCGGCGGCCGGGCGCAGGCCCAGCAGATGGCACACCGCGTAAACCAGGTCGGCCCGGTTCATGGTGTAGAAGTGGATGTCCTCCACGCCGCGATCAATCAGCTCCGCCGCCTGCTCGCTCACCACGGCGGAGGCGATCAGCCGCCGGGTTTCGGGGTCATTGTCCAACCCCTCGAAGCGCTGCGCCAGCCATGCCGGCACGCTGGCGCCGGTGCGGGCGGCGAAGCTGGCCGCCTGGGTGAAATTCTGCACGGGAAGCAGTCCCGGCACGATCGGAATGTCGACGCCGCGCGCCTGCGCCCGGTCGATGAAGCGGAAGTAGACGTCGTTGTCGAAGAAGAACTGGGTGATGGCCCGCGTGGCGCCAGCGTCGATCTTGCGTTTCAGCATGTCAATGTCGGCGTCGAGATCGGGACTTTCCGGGTGCTTTTCCGGGTAGGCCGACACCGACACCTCGAAATCGCCAATGGCGCGGATGCCGGCCACCAGATCGGCCGATGACTGGTATCCCTGCGGGTGGGCGTGAAAGGCGTGGCCGGGCCCCTCGATGGCGTCGCCGCGCAACGCCACGATGTGGCGCACGCCAGCGGCGTGGTAGCCACGGATCACCGCGTCCACCTCATCGCGCGAGGCGGCGACGCAGGTGAGATGCGCGGCCGGCGTCAGCGCCGTTTCATCGACAATGCGCTTCACCGTGGCGTGGGTGCGCTCGCGGGTGGAGCCGCCGGCGCCATAGGTGACGGAGACGAAATGCGGCCGCATCGGCTCCAGCCGGCGGATGGCGCTCCACAGCTGCTCCTCCATGGCCCGCGTTTTCGGCGGAAAGAATTCAAAGGAGGCGCGCGGCGCGCGCAGGCTGTCGCGGCTCGCCCGCCCGCCCTGGCGCGCCGCCGCGCGCGTCCCGTCCCGTGTTCCCTGGGCAATCATCATGCAACCCCTGAATGCCGGTCGCCCGGCGACCAGTCTGTAATGACGCGCGGATCGCGGGCCAGCCACAACACGACCGTCAGGCCGCCCTCCAGACCATCCGCTCCACCGCCAGGCAAACGCACGCCCGGTTGTGGCTCAAGCCCGGCGGCGGTGAACCAGGCCGCCATCTGCGCATCATCAAACCCCAGCCGCCGGTGCTGATGCCCGGTGCGGAGAAACTCGTGTTCATGCGTGGCGAAATCGACTGCCAGCAGCCGTCCGCCCGGCGCCAGCGCCGAGGCGGCCTCGCGCAGGGCGCGGCCGGGATCGTCAAGAAAGTGCAGCACCTGGTGCACCACCACCAGGTCGAAGGCGCCGCGCTCCACGTCGAGGGCGTTGATGTCGCCCTGGCGCAATTCGGCGCGGGTAATGCCCGCCCGCTCCAGATTGGCGCGCGCCACCTGCAACATGGCCGGGCTGGCGTCGACGCCGACGAGGCGCTGCGCCTGCGGCGCCAGCAGCTGCAACATGCGCCCGGTGCCGGCGCCGAGGTCAAGCAGGGCGCGCACCGGCGCCGGGCCCACCAGATCGCGGATCGCCTGCTCCACCGCCGCTTCCGGCGCGTGCAGCGAGCGCAGCTGGTCCCATTCCGGCGCGATGCGGGCGAACCAGGCGCTGGCGGCGCGGGCGCGTTCCTCACGCACCTGGGCCAGGCGCTCAAGATCACGGGCCAGCAGCGCGTCATCCTGCGGCAGCGCGTCAACCAGCGCCCGCAGCGGCGCAGGCAGGCCGCCGCCGCCAGCCAGGCGGAAAAACGCCCAGGCCCCCTCGCGCCGCCGCTCCACCAGACCAGCTTCGCACAGCAGGCGAAGATGACGGGAAATGCGCGGCTGCGACTGCCCCAGGATGTCGGTGAGATCGGAAACGCTGAACTCGCCCCGCGCCAGCAGATACAGGATGCGCAGGCGCGTTTCTTCCGCCGCGGCCTTCAGAGCGACGAGAATGGCGTCAAACGAGACGTTGTCAGCGGCGGACACGCGCAACCCCACGGAAGGAAACCAGGGCGCGCGATGACGCCCAGGCGCTGAAACCAGCGTTGCGCGATAGATATAAACATATCTTTATATGGTCAAGCGCCGGATGCGCCGGGCCTCCCCGTGACCTACCGGGTCGCCGCCGCCGTGCGCGAGATCGGCAGCTTGCTGTTGCGCCGCACGGCGATGAGCAGCACGCCGCCGAGAGCGATGGATGAACCCAGCACCGTCCCCACCGTCAGCCGGTCCCCCGTCATCACCATGCCGAGGGCGATGGTGAACAGCGGGCACATCAACGTCAGCGGCGCGATCAGGCTGGCCTCATACTTCTTGATGAGGCCGTAATAGGTGGTGTGGGCGCAAACCGACACGACCAGGGCGGCGAACATCACGGCGAAAAACAGCATCCAGCCGCCATTGATCGCCCGCGGCAACACCTGCTCCTCCAGCAGCAGCGTGCCGAACGCCAGCGGCACGGCGCTCACCAGCCCCACCCAGGCCTGAAACTGCAACGGCCGCACCTTCGACATCTGCCGCATCATGATGGCGCCGACGGAGGAGCACACCGCCGCCGCCGCGACAAAGGCCAGGCCCGTCGAGGCGCTGACGCCGCGCGGATCCCACATCACCAGCATGGTGCCGCTGAACGCCAGCAGAATGCCCAGGCGGCGGCGCCAGCCGATCACCTCCCCCAGCACGACCACGGACAGGATGGTGGTGATCGGCACGCCAAGCTGGCTGACGATGGCGGTGGCCGACGGCGTCGCAGTCTCCAGGCCGATGAACACCAGCGCGAAGCTGCCCGCGCCCATGCACAGGCCGACCACCATCACCCGCCACAGCGGCTTCGGCGCCGGAAACAGCCATGGCGCGCACACCAGCGCCACCACCGTGAATCGCGCCGCGGCATAGAACAGCGGCGGCGCGTTCAATTCCGAGATCACCACCTTGCTGAGCACGGTGCTGAACGCCCAGGCCAGGCAGATCAGCACGAGAAGGACAAAATCACGGACGTTCATGGAATGGACCTGACTGCGGTCGCCACATGACGACGACTTCCGCGGACTTCCGCGCGCGCGACGTCGTCACATCTTGTTGAAAGGAAACGGCACGCAGGCTCTATCCCCAGCGCCCCAAACCGGCAATGGGCCAATGGATGGATCGCCTGATTTTGCATGGCTGCGGGACGATGATATGTGCGCTGCGCATCGCAGCCGGCGTTGGCATGCAGCCTGTACAAACAAACGCCCAATTGCCGACCCAAATCCGGGGCAGGCTTGCGACAGTGCGCTTTCCGCTTCTGGCCGGATCGCTTTTTTTCGGGATCGGTCGACGCCCTGGCCCACGGGCCTGGCGCCAACGCCGGAATGACAGGGACCCAGCAATGCATCTGGAAACGTCAGACGTCACGGGCGCAGGAGAACTGGCGGCGAAAGCGCCTTGCGACGCACGCCCGAAAGCTGGCGCCCCCCCGGCGACCCGGCGGGTTGAGACCATCGACATGTGGCGCGGCCTCGTGCTGGTGGTGATCTTCATCAACCACGTTCCTGGCAATCTGCTGGAACATCTGACCATGAAGAACTTCGGCTTCTCCGATTCCGCCGAAGCCTTCGTCTTTGTGTCGGGGCTCGCCGTCGCCCTCGCCTACTTCCCGAAGCTGAACGCTGGCGACTGGTTCGGCACCGCCCGACGTTGCATCCGGCGCGCCGTCAAGCTGTATGGCGTGCACCTGCTGCTCACGCTGGCGGCGCTGGTGATGTTCGGCCAGGCGTTCCTCGCCACCGGCATCACCGAACTGGCCACCAATCATGGCCGTGACATCAGCTTCATGGAGCCGGCGCGGGCGCTGGCCGGGCTGGTGCTGCTCAGCCACCAGATCGGTTATTTCAACATCCTGCCGCTTTATATCCTGCTGATGCTGGTGGCGATTCCGCTGCTGATGCTGGCGTGGGTGCGCCCGGCGCTGGCGCTGGCGATTTCCGTCGCGGTCTACGCCTGGTCCCGTTTTGCCGATTTTGGCCTGCCGACCTGGCCGGTCGAGGGCCGCTGGTTTTTTGACCCGCTGGGCTGGCAACTGCTGTTCACCATTGGCATCGTCTGCGGCGTGGTCTGGCGCGGCCGCAAACTGCCGTTCTCGCCGACCCTGTTTGGCCTCTCGATCGCGTGGCTGCTGGCCAGCCTGATCATCGTCACCAACGGTTTCGGCCAGTCCCCTGGACTATATGATGAGGCGCGCGCCTGGGCCGACCTCAGCAAGACCGATCTCGGCCTCGGCCGCATGTTCCACTTCCTGGCGCTGGCCTATGTGCTGTCGCAGATGCGTGTCGGCGAAGCCATCCTGCGCCTGCCCGGCGCCGACAAGCTCACCCTGATGGGGCGGCACGGCCTTGCGGTGTTCGCCATCGGCTCCCTGGCCAGCGCGCTTGGGCAGATTCTGCTTGCAGTCAGCCATGGTTCGCCCATTGTGGGCGTTGTCTATGTCGTTGCGGGCATTGTCGGGCTCGTGGCTTTTGCAAGTTGTCTCGAATGGTTCTCCACCGCACGCACACAGCGGGCCGGCGCCCGTCAGTCCCCTGTTCCCGGCGGCGCCAGCCAGCGCAACGGCGCGGGCGTCTGATTCCCGTCCTCTCCATCAGCTGCCTGATGTCTCTCACCGGCCTGCTCCCTGCGCAGGCCAAGGAAGCGACGGGTCCCGGAACGGGCGCCGTTGCTCCCGTGATGGCCCCCCTGATGATGGCTGCGGCGGGCGACGTGCTGGTGACGCCTCCGAAGCCCGCGGCCCTTGCCCCGTCTGCGCCCGGAAGCGACGCCCTCTCCCCGGGTCAACCGAGGGAGCGGGGCGTCATTGAGCGAAAGATCCCGGAGATGTCCCACGGCGACGCCCCTTCGCGCCCCATGATCCGTCCCCGTCTGAGCGCGCCGGACTGCGTCTCGGCCCGCCCGCTGCTCGCCACATCCGGCGCGTTGCGGCATACCGGCCAGCGGCTGGCCGAAGGCAAGCCGCTGCGTATCCTCGCCATCGGTTCTTCCACGACGGAAGGCATCGGCGCCACGGCGCCCGACCGGACCTACCCGGCGCAACTGGAAAAAGAGATTGAACGGCTGCTGCCGCACGCCAAAGTGGACATGCGCATCTCCGGCGTCGGCGGCGAAACCGCCGTTCAGACCCTGGCCAGGCTGGAGCGTGAGCTGGCGGCGCACAATCCCGATCTGGTGATCTGGCAGGTGGGCACCAACGACGCCCTCTCGGACGTGGGCGAAGAGACCTTCAAAACCCTGCTGGAGAAGGGCATCGCCTCAGTGAACGCCACCCAGGCCGACCTGGTGCTGATGAACCAGCAGTTTTTCCCCTCCATCCGCCACAAGGCCCGCTACGAACGCTTCGTCCGCATGGTTCAGGACGCAGGTCTGAAAAAGCGCGCCTGCGTCTTCAACCGCTACGCCCTGATGCGGCAATGGGGTGAGGATTCCGCCGACACCCTGCGCGCCATGCTGTCCTCCGACGAGTTCCACATGAGCGATCGCGGCTACGCCTGCATGGCCCGGGTGCTGGCCGATGAAATCGTCCGCGCCGCCTGGCAGGACCACGTCGACACCAGCGCCATGTAGCGGGCCCGCTCAGAAGCCGCCCCTGGGACGACCAGTCAGGCCATGTCAGCAAAGGCTATCCCGGGCGCTTTTTCCCTCCTGCCATGCCGCAACGGGCGGCCGACACGGGGGGCGGGGGCCGCCATATCCTGACCAGTCCAGGCAGCCGTGCGCCCTCCTTGCCGCTTCCAGGCGCATCGCAACGCCTACGGATCATGACGGCGCCATGGAAAGAAAAGCGTCAATCCGCAGGCCGCGCGCCCTTATTCAGGCTCGGGAACCAGTTCCCCGTGCCCGATCGTGAATGTCCGCAGACGCAGTTTGTTACGGTGGTCATCAACGCCGCTCCGGCCATCCGGCATGCGGCCGCGAAAATAAGTTTTCTGCCAGCCGGCCCGGACCGTATCGGGATCCCTCTGCTTCAGCCCCTTGTTGAAGGCGTTCCGTTCGGTTGACCAGCGCTGGAAGGCGCTGTTGAGGTCGCCGTCACCCTGGATCGCTTCAAACGACGGACGCACCGCCTCCAGGGCGCCCCGCGCCACGGGAAAGAAATGGCACACCGGCTCGCCAGCCTCGAAAACCACCGGCTGACCGGGCCGGGTGAACAGCCAGTTCATGGTGAAGGTATAGGGCGCCCAGTCGGCTTCAATCACCCCGGTCAGCGCCGCGATGCCGTCCTTCGGCCGGTTCAGCGGCCCGGTGACGAAGATGTCGTATCCCGGCTCGGTGCGGAACAGCACCGGTATGTGGAACGTCAGCACGCCGCTGCCGAAATGACTGACCGCCATGCCGTCGCCACCGCCGTGCACCTGGATGGCGTCCGTTCCGGCGCCCCCGTCCCACACCGCGACGAACCGGCGTCGGCACAGCACTTCCCAGCCATGACAATTGGCGATGTTGAGCGGCAGGCAGCGATAGGCAAAGCGCTGTGGCGTGGCGTCCATCCACGCCCGCTCCAGCGGCGCCGGCCGGATACTGACGGTTTGCCCTTCCAGAACATACCCGGTCAACTTCATTCCATCCCCCAGACAATACATAAGCTGCGATTCAGAATGTCGTTACTCAAGTATATATGAAACGGTCATATTGAATACATAAATATACTGGTCGGCTGACGCCCGCGCCGCGCGCCTTGATCGCCATCGCCCGCCGGGCCACTCTTCCAACGCTTCTGCTGCGGCGCGCCATGGCGCGAATGCTGGCGGCGGGCTGCGCCTTGCCGAACCCCCGGCCCACACCGGGACGCCGGCTTGCGCATGACAAAACAAATTGCCAACGCAAATGCATCAGGCGAGGAGCGTCATGTCAGGGAATTCAGCAGTTCCGGTTCGCGTTGCGGTCGCCCAGGCGGCGTCCCTGCCCAGCGACACTGTCGGGGCAGCCCGCAAGGCCGCCACCTTGATTCGCGAGGCCGCCGGCAAGGAGGTGCGGCTCGTGGTTTTCCCGGAAGCGTTTCTCGGCGGCTACCCCAAGGGCAACACATTCGGGGCGCCGGTTGGCATGCGCACGCCGGAAGGCCGCGAATCCTGGCGCAAATACCACGAGGCGGCGATTGATCTGGACGGCGAGGAAGTGGCGATCATCGCCGAGGCGACAGCGGCGACCGGTATGTTCGTGGTCATCGGCTGCATCGAGCGCGATCTCGGCACCCTGTATTGCACGGCGCTGTTTTTCGACGGCGCGCGCGGCCTGATCGGCAAGCACCGCAAGCTGATGCCCACCGCCGCCGAGCGGTTGATCTGGGGTTTCGGCGACGGCTCGACCATGCCGGTGTTCGAAACGCCCATCGGCCGCATCGGCGCGGTGATCTGCTGGGAAAACTACATGCCGGCCCTGCGCATGCACATGTACAGCCAGGGCGTGACCATCTATTGCGCGCCGACGGCGGACGACCGCGAAACCTGGCTGCCCTCCATGCGTCACATCGCCCGCGAGGGCCGCTGTTTCGTCCTCTCCTCCTGCCAGTACATCCGTCGTGACGCCTGGCCCGAGGATTACCCCTGCGCGCTCGGCGATGCGCCCGAAACCGTGTTGCTGCGCGGCGGCAGTTGCATTGTCGATCCGCTCGGCGAGGTGCTGGCCGGCCCGGTTTTCGACAGCGAAACCCTGCTGTACGCCGATCTCGATCCGGGCATGATCGCCAGGGGCAAGTATGATTTCGACGCCACCGGCCATTACGCCCGGCCGGATATTTTCCAGCTGATCGTCGATGACCGGCCCAAACAGGCCGTCTGCCGCCTGTCGCAGCGGGCGGAGGATTGAGGTCGCCCTTGCCGCCCCATGAAAGGCCGGCGAAGGCGCGGCCGGTGACCGTCCCTGCTGTCCTGCCGTGAAGGCCGTTCCTCCTTTGCGCGCTAGATGCCCGCCTCCGCCGCCAGCATGGCGCGAAGGCGGGCGAAGACCTCGGGAGACTGGCGCAGTCGCCCGTCGCCGATGCGCGTCGCCGGGGCCAGCAGGCGCAGGCTGTTGCTGACGAACACCGCGTCGGCGCGGCGCAGGTCCTCCAGCGTCAGCGTCTGCTCGGCGACGGCGAGACCGGTTTGCGGCGCCAGCCGCAGCAGGGCGGCGCGGGCAAGGCCTGGCAACGCCCCGGCCTCCACCGGCGGCGTCAGCATCCGCCCGCCGTCCAGCGCGAAAATATTGCCGACGCCGCAGCAGGCCACATCGCCGCGGGTATTAAGGAATAACGGTTCATCGCAGCCGGCGGCCCGCGCCCGCCCGGTTTCCAGGACATTGTCCAGATAAGCCAGGCTCTTGATCCGCGACGTCACCGAAGTTTCGTTGCGACGCACCGGCGACAGCCACAGGCTCAGCGGCTGGAACGCCGGCAACGTCGCCATCGTCGCCTGCGAGGCGATCACCGTCGGCGCGGCAAGCGCCGGCGGGGCGACGCCGCGCGGCCCCGCCCCGCGCGTCACCGTCACCCGGATGGACCCCGCCGTCAGGCCGGCGGCGGCCAGCGTCATCGCCTGATCGATACGCTGGCCCAGGTCGTATCGCGCCGCATCCAGCCCGATGGCGTCGCACGCCGCGCACAGGCGCCGCAAATGCCCTTCGCGCCAGACGGGAGCGCCATCAATCACCAGGGCGGTGTCGAATACGCCGTCGCCAAGCAGCAGGCCCCGGTCGGTCAGGTCGAACCAGGCCCGGGCTCCATCAACGGGGTGGCCGTTCAGCCAGATCATGGCGCCTCCACGCGGCGGCGATGCGGATGAAATTCGCCAGCAGCGCGTGACCATGCGCCGTCAGCACGGATTCGGGATGAAACTGCACCCCGAAGGTCGGATGCCGCAGATGCGACAGGGCCATGATTTCCCCCCGGGGGCTGCGCGCGTCAATGCGCAGATGCGCGGCCATCTCCGGGCGCGCCTCCACCACCAGGGAGTGATAACGCCCCACGGTCAGCGGCGCCGGCAAGCCGGCGAACAGGCCGCCGCCATCGTGCCGGATGGCGCTCGCCCGCCCGTGCAGCGGCTCATGCGCCGCCGCGACGACGCCGCCAAACGCCGCGCCAATGCACTGGTGGCCGAGGCAGACGCCCAGCAGCGGCGCGCGCCCCGACAATTCCCGGGCCACAGCCAGCGAAACGCCCGCCTCGTGCGGCGTGCAGGGCCCTGGCGACAGGATGATCCCGGTGATCGCGCCGGCCGCGCCCATGGCGGCGACCTCGTCCGCCGTCACCGCGTCGTTACGTACGATCCGCGTTGGCGCGCCCAGTTCCTCGCAATAGCGGGCGATGTTGAACACAAAGGAATCATAATTGTCGATGATCAGGAGCACGGCGCGCGTCCCATGCAAGCGAAGGCGGAGAACAGCCGCGCCGCCTTGGCCTCTGTCTCATCGTACTCCTGCTGGGGATCGGACAGCAGGGTGATGCCCCCGCCGGCCTGAAACACCGCCTCACCGCCCTGGAACGCCACGGTGCGGATGGCGATGTTGAGGTCCATGCCGCCATCGAAGCCGATATAGCCGATGGCCCCGCAATACACGCCGCGCGCCGCGCCCTCGATCTGCGTGATGATGTCCATGGCGCGAATCTTGGGGGCGCCGGTGATTGAGCCGCCAGGAAAGCTCGCGGCGATCAGATCAACAGCGTCGCGGCCCGGGGCCAGCCGTCCCCGCACCACCGACGTCAGATGATGGACATTGGCGTAGCTCTCCAGGGCGCAGAGCGCCGGAACCTCGACGCTGTGCGGCGCGCACACCCGCGACAGGTCGTTGCGCAGCAGATCAACGATCATGACGTTCTCGGCCCGGTCCTTCTCCGAAGCCAAAAGGGCGCTGGCGGCAGCGGCGTCCGCGTCCGGGTCGCGGCTGCGCCGGGCTGTCCCCTTGATTGGCCGGGTTTCCACCAGGCCATCGCGCAAGGCCAGGAACCGCTCGGGAGAGCTGGAGGCGATGGCCAGGTCGCCGAACCCCATGAACGCGGCGAACGGCGCCGGGTTTTCTGTCCGCAGGGCGCGGTAGAAGGCGAAGGCGTCAAACCCGGGCGGCAGGCTGGCGCTAAACCGGCGGGCAATATTGGCCTGGAAGATGTCGCCCGCGCGAATGTAGGCCTGGACGCGCCGCACCGCCTCGCCCCAGGCCTCGCGATCGTGGCTGGCGTGAAACGTGAACGGGCGCGAGCCCTGGCTGGCGTCACGCGCCGCGCCAGCGGCGGGTTCCGGCGACGCCGCCCCCGTCGACTGCCCGCCAGTCAACACCGCTTCCATGAGCAGCGCGCGCATGTTTTCGCCGCGCTCCCGCGCCCGCCTCAGACGGGCCGCACCATCCTCGAGCAGCCCGGAGGAGTAGACCGTCACCCGCCCCGTCGCGTGGTCCATCGCCACAACCACGTCGTAAAAGCCCAGCGCCACGTCGTCGACGCCGGATGGAAGCGCTGGCGCGATCTGTCGTTCGAGCGTCCGGCCGAAATCATAGGCGATATAACCGGCGCAGCCGCCCCGGAACGGCGCCGGATCAGCGGGGTCTGGCGGCAGGCGGTGGCGGTCAAGCAGCCGGCGCAGCGCCGCAAGCGGCGCATCGACAAGCGGCGCGCCGTTCCAGAACGCCCGCCCTTCCCGCACCCGGAATATCCCGAAAGGCTCCGCCGCAAGGAAGGACCAGCGCGCCGGCGCGAACCCCGCCTCCGAAGCATCCGCCGTCGCTGCGTCCGGCGTTACGGTGTCGAGCAGCACAAGCCCCGTCTCGCCGCGCCCGGCCAGCTGGCCCGCCGCCGCGATCAGATCTGGAAAGACGGACCGGTCTGGGTGCAGGTCGCAGCGCCACACGCGTTCATGATCCTGAGCATTGTCCGCGAAGCAATCGCCGCTTTACGCGATGACATGCGCCAAATCAAATGGCGGCGCGCCCCCGCTCCCGGCGCCAGACGCGCCGGTGGCCAAAAACCGGCCCGGGCCGCTGTCACCCTTGTTTCACGCCGGGACGGTTCAGCCCGGCGCCCGGAGCGACTCATCCGGTGCGCCTGCTCCGCCGGAATGCGCCTTACACGAACAGGGCGATGGTCTGCCGGGCGATCGCCAGCAGCTTGCCGGTGGGCGACCAGATCGCGGTTTCCTGGGTGGAGTAACCTTCGCCGATATCCTCGGCGAACATGCGCAGCAGCCGCCATTCGTGCGTGTCCTGATGCGCCTCGGGCGTGAAATCAACCATCCACGTCATGGTGCTGATCGGCCCGAACTCCTTCATCAGCGCCATCGCCGTGGGCGGCGGCGCGTCGGCCAGCGCCAGCAGGGCCGCGGCGGAGGCGCCGGCGGCTTCATCGCGATGCCGCAGCCAGATCAGGTACTCCGGGTCGGCCGAGCCGGACATGGGCATGACGCCGCCAGCGGTGCGAAACTCGAAATGCCGGGAGAACGCCGGCCCCTGACGCCCGCCGAAGAAATCCGGCGAGTCCTCCACCGCGGCGGCGCGGGGGAAAGGCTTGCCGTGATACTTCAGCCGCGATTCGCGCGCCGCGCCATAGGTCAGCACGGCGCGGGTGGCGACGCCCTGGTCGCTGACCAGATCGACGCCGATGCAAACGGCGGATTTGCCCCGACGCAGCAGCGTTGGCCGCACGTTCAGGGCCCCGCTGGCCGGGCCGATGAAACTGAACTGGGCCGAACGCAGCGGCGGCAGATCCCGATCCATCAACGCCGCGGCCTGGGCGCACAGGGCGGCCGACATGCCGCCATAGGTTGTGCGCCCCTGTAACCAGTCCTCGCTCACGAAAACTGAGGATCCTTCGCTGGCCGGCGTCATCCCCGCCATCAATGTTGAAAAAGGCGTCATCCGTACAACCTGCCCTGGCGTTTCCCCCGACAAGATCTGGCGGGAAATATTTGTGAATTCAATTTGATGGAGCAAGCTCCCGGTCTACCCTGGCCGGGTTTGCTCCGGATATCGCCCCTGCTCGCCGCCTTTCCTGGAAGCGCGGCAAGCCCGCGGGGCGGCCGGCGCGGAAGCTAAAGTGCAGATACATGACGCGTCAAGAATGCAGGGGCCGGCGGCGCCTGCCCGGCGAGAAGCCCGCCTTGAGACGCAGCCCGGCGCCGTCGACGCCCGCTTTCCACCGTCGCCCAATCGCCCCTGCGACAGCCCGCCACAGGCATTGGCGCATGCGTCGCCGCAATTTGGCGATGGAAAAATGCCGGCGACAAGGATTGCCGACGCCACGCGGCGGTCATAGGCTGCGTCATAGCAGCGCCCACGACGCGGGCGCGCCGGAGCGGGTTTCGTCATGTCGGGCGCCCACGTCGCGGCGTGAGTCAGAAACCGCCTTTACTCCAGCCTGGAGCATGATCCTGGCGCGACGCCGGTCCTGGTTTCGCCCATCCCTGCTTCAGGCGCTGCGCCATGGCGACAGGCTTCCCTGCGCCAGTTCAGGACGAGGTGGAGCGGCAGTCTCATGGATTATGTTGCGTTTCTGCTCAAATCGCTCGTGAAAACGGGCTCATTGAAAGTCATCGGCCCCGGCGGCGTCCAGACAACCTGGGGCGACGGTCAGGGCAAGCCGGTTGTCCTTCGCGTCAGCGAGAAGCTGTCGCGCCCCGGTCTGTTGCTGAACGCCGACCTGCTGATCGGCGAGGCGTTCATGAATGGCGACCTGGAGATCGTCGAGGGCGATGTCTACGATCTGCTTGAACTGGCGGCGAAGAACCTGTGGGCCAGCGGCCGCACGCCTCCGACTGAATTCCTCAACCAGACCTGGCGCCGGCTGATCCGCCGCGCCCAGCAGTTCAATCCCGTCGGCGCCTCGCGCCGCCAGGTGGCGCATCATTACGACCTGTCCGCCGCCCTGTTCGACAATTTCCTCGATCCGGACCGCCAGTATTCCTGCGCCTATTTCGCCAAACCCGACGACAGCATCGAGCTGGCCCAGGCGCAGAAGAAGCGTCACCTCGCCGCCAAGCTGATGCTGGAGCCTGGCCAGAAGGTGCTGGACATTGGCTGTGGCTGGGGCGGCCTCGGCCTCTACCTCGCCCGCGCCGCCGATGTTTCGGTGAGCGGCGTCACCCTGTCCGATGAGCAGCTGCTGGTGGCGCGCGAGCGGGCGGCCGCGAGCGGCCTTGCCGACCGCGTCGAATTCCGGCATTGCGATTATCGCAACGAACGGGGACGCTACGACCGCATCATTTCGGTCGGCATGTTCGAGCACGTCGGCATCAACCATTACGACGGCTTTTTCCGCAAGGTGCGCGACCTGCTGACCGGCGACGGCGTCGCGGTGCTGCACGCCATCGGCCGGTCCGATGGGCCTGGCGCCACCAACGCCTGGATCCAGAAATACATCTTTCCCGGCGGCTATTCGCCCGCCCTGTCGGAAGTTCTGCCGGCCATTGAACGCGCCGGCCTCATCGTCACCGACATCGAAATCCTGCGCCTGCACTATGCCGAGACGCTGAAGGCGTGGCGCGAACGCTTCAACGCCAATCGCGACGCCATCCGCGCCCTGTACGATGAAAAGTTCTGCCGGATGTGGGAATTCTATCTGGCCGGCTCGGAAGTCACCTTCCGCTACGGCGGCCACATGGTGTTCCAGATCCAGATGGCGAAGAAGGTGGATACGGTTCCCCTGACCCGCGACTATATGTTCGAGGCGGAGCAGCGCCTGCCGCTGTTCCCTGAGGGCGTCGCCAACCCCCAATCGGCCCCGCTGCCGCCGCGCCCGGCGCCCGCGATCGACGAACCCGCGGCGCCGCAGCCGGCGGGCGTGGCGAGCAACGACGACGCTGCGCCGATACCCCAGACGCATCCGATGGCAGCTGGCGCCGACCCAGCCACAAGCTCGCCGGCGGCCAGCGGAGAAGCCGGGCCGGCGGCGTCCCAGCCCCTCGACAGGCCGCGGGAACTGGCGGGACAGATTTCCGCAGCGGGCGGCTGAGGCGCTGGCCGGATGGGCGCCGACCTGGCGTCCGTCTGGGCCCCGTCCTGCGAAAAGTGTGGGCCCCTTGAGGGGCTCATCCATCAGAGAAAAGCCGGGAAATACCTGACTATCCGTCCTGCGGTCGAGCGCGAACAGGCGGATACCCCATGTCGACGGATCATCATGCGGCACGAACCCGTCAGGCGGCGCAGCGGCCCGCATGAACGCGTTACGCTCCAGGCCAGGCCAAAACAATCCTGGATCAATGCGGGCGCGATCCTGATTGATGTAAATCAATAATAGATATTGTTAACTAAAAAAACATTCCACAACAACAAGCGCCGACTCACACGAAACTTGATTGTGATGATTTTTCGATACATACTTAAGTATAATAACAATTAATTTTAATGAAGTGTGTCATATTGATATATTATACAATTGGAATGATCAAGATCATGGGCGCAAATGTCCTGAGTTTGAACCTGTTCTGCGATTATGCAACCCATGAGAAGTACTCAGCTATCGAGTTGCACATGGAACTGCCGGTTTCACATAATGATTTCAGAAGAATTCAAAATTGGCTCGACTTGGGTGAATGGGAAACTGCCAAAAGCTACCTTGTTGAGAAGTATCCGCAACACCGCGCCCTTCCAGGCCAATGGCTCGCTGCGAGCCAGGCCCGAAATGAAGGAGCCTTGACGCCGCCCAGGCTTGCCGCCGCAGGCTGAGCGGCAGCTTGTCTGGATGCAAATCTGGCGCGATAAGGTGAATACCAAACCTGAAGGGCTGGTTTGGGCGATCGTTGCCCGCTTCATGGCGGTCGCCCTCTTTTTTGACTCCCTTGCTCCGTTATTCCCGCAGATTGCAAAAAGCTATCATATTTCCGACGGAACATTCCAGGCCATGCTGGGGGCAAGCTATGTTGCTTTTGCCTTTTCACAGCTGATCTCCATTTTTATTATCAACCTTATTGGCCCCAGCCGCACATCATCCCTGTCCTGCCTCTATCTTGGACTGGCCGCCATTTTGCTATGCCTCATACAAGACAGCCATGTTTTTGGGGCCGTCCTTCTCTCAATGTTTGCCATCAACAGCATGGGTTCAAACGCGACCCGCGTGGCGCTGCGGCAAGCAACGTCAGACGGGGCGTACAAAAAGATTTATGCCTGGGCCACTGGCGCAATTGAAATCAAGCAGATCGCCATGCCGCTCATTGCAGGCGCCCTGAGCGCCGCCTTCGGTTGGCGGGTGGCGATGACAGCGCTTGTCACGCCCGTCGTCGTGGCGGGCGTCTCGATTGAACTGATCGACAGAAGACAGCCAGAAAAGACCGTTCGCGCCAAAACCTGGGCCCCCGGCCATTCAGGCTGGAAAACCCTTCTCACCATGCCGGCGTTCGTCAAACCAACGCTGATCGCCGCCGCGTTCCAGATCGCGTTTGCCCCCCTCAGCGCCCGCCTGCCGTTTCTTCTGGCCAATGACGCGCGCCTGACGCCGACAATGGTGGGCCTTGTATTGTCAGCATCGACCAGCGCCGTCGCTGGCGGCCTGTTTGTCAGCGGTTATCTGGCGCCGCGATGGCCAGGAAAAGCCCTGATGCAAACCGGCGCGATGATCATGATGGCCAGCGCTATCGCGATGCTCTTCAGTCATATGCTGGGGGTCTGTTGCGCGATTGCCGCCGCCATCATCATGCAGGCTGCTTTTGGCTTTATCATTCCGCCCTGCTCCGGCGGTGCGTTAAGCGCATCGGAACAGCACAGGATAACCGCGTCAGCCATATTCGGCTTCGTTCAGGCGATTGTCGCGGGGCTTTCCGTCGCCATTGCCGGCGCATCCGGGCTGGCTCCAACCGGCGCCATGACAATCCTGCCCGCGATAACGTTCGCAACGATCGTAACGGCTATGGTTATTATCCGGGAATGATGCAAGAAGGCGGCCCCCCCTGCCCGTGTCGCGTCGCCATAAATTCCCGCCTCCACATACGGAGGAATCTTCAGCGGAAGCCGCGCCCGGACACGCCGGGCGCGGGCGCCAAAGTCCGTTCCGCCCCAGGCGTCAGGCCGCGCCGCCGGCCCTGAAGCAGGCGGAGACGATCTCCTGGGCCTCGGCCTGGATCTGCTTGAGGTGGTCTTCGCCCAGGAAACTCTCGGCGTAGATCTTGTAAACGTCCTCCGTGCCGGAGGGGCGCGCGGCCAACCAGCCGTTTTCCGTCGTCACCTTGACGCCGCCGATCGCTTCATTGTTGCCGGGCGCGCGCGACAGGCGGGCGGTGATTGGTTCCCCGCCCAGCGTATCGCGGGTGATCTGCTCCGGGGTGATCGCCTTCAGCACCGCCTTCTGGGCGGCGTTGGCGGGAGCGTCGATACGGGCGTAGACCGGCTCGCCGATCTCACGCGTCAGGTCGCGATACAGCTCGCCCGGGTCCTTGCCGGAGCGCGCCGTCATTTCCGCCGCCAGCAGGCCGGCGATCAGCCCGTCCTTGTCGGTGGCCCAGACGCCGCCGTCGCGGCGCAGGAACGAGGCGCCGGCGCTCTCCTCACCGACGAAGCCGAGCGAGCCGTCGATCAACCCGTCGACGAACCATTTGAAGCCCACCGGCGTCTCCACCAGCCGGCGGCCGAGGCGCGCCACGGCGCGGTCGATGGCGCTGCTCGACACCACCGTTTTGCCGACGCCCACATGCGCGCCCCATTGCGGCCGGTTGGCGAACAGGTAAGCGATCGCGACGGTGAGATAATGATTGGGGTTGAGCAGACCCACCGACGGGGCGACGATGCCGTGGCGGTCCGCGTCCGTATCGTTGGCGAAGGCCACGTCGAAGCGATCGCGCAGGTCAATCAGCCGGGCCATCGCCCAGGGTGATGAGCAATCCATCCGCACCTTGCCGTCGTGATCAACGGTCATGAAGCGGAAGGTCGGGTCGACCGCGTCGTTGGTGACGGTTCCGTTGAGGCCATAGCGCTCGAAAATCGGCTCCCAGTAACGCACGGCGGCCCCGCCCAGCGGGTCAACGCCAATACGCACCCCCGCGTTACGCACCGCCTCCAGGTCAATGATGGCGCCAAGGTCGGCCACATAGGGGGTCATGTAATCGTGGCGCTGCACGCAGCCGCTGGCCATGGCGCGGGCGAACGGCATGCGCCGCACGTCGGCGAGGCCGCCGCGAATGATGTCGTTGGCGCGGTTCTGGATCAGGTCGGTGATGTCGGCGCCAGCCGGGCCGCCGTGGGGGGGATTGTATTTGAAGCCGCCGTCCTCCGGCGGATTGTGCGAGGGGGTGATGACCACGCCGTCGGCGAGGCCCCTGTCGCGCCCCCGGTTCCAGCACAGGATGGCGTGGGAAATGACCGGCGTCGGCGTCCAGGCCAGATCGGCGTCGACCCGTACGTCCACGCCATTGGCCGCGAACACCTCGATGGCGCTGGCGAAGGCTGGCTCCGACAGGGCGTGGGTGTCCTTGCCAATGAACAGCGGCCCGTCGACGCCCGCCGTCTTGCGGTGCTCGCAGATGGCCTGGGAAATGGCGAGAATGTGCGCCTCGTTGAAGGCGGCGTCGAACGCCGAGCCGCGATGGCCTGAGGTGCCGAAGGCGACGCGCTGGGCGGGATTGTCCACGTCCGGCCTCAGGACGAAATAGTCGGTGACCAGCCGCGGCGTATTGATGAGCTGCGACGGCTCGACCTGTTTGCCCGCCCGCGGGCTGATGGCGCTCGACATATAAGCTCCCCTTGCCTGAGACCTGGACGTCCGCCCGGAACCTGGACAGACGCAGCCCCATCATATGATCCGGCTCGCGGGGCCTGGAAGCCGCGTTCGCCGCCTTTTCAGAACGTGCGGCGCAAGCGGATACACAGGCCACCCTGCATTGCAATCGTCCAAACACGGCGAGGCCGTGGCGGCCGCGCGCCGCTGCGGCGCCCGTCAACAGCTCGCGCGACCACCCGCCACAGCCATCCGCCGCTTTATACGCCCCCCAGCTGTTGAATAATTCGCGACAGGCAGTATGGTAATTTCAGAAATTTCTGAAATTACCGCCTGAGCTGTCATGTCCATGAATCTGCCGCCGCTCGTCCAATCCTTCGTGCTTCATTTTGGTGAAATGGGCAGCCGCTGGGGCATCAATCGCACGGTCGGCCAGATCTACGCCCTGCTCTACGTCTCGCCTGAGCCCCTGTGCGCGGACGAGATCGTGGCGGCGCTCGGCATTTCCCGCTCCAACGTCTCCATGGGGCTACGCGAACTGCAGGCATGGAGCCTGGTGCTGCTGAAGCACCTGCCGGGTGACCGACGCGATTTCTTCACCACGCCGGATGACATCTGGGTCATTCTCCGCACGCTCGCAGAAGAGCGCAAGAAACGGGAAGTTGATCCAACCCTGTCTGTTTTGCGTGAAATTCTCATGGAGCAGCCGGCCAGCGACATCGAACGGCACGCCCAGCAACGCATGGCCGAGATGCACAACATGATTGAGCGGTTGACCAACTGGTACGATGATGTGAAGCAGCTCGACCAGGAAAGGCTTGCATCGTTGTTGACCCTGGGTTCGCGGGTCACCAAACTGCTTGAAACGACCGACCGGATCGTGTCCCTCGGCCGGAAACGGCGTCCAGCCACGAGGGGTTGAGACCATGCGAGGCAATCCCTGGCCGGCGGAAGCAGGGGGCGGCGCCCCTCTCCCGGAAACCGGCGAACAGGCGCCGGCGCTCCGGAAGGCGCCGACACTCCTGCGCGGCGCGACCGGAAGCGACGTCGACGCGCCCCCATCCGATGGCTCTCCAGTCATCGCAACGGCTCAGACAGCCGCGCCAGCAGATGATGCGACGCCCGCGAGGCAGGCCGACCCCACCCCCCCGCCTGCCCGCAAAACCCCGTCCGTCCGCAAGATCACGCCCGCCGGTCAGGGCGAGGGCGCCGCGCGCAACGCCGCCCTCATCCAGGCGGCGGCGGCGCTCATCTGGGCGCCGCAGGCGGCGCTGATCGCCTTTGCGATCGGCAGCCTCGCCCGTGGCGCGCCCGCCAGCGCCATGGTCGCGCCGGCGGCGGGCGTGCTGGCGCTTGGCCTGTTGCGCGCCGCGCTCGACGCGTTGGGCGTGCGCCGCGCCTTCCAGGGCGCCCGCCCGATTCTCACCGCCCGCCGGCTCGGCGCCTGCGAAGCGATGGCGGCGCGTTCGCCGCTCGACGTGAACCGGGCCGCCTCCGGCGAGGCCGCCGCCATCGTCGGCGAGCAGGCCGAGGCGGTGCAGGCCTGGCTCTCCCGTTTCCAGCCGGCGCGCCTGAAAGCCAGCATCGTGCCGTTGGTCATTCTCGCCTGCGTCACGCCCCTGTCCTGGGTCGCGGGCCTGATCCTGCTCATCGCCGCGCCGCTTATTCCGCTGTTCATGGCGCTGATCGGCTGGCGGGCGAAGGCGGCGAGTGAGGCGCAACTGGTGGAAATGGGCGCGATGAACGCCTTTTTGCTCGACCGCCTGCGCGGCCTCGCCACCATCCGCACCCTTGGAGCGGTGGAAACCACCGCCACGCGCCTGCGCGCCAACGCCGAAACCGTGCGCCGCAAAACCATGGCGGTGCTGCGCATTGCCTTCCTGTCCTCGGCGGTGCTGGAGCTGTTCTCCGCGCTCGGCGTGGCGCTGGTCGCCGTATACATCGGCTTTCACCTGCTCGGCGACCTGCCCTTCGGCGCCTGGGGCGGCAAGCTGACCCTCGCCCAGGGGCTGTTTATCCTGCTGCTGGCGCCGGCGTTTTTCGAGCCCCTGCGCGAGCTTTCCGCCGTCTGGCACGACAAGGCCGCCGGCGAGGCGGCCATGACGGCGCTGGACAGGTTGTCGGCGCTGGACAGGCTGACGGCGTCTGGCGACGGGCCCGCGGCAATTCCCCTGCCCGGCGCGCGGGGGCAGGACCGTCAGGACGCCGCCGCGATGGAAGCCGACGGGCCCCGGGAGGCGGCGCCAGCGCCTTCCCTGCCCGCCAGCGCCCCGCCGGCCCGTCCCCTGATGGTGACAGCGCGCGGGCTGCGCTTTCGCTATCCCGGTGCAGCGGCCCCCGCCCTGCCGGATGACTTCAGCGTCGACATCGCCGCCGGCGAACGCGTGGCGCTGCTCGGCCCCAGCGGCGGCGGCAAGTCCACCCTGCTGGCGCTGCTGGCCGGCCTCGCCGCGCCACAGCAGGGCGTCATCACCATTGGCGGGCAGCGGCTCGATGATGCGTCCGCCGCCCGGCTGCGCCAGCGCATGGCCTGGATCGGCCAGCAGCCGCATGTTTTCACCGGCGGGCTGGAAGCCAATGTCAGCCTTGGCCGCGCCGCGCCGGACGTCAGGGCCAGCGCCGGGCGGGCCCTGCGCTGGGCCAGCCTCGCCGACGTGGCCGCCAGCCGTGGCGGCGCCATCATCGGCGAGGGCGGCGTCGGCCTTTCCGGCGGCGAGGCGTTGCGCCTCGCCCTCGCCCGCGCCGCCTTCAACCAGGACGCCGGCCTGGTGCTGGCCGATGAGCCGACGGCGCATCTCGATCGCGCCACCGCCGGGACCATCGCCGAAAGCCTGCTGGAACTTGCGGAGGGACGCACCCTGATCGTCGCCACCCATGACCCGGAGCTGGCCCGCCGCATGGACAGGATCATTCATCTGGCGCCCGCCACCCCGCCGGAGGAACGCTCATGACCACCCCCGCGCCGGCCACGCCGCGCCGCGCCCAGCCGCGCAGCCAGGCCCTTTCGCGCAGCCAGGCCCTTTTGCGCGCCCTTGCAGCCGTGCTGAAACTGTTCTGGACCGGGCAGCGCAATCGCCTTCTGCTTGGCGCGGCGCTGGCCGCCTTCACCGTGCTGGCGGGCATCGCCCTGCTCGGACTTTCCGGCTGGTTCATCACCGCCACCGCCATCGCCGGCGCATCAGCCGCGACCGCCCTCGCCTTCGACGTATTTGCGCCGTCGGCCGGCATCCGTTTGCTCGCCCTCACCCGCACCGTCTCCCGCTATGGCGAGCGCCTTGTCACCCACGACGCCACCTTCGCCGTGCTGGCGGCGTTGCGGGAGCGGGCGTTTCGCGGCTGGGCCCAGCCCGGCGCCGCCCGGCGGTTGCTGCTTCGCCCCGCCCGCCTGCTGTTCCGCCTGACCAGCGACATTGACGCGCTGGATGCGCTCTACCTGCGCATTCTGGTTCCCGCAGCCGCCGCCCTGGGCGCGGCCCTCGCCGCTGGCGTGACCCTGGGGCTGATCAACGGCTGGTTTGGCCTGCTCGCCGGCTTCTGGCTGTTGCTCGCCGGCCTCGGCGCGCCGGCGCTGGCGGCCCGGCGGGCGCTGGCGCCGTCGCGCCGGCGCAGCAGTGGTCTTGAAACCTTGCGGCAACGCATCATTGAGCTCTCGGCCGGCCAGACGGACCTCATCATGGCCGGACGCGTGGCCGCCGCGCAGGCGCGCATCGCCGCCGCCGACGCGCGTCTCGCCCGCGCGGATGATGCGCTGAACCGCATCGAAGCCCAGGTCACGGCGGCGTTCGGCGTGGCCACGGCCGCGCTGCTCGCCGCCGCGCTTTTGACCGTCGCGGCGCTTGCGGAAAGCGGCGCCATCGGCGCGCCCGTCGCCACCATGGCGGTGCTGGTGGCGCTGGCGGCGCTCGAACCCTTCGCCGCCCTGCGGCGCGGCGCCATGGAGCTGGGCCGCGCCCTGCTGGCCGTGGGCCGCCTGGCGCCGCGCCTCGCCGACCAGCCCGCGGCGCCCGCGCGGCTGCGGCCTGAGGATGGGGAAACCGCCGCCACCCTGCGCCATGTCTGCGTGCGCCATCCCGGCGCCGCCCGCCCCGTGCTTGTCGACCTCGACCTGACCATCCGCGCCGGAGAGCGTGTCGCCATCATCGGCGCCAGCGGCGCCGGGAAATCCACCCTGCTGGCGTTGCTGGCGGGCGAACTGGAGACGACCTCGGGCGCGATCCGCAACTGCCCCGCCAGCCTGCTGACCCAGCGCACCGAACTGTTCCAGGACACCTGGCGCGGCAACCTGCAACTGGCGGCGCCCCAGGCCGACGACGCCGCGCTGATGGCGGCGCTGGCGGCGGTGAGCCTTGATGACGTCATCCGCAGCCGGGCGACCGGGGCGTTGCAATCACCGCTCGACGCCCCGCTGGGCGAGGGCGGAGCCGGCCTTTCGGGCGGTCAGGGCCGGCGCCTGGCCCTCGCCCGCCTGCTGCTCCGCGACGCGCCGCTCTGGCTGCTTGACGAACCGACAGAGGCGCTGGACGCCGCCACCGCCCGCGACGTGCTGGGGTGCGCGGCGCGCCTGGCCGCAGGGCGCACGCTGGTCATCGCCACCCATCTGCGCCGTGAGGCCGGGCTGGCGGACCGTCTGCTGGTGATGGACCGCGGCCGCCTGACAGCCGAAGCCCGACGCGGCGAGCCCGCGTTTGACGCCTTGCTGGCCGGGTTGCGGCCGGACTGAGTTTGACCGGGCCCTGCCCGGAGCGCCAGCCAGTGCTGGCCATGACCGGATTGCCGGCGCGCGACCAGCCACAGTCGCCGCGCCGGCGCTGATAACGCCGGGCCTTGAACCCGGTCGGGGCGATCGCCGTGAACGCGACAGCGTTCTGGCGGCCGTTTGGGGAACCATGGAGCGGCGCTCCAGTTGAAGCCTCGCGGCGCTGGCGACAACGCCGGCGAAGGGGCTCCAGCGGGACATGGAGCGCATGGCTTGCGGGCCGGGTTCGCCCGGTCAGGCGCTGACGTCCGCCCCCACAGGGCGGACCAACCAGGGGGCCGGGACAGATGTCCTGGCGAAACAGATGGAACTGGACATTGTCGCCCTGTCGCGACTGCAGTTCGCGTTAACGGCGCTGTATCACTTTCTGTTCGTGCCGCTGACGCTCGGACTCTCCATCCTCGTCGCCATCATGGAGACGGTCTATGTGATGACTGGCCGTCCGGTCTGGCGGCAGATGACCAAATTCTGGGGCGTGCTGTTCGGCATCAACTTCGCCATCGGCGTATCGACCGGCATCGTCATGGAGTTCCAGTTCGGCATGAACTGGAGCTACTACAGCCACTATGTCGGCGACATCTTTGGCGCGCCGCTGGCCATTGAAGGCCTGATGGCCTTCTTTCTGGAGGCCACATTCGTCGGCCTGTTTTTCTTCGGCTGGGATCGCATGTCCCGCGTCGGCCACCTGACCGTCACCTGGCTGATGGCCCTGGGCACCAATTTCTCGGCCCTGTGGATTCTCATCGCCAATGGCTGGATGCAAAATCCGGTCGGCTCGGTGTTCAATCCTGAAACCATGCGCATGGAGGTCGCCAGCTTCTATGACGTGCTGATGAACCCGGTGGCCCAGGCCAAGTTCGTCCACACCGTCTCGGCGGGCTATGTGTGCGGCGCCATTTTCGTTCTCGGCGTTTCAGCCTGGTACGTGCTCAAGGGCCGTCATCTGGAACTGGCGAAGCGCTCGATGACCGTAGCGGCCTCCTTTGGCCTTGCCGCCTCGCTGTCGGTCGTGGTGCTCGGCGACGAAAGCGGCTACCTCACCAGCGAACACCAGAAGATGAAGCTGGCCGCCATCGAGGCCATGTGGGAGACCGAGCCGCCGCCGGCGTCGTTCACCATCGTCGGCTTCCCTGACCAGGCGGCGCGCGAGACCCACTACGCCGTTCACATTCCGTGGGTGATGGGCCTGATCGGCACCCGTTCGCTCGATACCCCGATCATGGGCATCAACGAACTGACCCAGCGCGCCGAGGGCTTCATCAAAAATGGCGTCGTCGCCTATGACGCCCTGCAGAAGATCCGCGCCCTGCCGCGCGGCGCCGCCATTCCCGAGGATCTGCGCAAGACCTTCGAGGATAACGGCAAGGATCTTGGCTACGCCCTGCTGCTGAAGCGCTACGTGGACGACCCGCGCCAGGCGACGCCGGAGCAGATCCTCAAGGCCGCCAATGACACGGTGCCCATGGTGGCGCCGATCTTCTGGCTGTTCCGCATCATGGTCGCCTGCGGCCTGGTCTTCATCCCGCTCACCGCCGTGTTTTTCGTGCAGTCGGCCCGGCGGCGTCTGGAAGGCCCGCGCTGGCTGCTGTGGCTGGCGGTGCTGGCCATTCCGTTGCCCTGGATCGCCATTGAGGCGGGCTGGATGGTCGCCGAGCTGGGGCGTCAGCCGTGGGTGATCGAAGGCGTGCTGCCGACGGCGCTCGGGGTGTCGAGCCTTGGCGCGCGCACCGTGCTGATGACCATCATCGGCTTCACGGCGCTTTATCTCGTCCTCATCGTCATCGAGATGAAGCTGATGCTGCGCGCCATCCGCAAGGGGCCCGAGCCGGATGATGATCCGGAGGTCGCCCTCGTCCCCGCCGCCCTCGCGCCTGCGGAGTAAGTCATGATCCTTCACGAACTGATCTCTTACGAACACCTGCGCCTGATCTGGTGGGTGCTGCTCGGCGTGCTGCTGATCGGCTTCGCCATGACGGACGGGTTTGACCTTGGCATCGGCGCGCTGCTGCCTTTCGTGGCGCGCACCGACGTGGAGCGGCGCGTCGCCATCAACTCCATCGGGCCCGTGTGGGAAGGCAACCAGGTCTGGCTGATCCTTGGCGGCGGCGCGATCTTCGCCGCCTGGCCCCAGCTCTACGCCGTGTCGTTTTCAGGGTTCTATCTGGCGATGTTCGCCATATTGATGGCGCTGATCCTGCGACCGGTGGGCTTCAAGTACCGCTCCAAGATTGACAGCCCGCGCTGGCGTAACGGCTGGGACTGGGCGCTGTTCATCGGCGGCTTCGTGCCGGCGCTGATCTTCGGCGTCGCCGTGGGCAATGTGTTGCAGGGCGTGCCGTTCCGGCTCGACGACACCATGCGCATCTTCTACGACGGGACCTTCTTCGGCCTGCTCAATCCGTTCGCCCTGCTCTGCGGCGTGCTGTCGGTCTGCATGCTGCTGACCCATGGCGCGGCCTGGCTTGAGGTGAAGACCGAAGGCGCGGTGAGCGATCGGGCGAGGAGCATCGGTTCGGTCACCGCGCTGCTCACGCTCGTGCTGTTCGTGCTGGCCGGCGTCTGGCTCTATTACGGGATCGACGGCTACCGCTTCACCAGCGAGATCGTGCGCGGCGGCGCCTCCAACCCGCACGCCAAGACGGTGGCGCTGGCGCCGATGGCCTGGTTCGCCAACTATCAGGCGGCGCCCTGGACGCTGGTCGCGCCCGCGCTCGGCGTCGTCGGCGCGCTGGCGACCTTCATCGCCTTGCGGGCCCGGGGCGAAGTCTCGGCCCTGTTGTGCAGCAACATCGCCATCTTCGGCGTCATCGCCACGGTCGGCGTCTCCATGTTCCCGTTCATCCTGCCGTCCTCGGCTGATCCGAACGTGTCGCTGACGGTGTGGGATTCGTCGTCGAGCCACCTCACCCTGTTCATCATGCTGGTGGCGACGGCGGTGTTCCTGCCGATCATCCTGCTCTACACCGCCTTCGTTTACCGGGTGCTGTGGGGCAAGGTCGACGCCAGGGCCATCGAATCGGGCGGCAGCCACGCATACTGAGAGAGGGAGGACGATCGTATGTGGTACTTTTCGTGGATGCTCGGCCTGCCGCTCGCAGCCGCTTTCGCGGTGCTGAACGCCATGTGGTACGAGCTGATGGACGATCAGGCGAAGCAGAAAGCCGCCGCCCGCAACCATGCCGGCGCGGACCCCGCCTGACAGGACGAACCGGCCGCGCCCATCGCGCGGCCACGCCGCCGACGTGGGCCAGGCCCGCGGCTCCAGCATCTGGTGGTTCCTGGCGCCATGCGCCAGACAAACAGGAAGGGCGGCCAGCAGGCCGCCCTTCCCATTATGGCCGCCAGAAACCCGGCGAGTGACCACGGCGCCGGTCATCGCGGCGATGAAACAGACCCCGACATGAAAAAGCCCCGCTCCCATCCGGGGCGGGGCCTTCAAATCCGGCCGCCCCAAGGCGGGGCGGCGGGAGGCGCTTACCAGCAGCCCCAGGCGTTACAGCGACGATAGCCGTAGTAGCCATAGCGAGGACCGGTGTTGGCGCCGAGGATGGCGCCGCCCACCACGCCGGCGGCGGCGCCGACGGCGACAGCCGTGGCGGCCTGGTCAGACTGGCGACGGCTCTGGTCAAAAGCGGCGGCGACGCAGCGGTCGTAGGTGGCCGTGCCAGGACGCAGACCGGTCTGGCGGCAGGTCATTTCGGCGGTCACCGCCGATTCCTGGGCGCTCTGACAACCGGCGAGCATCGCGGCGACGCCAACGGCCGCGGCGGCGAGAGACCAACGAAATGACGACATGCGCTTCCCCGTTAAAAACATAACCGATACCTTCGCAAACGATATCCTGAGGCGCTTGTCAATACAGACCCATTTTACTTTACAGGAAGTACAGCCACGTCCAAGCCTTATCTTCCCCGGTTAACGGATTGGCCCAACAGTCAAGACAAAATCAGTTTTGAAAACGAACAGATAATTTTTTGAAATACGAAAACGTGGCGAAATAAAATCTCAATCTTCATGATTCAGCTGCATTATCGCCATATATGCTTCACGCCGCCGCCCCTGATAATTGAGACCCGCCGACCCTGACGACGTTCCTTCCAGGCCGCCGCCCGCCTCCCACGGCTCCGATTTACTTTTCATCAACCATTGACGCCACGCGCCGCCTGCCCGCCCCGGCCACCGGACGTTTGCGCACGATCCCGCCCGCTATTGCTGCGGAGCCACACTCTTTGAATGACATTTTCGTGATCCCACAGCCTGCGCCCGCGCGGCCGAGCCGCCTGCCGGTGGAGCGACAAATTGCCTGACTTAATTGTAGGACAATCGTGCGCTACAAAGCGCCGACAACAGGAGGAGAGCACCGTGGCCGTGACCGAAACCCAGCTTGCCGAACTTCAGGCCCGCCTGAAGGATTTCATGGCGAAGCACATCTATCCGAACGAACAGCGCTACTACACGGAGGGCGAAAAGCTTGGCCCGTGGCGGGTGATCCCGGTCGTGGAGGAGCTGAAGAAAATCGCGAAGGCGGAGGGGCTGTGGAACCTGTTCCTGCCCGACGACCCGCGAGGCGCCGGCCTCAACAACCAGCAGTACGCCACCTTGTGCGAGATCATGGGCCGCTCGGTGATGGCCCCCGAGGTGTTCAACTGCTCGGCCCCTGACACCGGCAACATGGAGGTGCTGGTTCGCTACGGCACGCCGGAGCAGCAGAAGCAGTGGCTGGAGCCATTGCTGGCGGGCGAGATCCGCTCCGCCTTCTGCATGACCGAAGCCGACGTCGCCTCCTCCGACGCCACCAACGTGCAGCTCGAAATCCGCCGCGACGGCGATGAGTACGTGCTGAACGGCCGCAAATGGTACACCACCGGCGGCACCGACCCGCGCTGCAAGATCCTCATCGTCATGGGGCGCAGCAATTTTGAGCCAGGCGCCAGCCCGCATGCAATCCAGTCGCAGATCCTCGTGCCGAAGAACACCCCCGGCGTGAAGGTCATCCGCCCGCTGCCCGTGTTCGGCTTCTATGGCGTGCCCGACCGCGCCTCGGAAGTGTGGTTCGACAACGTCCGCGTGCCCGTCTCGAACATGCTGCTTGGCGAGGGCCGCGGCTTCGAGATCGCCCAGGGACGCCTTGGCCCGGGCCGCATTCACCACTGCATGCGCCTGATCGGCATGAGCGAGCGCATCCTGGAGCGCATGTGCCGCCGCGCTGACGCCCGCGTCGCTTTCGGCAAGCCGGTTTCCGAGCAGACCGTCACCCTGGAGCGCATCGCCGAGGCGCGCATCATGATCGAGCAGTGCCGCCTGCTCACCATGAAGGCCGCGTACATGATGGACACGGTCGGCAACAAGGAAGCCAAGCAGGAAATCGCCATGATCAAGGTGGCGGCGCCCAACATGGCCTGCAAGATCGTCGACTGGGCCATCCAGGTGTTTGGCGGCGGCGGCACCAATAACGACCACTTCCTCACCGTCTGCTACTCGCTGGCCCGCGCCCTGCGCCTGGCCGATGGCCCCGATGAGGTGCATCGCAACCAGATCGCCCGCCTGGAGCTGAAGCGCCACCGCAACACCGACCCGGACTTCACCGGCGGTCGCGGCCTTGGCTTCACCCGCCAGGAGGCCCAGGAGTTCGCTGACGCCGGCCTGTGGCCGCGCCCGGCCGACTGGACCGAGTAAACCGCGACAACGCCCGGCGCCGCGTGCGCCGGGCGGCCCGTCAGGGCGCCGCGCCCGACATCCCGGCGGACACGCAGCCCGCCGGCCTGAGAACGCGCCGGGTCGACGCCGGCGCCCGCCCCAGCAGGCGCGCCGGACGGATGGGACGGGCGACGAGGGCGCCGCCGCAATTGGGGCAGACGCCACCCAGCGTCTGGTCCGCGCAACTGGCGCAAAACGTGCATTCGAACGAACAAATACGCGCATCGGGGCTGGACGGCGGCAGGTCGCGGTCGCAGCATTCGCAATTGGGGCGCAGCTCCAGCATCGGGCTCCTCCATCAGCACGCTGATATCCTACATGGCCAACCCACCATCACCTACTGCAGCGCCTGCCGCCGCCAGCTCCCGTGACAGCCTGTTCAGCGCCATTGTGCGCGGCCTCTATGAAGGCCGCTACGCGCCGGGGCAGCGGCTGGTGGAAGCTGACCTGACGGCGGAATATGGCGTCAGTCGCGGCCCGGTGCGCGAAACCCTCAGCCGCCTCGCCGCCGAGGGCATCGTCACCCTGTCGCCGGGGCGCGGCGCCGCTATCCGCAAGCTGGGGTGGCGGGAGGCCATTGATCTGCTGGAATTGCTGGAGGCGCTGGTCGGTCTCGCCGCAGCAGCCGCCGCGCGCCGCGCCGCCAGCGACGCCGCCGGCGCCGCGCGCCTCGCGGCGGCGGCGAAGCAGCTCGCCGCCTTCGACCACGCCGCGCTCACGCCGGATTACGCCCTGGCGCGCGACCGCTTCTATGGAGCGCTGGTTGATCTTGCCGGCAACGCCGAACTGGCCCGGGTCATGCCGCGCGTGCAGTCGCACCTACTGCGCATCCAGTTCCGCGTCCAGGTGGCGCGTTATGACGAACTGCGGCACCAGGATTACGCCGTGATTGCCCGCGCCGTTCTTGCCGGTGACGGGCAGAAGGCCCGCGCCGTCACCCAGCAGCACTTCCGCCGCATGATCGATGTGATGGACGAAGGCCGGCCTGAAGCCTGACCTCCGCCCGGCTCAGGCCTTGAGCCGGTAGCCGGTGCGGAACATCCAGCCGATGATGGCGAGGCAGGCGACCATGAAACCGAGCGTCATGACGAGGCTGACGACGATGTTGACGTCCGAGGTTCCGAAGAAGCTCCAGCGGAAGCCGCTGATCAGATAAACCACCGGATTGAACAGCGACACCGAGCGCCAGAACGGCGGCAGCATGTCGATGGAATAGAAACTGCCGCCAAGGAACGCCAGCGGCGTCACCACCAGCATCGGCATCAGTTGCAGCTTCTCGAAATTGTCGGCCCAGATGCCGATGGCGAAGCCGAACAGGCTGAAGGTGACGGCGGTGAGCACGAGGAAGCCCAGCATCCAGAACGGGTGCTGCACGGTCAACGGCGTGAACAGGGCGGCGGTGGCGAGGATGATCAGGCCAAGCATCACCGATTTTGTCGCCGCCGCGCCCACATAGGCGGTGACGATCTCCACCACCGATATGGGCGCGGAAAGCTGCTCATAGAACGTGCCGACGAAGCGCGGAAAATAGATGCCGAACGAGGCGTTGGAGATGCTCTGGGTCAGCAGCGACATCATCATCAGGCCCGGCACGATGAAGGCGCCGTACGGCACGCCGCCCACCGCGCCCATGTGGCCGCCAATGGCGGCGCCGAACACCACGAAGTACAGCGCGGTGGAAACCACCGGCGCCACCACGCTTTGCAGGATGGTGCGGCGCGTCCGGTCCATTTCATAGCGATAGATCGCCGCGATTGCGCGCAGGTTCATTGGGCGCCCTTCACCAGGTCGACAAAAATATCCTCAAGCGAACTGCGCCGCGTGTCGATGTCGGCCACGGTCAGTCCCTCGGCGGCGATATCGGCCAGCAGGCCGGGCATGCCGGCCCGCACCCGCGCCGGTTCATAGATCCAGGTGAGCGCCCGGCCATCGTCGCCCAGCCGCACGCCGCGCTCCGCCAGCCGCGGCGGCAGCGTCGCCAGCTGCGAGGCCAAAGTGACGGTCACCTGCTTGCGCCCCAGCTTGCGCATCAGGGCGTCCTTTTCCTCCACCAGCATCAGCCGGCCGCGGTTGATGACGCCGATGCGGTCGGCCATCTCCTCCGCTTCCTCGATGTAATGGGTGGTGAGAATGATGGTGACGCCAGCGTCCTTCAGCCGCCGCACCAGCCGCCACATGTCGCGGCGCAGGTCAACGTCGACGCCGGCGGTCGGCTCGTCGAGAAACAGGATGCGCGGCTCGTGCGACAGCGCCTTGGCGATCATCACGCGCCGCTTCATGCCGCCGCTCAGCGTCAGGATCTTGTTGTCCTTCTTGTCCCACAGGGACAGATCACGCAGGATTTTCTCGATCAGCGCCGGATTGGGCGGCTTGCCGAACAGGCCGCGGCTGAAGCTGACCGTGGCCCACACCGTCTCGAACGACTCGGTCGCCAGTTCCTGCGGCACCAGGCCGATCTGCGCGCGCGCCTTGCGGAACCCGGCGATGCTGTCATGGCCGTCGACGCTCACTCGCCCGGTGGAGGCGTTGACCAGCCCGCAGATGATCGAGATCAGCGTCGTCTTGCCGGCGCCGTTGGGCCCGAGCAGGGCGAAGATCTCGCCCCGCTCGATATCGAGATTGAGCGGATGCAGGGCGGTGAACCCGCCGTCATAGGTCTTCGAAAGATCGGAAATGGACAGAATCGTCGACATGGCCGCCTGTATACGCCGCCCGCCGATCTGTTACAGGAAATATTTTGCACGCCCGGCATGCCGGAGCCTGCCCCGGCCTCCCCCGACCGTCATGGCCGGGGCAGTCCCGCCCATGACGTGGAGAGACAGGGCGGGAACGTCACGCCTCCGGGCGCTTCAGCGGGCGCAGCGCGGCGGTGGAGCTGGCGCGGGCGATCAGTTCGCCGTCCATGTCGCGCAGTTCACCCTCCAGGAAGGCGATCGACCTGCCCCAGCGGGTGATCCAGCCGGTGGAGCGGTATTTGCCGGGATGGGCGGCGAGCAGGAAGCTCACCTTGATCTCCAGGCTGGGCACCATGACGGTGAAGCGTGATTTGGCGATGCAGGCGTGCGCCATGGCGGCGTCGATCCAGCCGGTGACAATGCCGCCCTGAACAATGCCGCCGCGCGGATGACCGACTACCGAATGGCAATGATCCTGGGTGGCGGTCCACTCCATGGTGGTTGTTTCAGTTTCCACGTTGTAACCGGCGATGCCGCCGCCAAGGGTGCGCAGGCATGGGTTCACGTTCTTGCGAAATGTCTGGAGAATTTCCTGCTCGGTCACGGGCGTTTCCTGTCTGCTGTTTCCCTCCCCATGCCCCGTCGTTCCTGCGCGGTCAATGCCCGGCGCCTTGCCGCCCGCCGCCCGCCGCCCGCCGCCCGCCTGCAGCGCTTGACCCGCCCGGCGCGCAGCGCGTATGAATTTGCATATATTTTCATAATAAAATTTCCAAATTGTCTGTGACAATTATTATATATGAGGCGCCAAGATGCCATATATTGTCGCGATCATCGCCGGATTATCCGGGTTTTTGTTTGGATACGACGAAGGCGTTATTGCCGGCGCGCTCAGCAGTCTTCGCCAGGCGTTCATCATCTCACCGTGGCTGGAGGGCTGCATGACCGCGGCCGTGCCATTTGGCGCGTTGTTCGGCTCGCTGGCCGGGGGCTGGCTCGCCGACCGCTACGGACGACGCGGCGCCCTGATCCTTGCGGGGACCATGTTTTCCATCGGCGCGGTGGTGTCGTCGCTGGCCTGGGACGCCGCCTCGCTCACCGCCGCGCGCCTGGCCATCGGCCTCGCCATTGGCCTGGCGGCGGTGGCCGCGCCGCTCTACATTTCCGAGAATGCCCCGGCCCGCCATCGCGGCATGCTTGTGTCGTTCTATCAGCTGGCGATCACCCTCGGCATTCTCGGGGCTTACGTCGCTGGCTATGTGTTTGAGAGCAGCTGGCGCACCATGTTCGCCATCGGCATGATTCCGGGCGCGATACTCGCCATCGCCATGGCGGCCATGCACGATACCCCCCGCTGGCTGATGCTGCGCGGACGTGAGACGGAAGCCCACGGCGCCCTGGTCCGCAACGGCCTCGGCGCCCAGGTGGATGCGGAGCTGGAGGGCATCCGCCGCTCGATCGCCGCGACGCCGGCGAAGGTTCGCTGGTCGGCGCTGTTTTCTCGGCGCGTTCTGCCGGCCACCACCGTCGCCGTCGGTCTGTTCGTGTTGCAGCAGCTGAGCGGCATCAACGCGGTGATCTACTACGCGCCGCTGGTGTTTCACGAGGCCGGCTTCGGCAGCCACAGCGCCCAGCTTCTGGCCACCATCGGCATTGGCGTGGTCAATGTGGCGATGACGCTTGTCTCCATGGCCCTGATCGACCGCATCGGCCGGCGCCGCATGCTGTACATCGGCTTTGCCGGCGCGGCTGTCAGCCTCGCCGTGATCGCCAGCGCCGCGGCGAGCCGCCTCCCGTGGCTTAACGCCGTGGCCTTCGCCAGCCTGCTGGCCTATATCGCCGCCTTCGCCATCTCCATCGGCCCGCTGCCGTGGCTGATGATGTCGGAAATTTTCCCGATTGACGTGCGCCCGCTCGGCATGGGGCTGGCCTCCATTGCCAACTGGGCGTTCAACGCGCTGGTGGTGTTCGCTTTTCCGGCCCTGCTCGGCATGATGGGCCTGACTGGCGTATTCGCCGGTTTCGCCGTCGCCTGCCTCGTCGGCGTGGCGTTCACCTGGGCGCTGGTGCCGGAAACCACCGGCGCGTCCCTGGAGGACATCGAGGCGCGGCTGACATCGGGTGAACGCCTTCGCGACATGACGCGGGTTGCCTGACGCCCCTTGCGCAGGGACGGCGCGGCGCGTTTTCCACCGGGAAAAGCGCCGCCCTAACCCCCGCCCACCACGCTCGCCGCCACATTCACCCCGAGCGCCAGCACCGCCGTGTTGAAGAAGAACGCGAGCACCGAGTGCCCGGTCACCAGCCGCCGCATCCGCCGGCCGGCCACACAGACGTCGGCGGTCTGACAGGCGACGCCGATTGTCAGGGCGAAATAGGCGAAATCGAAGTAATCCGGCGTCTTCTCGTGATCGGGAAACAGCAAACCGCCGCCCTCCGCTTCATACCAGGCGTGGGCGTAGTGCAGCGTGAACGCCACGTGCATGAACATCCAGGCGCTGAAGATGGTCAGGACGCCAAGGCCGATATACCAGGACCGGACGCCGGCCGGCAACCGGGGCGCGGCGCCGAGCACCGAGGCGATGGCCACGAGGCAGGCGCTCGCGGCGATGCACGAAACCAGCAGGATAATCGCGGCGCCTTCATCCTGCTCGGCCGCGCGCCGCCGCATGCGGGCGGCGTCGGAGCGCAGCATCACCACCACCGTCAGCAGCAGCCAGAGCACCGCGCCGACATTCCAGGCGACCAGCAGGCGCGCCGGGCCGGACAGGGCGCCAGCCCAGGGCAGCCAGCCGGCCGCCAGCCACGTGGCGGCCATCACCAGGAAGGCCCCGAAGGTGCGCGCCCGCCCGCGGATGATGCGGATGACCCGCCGCGCCAGACCATGATGATGCCGTTGGACGCCGTCCGTCATGGGTTGCTCCGCTCACGGGCGCGAAGTTGCAGCGCCTGCCCGCGCCTTTGAGATTCAGGTCCCGCCAGGATTCAGTCCCTCGCGCGGGGACTTCAGGCCCGCCGCGCCACGACAAACCGGCGCGGAAACGGCAGCAGGATGACGCCGTCGCGCTGGGGCGGATACGCCTCGCTCACCGCCTGGGTGTAAGTATCCAGGAACCAGGCGCGCTCGTCCGCGTCCAGTGGCTCAAGGAACGGGCGCAGCCCCGTGCCCATCACCCATTGCGTGATGCTGGCCGGGCTGGCCATGCGATGATGGTAGGTGACGCCCCAGATATCGAGGTCACTGCACAGGCCGCTGAGGGCGTCATAACAGACGCCTGCCGGCTCCAGCGGCCGGCGCTGGATGATCGCCCCCGCCAGCTTGCTGGCGAACGGCGCCTCCTGGGCGATCTCGCGCATCAGCCGGTGCGAGGGCTGCTCCAGATTGTCGGGCATCTGCACCGCCAGCACCGCGCCGCTGGACAGGGCGGCGAGAATCCGCGCCATGGCGGCCAGATGACCCGGCACCCACTGGAACACGGCGTTGGCGAACAGCAGGTCGGCGTCCGCCGGCGGCGTCCAGGAGGAGAGATCGGCCCCGGCGAAGGCGACCTGCGGCAGGCGCCGGCGCGCCTCCTCCAGCATGTCGGGTGAGGAATCCAGCCCTTCCAGCCGCGCTTCCGGGAAGCGGTCGGCCAGCAATTCTGTCGAATTTCCCGGCCCGCACCCCAGGTCGAATATCCGGGTGGGCGCGGCGTCCCCGCCCGGGCCGTAACCGTGCCCGGGAACCCGCGCCAGCAGGTCGCGCGCCGCCCGGGTGCGCTCGTCCTCAAACTTCAGATATTGCGCGGGGTTCCATGCGGTCACGGCGTCGCTCCCTGTTTTGCGGCGGCGGCAATGGCTTTCAGCGTCTCCGGCGTCGGCCAGCAGTCCGTGCGCAGGCCGCTGGCCTTCTGGAAGGCGCCCACGGCGAGACGGGTCTTCATGCCGGCGAAGCCGTCGATTTTCTCACGATACAGGCCAAGGCGGGTCAGGTCGCGCTGCATGGCGGCCAGTTGCGCGGCGGAAGGCTGCATGACCTTGCCCCAAGGCGTGGCGAACGGGCCGCCGCCGGCGATGCGATCGGCCAGATGGCCGACGTACAGCACGTAAAGATCAGAAAAATTGTATGCCTTGAGCACGAAGTAATTCGCCCCGACCAGGAAACCGGGGCCATAAACGCCCGCTGGCAGCAGCAGCGCCAGTTGCGCTCCGCGCCCGGGGGCCGGGCCATTCTCCGGCCGGTAGCCGGCGGCGGACCATTGCGTCCACGGGCGCGGCGCATCCGGATCGGCCATGGTGCAGTCGGCCCGCGCCGGCGGCGCGACCTCGTAGGCCCAGCGTTCCCCGGGCCGCCAGCCTTCGCCGCGCAGATGGTTGGCGATGGAGGCCAGGGCGTCGGGAACCGAGGTCCAGATATCGGCCCGCCCGGCGCCATCCAGATTGACGCCATAGCGGTAGTATTGCGACGGCAACATCTGCGTCAGCCCCATGGCGCCAGCCCATGAGCTTTTCATCGCCGGGCGGCTGACGACGCCGTCGTCCAGCATCTTCAACGCATACAGGAATTCTTGGGCGAATGTCTCGCGGCGGCGGCCGGTCCACGCCTGGGTCGCGAGGGTGCGCAGGCCGTCATATTTGCCTGTATTGGCACCATAGCCGGTCTCGCGACCGAAGATGGCCAGCGCCACCGCGCCTGGCACGCCGAAGCGCTGCTCGATGGCCGCGAGCTGCGGCCGGTAGCGCGCCGCAAGGCTGGCGCCTTGCGCCGCCGTCGTCGCCATGGCCCGGTCCGAAAGATACTGCGCCGGCGTGGCGCTGAACTCACGCTGGCCCGCGTGCGAGGGCTTGCGGGGGCCACGATCGAGATTGGGCAGGGACAGGTCTGGCGTCAGCCCGGCGGTCTCCCGCTCCCAGGTCGCCGCCGAAACGCCAAGCGCCAGCGCCTTCGGGCGCATGGCGGCGAGGAAGCCGGCAAAATCGCCGCTGGCCGGCTGGCCGGCTGACCTGCCAGCGCCTCCGCCGGTTTCCCGGCCAGCGCCCTGGGCCCCGCCTGCCCCGGCAAGCGCCGCCGCCAGCAGCATGGCCACCCCTGTCCCGCGCATCCATCCCGCGCCGCGCGCCATCATTCACCCTTTCCGCAAAACCCTGCCCGCCAGCGCTGCCCTGGGCGCCAGGGAGTGACTATATGACTGGAGACGGCATATGATCGCGGACAGATGAAACATTTCTTTTCAACAGAATGGAAACCGGGGTCCGGTCCGGGCGTTCGGCGACGGGGCGCCGGGGGATACTCGCGTCCCGCCGGGCCACAGGCGCCGCCAGCATCTGTTGACGCGGGCGGGATTGCCGCCGCCGTGGAGCGAAAATACGTGGAGCGGAAATACCGGCGCCGGACCGGCGCATGCGGCATGTCCAGGCCGGCGCTGGCGGGTTTCGCGGCGCTCTTCGCGGTGAGCGGGGCCGGCCCGATCTGGACTGGCCCAGCCGCCGCCGGACCGGTTGAGGACGCGCTCGCCTATTGCCGCTCCGTTGGCGACAACAACATGATCAACGCCGTCCCGCCAGACATGCTGGAGAGAACGGCGAAAAAGCTTGGCGTGACCCTGCCGGCCAACGAACCGGCGCGCGCCGTCTGGCGGTGCATGGACGGCGCCGTGATGGTGTGCATCGCCGGCGGCAAGCGCTTTTGTGGCCGCGCCGACACCCAGGTGGTGCCTTCGCCCGAAGCCCGCAAATACTGCCACGACAACCCCAGCGCCGTGGACGTGCCCAGTTGGGCCACCGGCCGGGACACCATTTTCGCCTGGCGTTGCGAAGGCCCGGAGCCGATTGTCTCAGGCGCCGTGCGCTCCGTCGACAAACGCGGCTTTGTCAAGGAATACTGGCAGGCATATACGCCAGACAAACAATGATTGCTGACATCAGGTTTTATCAAGCATAAATCCCTGGATTCCATGTCAAATCCTGTCGTAACATGCCGCTTGTGGGCTCTCTGCATACGCAAGCGCGCAAACCGGCGTTCATGCGCGCCCGGACTTCGCGCGTGAACGCCGGCGTTTGCGCCGCCCGGCGACATCCTCTGGAAAGGATCGGACCGATGAACCTGCGCCTCCTGGCGACCCGATGCCTCCCGGCGCTTGTCCTTGCCGGTTGCATCACAACCGCCAACCCGGCCAACGCCGATCCGCTGCCTGCGCGCTCTCCCAACTTCGCTGGCAATTACAGGACGCTGGTGGAGGATCAGAAGGCCCCGCCGGCCGTGGCGCGGTGCATCGCCGCCGCCCATGACTACGCTGCGAAAGGCCGCCTGTATGATCGCCTTGGCTTTACCCGCGACGACATTGTCGCGGCCGTCGCGGCGCCGCATCAGGGAGCGTTCAGCGCCACGGACTCCCGCGCCGTCACCAGCACGCTCGCCATTTCCGGCGAAGCGCGCCGGAGGAACAGCGGCGACTGGGACAAAATAACCCTGCGCTGTGGCGAAAGGGCCGGCAGGCTGGCGGCCATCGAACTGGTCGGCCGCCCCTGACAGGCCCGGCTTGCGGGGCTTTTCATGACGCGGGCGCGCGGCCGCCCGCGCCCTGGCGTTACGGGTCGCCAGACAGGGGGGCCGTCGGCACAGTCACCGTCACGTCTGGCGACGACTGGAGCATCCTCCGCAATGGCCGGATCAGCAGCGCCAGCGCCACCGCCGCGGCCAGCAGGACGCCGGCGCTGAACTGGAACAGGACTTCCGCGCCCCTGGCGTCGCCGGCCTCGATATGCCCGCCAGCAAGCCCCGCCAGCAGGTTGCCGATCGACGAGGCCATGAACCAGACGCCCAGCATGCGGCTGCTCCACCCCTCCGGGGCCAGCTGCGTGAAGGCGTTGAGGCCCACGGGGCTGAGACAGAGCTCCCCGATGACCTGAAGGAAAACAGAGCCCAGCAGCCAGAACGGCGACACCAGATGGCCGGATTGCGCCGCCCTTGCCCCCAGCGCCAGCACCACGAAACCGGCGCAGGCGAAGCCCAGCCCCAACATGAACTGCACCGGCTTTTCAAGCGCAATCCCGCGGCGGCGCACGGAAGTCCATATATATCCGAGCACCGGCGTCAGCAGGATGATGTACACCGGGTTGAGCGACTGGAGCCACGTGGCGGGAAACTCCACCCCGCCGATGGTCCTGTCGGTGAAATCCCGGGCGAACAGGTTCATGGAGGTGGGCGCCTGCTCCAGCGCGGCCCAGAATACCGAAGCAACGACAAACAGCACGACGATCATCAGCACGCGCCGCCTGTCGGCTGACCCGAACCCGGCGAAGAAGAAAAGATAACCCAGATATACGACCGTGATCAGCCCCAGCGCCTCGCCCAGGCGGGTGGCGATGTCCTCCGGCCGCAGAACGACCAGACCCGCCACTGCGGCCGTATAGAGCGCCACGAGCAGCGTGACGCAGGCCAGAAGCCCAAGCCGGATATTCCGGGCCTTGGCGCGGCTCACCAGCGGCGGCCCGCCAATTTCCATCAGGGTTTTCGGCATGCGCGCCGCATAGACGACGAGGCCGATCAGCATGGCCGCGCCCGCCGCCGCGAAGCCCCAGTGCCACCCGATGCGCTCCCCCAGAAAGCCGGTGACGAGGGCGCCAAAGAACGCGCCGATATTGACCGACATGTAAAAGATGGAAAAACCACTGTCGCGCCGGACGTCATCATGGGCGTACAGGGCGCCGACCATTGAGGAAATGGACGGCTTCATCAGGCCAGAGCCGAGCGGAATCAGCATAAGGCCGGCGAAAAACGCCGGCTTGGCGAGAACCGCCGACAGGCCAATCGCCAGATGCCCCAGCGCGATCAGCACGGCGCCCGCAAGCACCGCCCGCCGCGCCCCCAGCCAGTTGTCAGCCAGCCACCCGCCCGGCAACGCCAGCAGATAGACCGCGCCCGCATAGATGCCGACAATGGCCGCCGATTCCGCGTTGCTGAAGCCAAACCCGCCCTGGCCCACGGCCGCCGTCATGAACAGCAGCAGCAGCGGCCGGATGCCATAATAGGAAAACCGCTCCCACATATCCGTGAAGAACAGCGTGGACAGCCCCGCAGGGTGACCAAAGAATGCCGTGTCAGCCGCGTTTGCCTGCGCCGCGACAGGTGTGTCAGTGCCTTGAAGCGCCATATGGCCGCCCTTCAGTATTAATGATAAAAATTATCGGAGACAACAATATAAATTGCCACGAAACATCTGGTTATTACATGCTACGCATAAAAAAAGAAACATCAACACACAATACTGGAGGGCGCATGGCGAGCCCCTATAGCCGCCATGTCTATGACTTACTCCCCGTCTCCACGGCCTGGGCGCGATACTGCGGGCAATGGCCAGGAAAATCCTGACCTTGAGCATCAGGCGGTGGGCTTGAACCCAACCCGGCGTCGGGAGCCCGGATGGATACGCCGGGCGGCCATTCCGGCGGTTTAACACGCCCTGCGGCAACGCCGCCGGCCGCAACAGGCTCCCGCTCCATGGCGGATGCGCGCGAAGCGGAAAACTGACCCGGGGTCCGCTTCAGGGTGCGCCGGTTGCGCGCTCCCGCCAGCTGCGGCCACAAAAAAACGGGCCCCTGAGGGCCCGTTTCACATTGGTTCAGCGAGCGATCACGCCCGGCTCCGCGTTTACCGCGAGAACTTCTTGTACTGGATGCGCTTCGGGATCACCGAGTCCGTGCCCAGGCGGCGCTTCTTGTCGTTTTCATAGTCCTGGAAGTTGCCTTCGAACCACTCCACGTGGCTGTCGCCCTCAAAGGCCAGCATGTGGGTGGCGATGCGATCGAGGAACATACGATCGTGGCTGATGACCACGGCGCAGCCGGCGTAATCTTCCAGCGCCTCCTCAAGCGCCCGCAGCGTGTCGATGTCGAGGTCGTTGGTCGGCTCGTCGAGCAGCAGCACGTTGGCGCCGGACTTCAGGATGCGGGCGAGGTGCACGCGGTTGCGCTCACCGCCCGACAGCATGCCGACCTTCTTCTGCTGGTCGCCGCCCTTGAAGTTGAAGGCGCCGCAATAGGCGCGCGAGTTGATCTCCTTCTTGCCGAGGTAGATCACCTCATTGCCTTCGGAGATTTCCTCCCACACCGTCTTGTTGTCGTCGAGCGCGTCGCGCGACTGGTCAACATAGCCAAGCTGCACCGCGTCGGCGATGGTGATCTTGCCCTGGTCAGGCTGCTCGATGCCGGCGATCATGCGGAACAGGGTCGACTTGCCGGCGCCGTTGGGGCCGATGACGCCGACGATGCCGCCCGGCGGCAGCCTGAACGACAGATCGTCGATCAGCAGCTTGTCGCCGAACGCCTTGGTAATGCCCTCGAACTCGATGACCTTGTTGCCGAGACGCTCCGCCACCGGAATGATGATCTGCGCGGTCGAGGGCGTCTTCTCGTCCTGCTTGGCCAGCAGCTCCTCATAACGCTGGATACGCGCCTTGCTCTTGGTCTGGCGGGCCTTCGGCGAAGCGCTGATCCACTCGCGCTCGCGATCCAGGGCGCGCTGGCGCGACTCTTCCTCGCGGCCTTCCTGCTTCAGGCGCTTCTGCTTCTGTTCCAGCCAGGAGGAGTAATTGCCTTCATAGGGAATGCCGCGGCCGCGATCGAGCTCCAGGATCCAGCCGGTGACATTGTCGAGGAAGTAGCGGTCGTGGGTAACGATCAGGATGGCGCCGGGATAGGTGCGCAGATGCCCTTCCAGCCAGTTCACCGTCTCGGCGTCCAGGTGGTTGGTCGGCTCGTCGAGCAGCAGCAGCTCGGGCTGTTCCAGCAGCAGGCGGCACAGGGCGACGCGGCGACGCTCGCCGCCAGAAAGCTTCTCCACGTTCCAGTCGTCGGGCGGACAGCCGAGCGCCTCCATGGCCTGATCGACCTGGCTGTCCAGATCCCACAGGCCCTGGGCCTCGATCTGGTCCTGCAACTCGGTCATCTCGTCGGCGGTCTCGTCCGAATAATTCATGGCGAGTTCGTTGTAGCGATCGAGGATCGCCTTCTTTTCCGCCACGCCGTCGAGCACGTTTTCACGCACGGTCTTGGCCGGATCGAGCCACGGCTCCTGGGAGAGGTAGCCGACGCGGGCGCCCTCCGCGACCCAGCCGTCGCCGGTCCAGTCCTTGTCGATGCCCGCCATGATCTTGAGCAGGGTCGATTTGCCGGCGCCGTTGACGCCCAGCACGCCGATCTTGGCGTCGGGGTAGAACGACAGGTTGATGTTCTCCAACACCTTCTTGCCGTTCGAATAAGCCTTGGTCAGGCCCCGCATGTGATAGATGAACTGACGTGACATAAACTCGGCTCCACCCCCAAAAGGGGCGCTGAAGGGACTGGGCCGGCGCACGGCCGGCGCGGTTCGGGAAAGCTCCCGCCTATCTAACGGTCGCGCCCCTCAATCGCAAGGCAGGGACGGCGTTCCGGCGGCGTTTTGGCGCGATTGCGGCGGCTTTCCGCCCTGGGCGCGCCAACCGGAAGCCACGCCAGTTCCCGGCCTGGGGCGAATTCCGGCCGACCAGACGGTTCCGCTGGCCAGAAGCCGCTCCAGATTGACCCCGCGCGCCATTCTTCCTTTGCATCCTGCCGGCGGCCGTGCACTGCTATACCCGGAAAGTCCGGACAACAGGGCGATGGGGCGATGTCTGGTTCATGCCAACCGCAGGAGGAACGCGAATGAGCGCTGAAACGGGCGGCCGGTCGCCGAAAGCCGGCATGCAGGGCCTCGACGGCCTGCTGCCAGAGCAACTCTCCCGCCGGGGCTTCGTGGTGATGACAGCGCTGATGAGCGGCTTCACCCGGGCCACGGCCCACGCCCAGGCCAATCCACCAGTGAAAACACCCGCCGACGGTCTGGTGGCCGGCGAGGTCAAAATCCCGGTGAAGGACGGCGACATCCCCGCCTACCGGGCCATGCCGGAAGGCGCCGGCCCCTTCCCCATCGTGCTGGTGATCGAAGAGATCTTCGGGGTGCACGAATATATCAGGGACGTCTGCCGCCGGCTGGCGAAAGCCGGCTATCTGGCGGTGGCGCCGGAGCTTTACGCCCGGCGCGGCGACATCTCCAAAATCACCGACGTGCAGGTTTTGCTACGCGATTTCATCGCGAAAACGCCGGACGCGGAGGTGATGTCGGACCTGGACGCAACGGCGGCCTGGGCGGCGCAGCACAAGGGCGACGCAAAGCGGCTGGGCGTCACCGGCTTCTGTCGCGGCGGCCGCGCCGTCTGGTTGTACGCCGCCCACAATCCGGCGCTGAAAGCTGGCGTGGCCTGGTATGGCCCGGTGGGCGGCCAGACGTCGCCGATCCAGCCAAAGACCGCGCTGGACGTGGCTGGCGAACTGAAGGCGCCGGTGCTCGGCCTGTATGGCGGCGCCGACGCCGGCATTCCGGTCGCCAGCGTCGAAGAGATGAAGAAGAAGGCGCAGGCGGCCGGCAAGACCGTGGAGCTGGAGATCTTCCCCGATGCGCCGCACGCCTTCCACGCCGACTACCGGCCGACATATCGCAAGGAGCCAGCGGAAGCGGGCTGGAAACTGATGCTGGCGTTTTTCAGGAAACACGGCGTGGCGTGAGCGTCGGCGCAGCTGGCGGGTCCTGCCTGGGGCGGCCGGGCGCGCCAGGCCGTTACCTGGCGGGTCATCGCCCGGACGCCTGCATTGCGCCAATATATGCGAAAGCGGCGCCGCGCCCGCCTCTGGCGCGACGGGCGGGCTCTGCTACAACCGGCGAACGGCCGGGAAAACCGGCGCGACCACAAAACAGGGCAAAGCCCGGTTCACGAGGCAACGAACGGGGGCGTCATGAGCGCACGACAACAATCCCACCAGCGCGGCGCGCGGCGCCGGAACGGCTTCCGGTCTGCGGACGCAGTGACCCGGGAGCTCCGCCCATGACGTCCACAGCAGAAACCTCAGAAACCGCCCTGCTCGCCGCCTCGGCGCGGCGCGGCTGGATCGTGGTCGCCGCCGCCTTCGTCGTCATGTTCTGCGGCCTTGGCGGCCTCTATGCGTTTCCCGCCTTTTTCAACGCCCTGCAACAGGACTTCTCGGCCAGCCGCGCCGCCCTGTCGTGGGTGTTTTCCGGCGCCGTGGCGCTGTATTTCGCCATCGGCGTCATCAGCGGCCCACTGACCGACAGGCTGGGCGCGCGTCCGGTGGTGCTTGGCGGCATCGCCCTTGTCGGCTTCAGCCTGATCTTCGCCGGCATGGCCGCCTCCATCGCCACCGTGGCGCTGGCGATCGGCCTTGGGGTCGGCGTCGGCATCGGCTTTTCCTACGTACCGGCGGTCAGCGCCGTGCAGCGCTGGTTCCTGGCCCGGCGCGGCTTCGCCTCCGGCATCGCCGTATCGGGCATCGGCCTTGGCACGCTGATCATGCCCAAGGTCGCGGAATATCTGGTGGCGAACCTGGGCTGGCGCGGCGCCTACACCATCCTTGGGCTGTTCGTCGTGCTGGCCGGCGGCGCGGCGGCGCTGTTCGTCGACAACGCCCCGGAAAAGCGCGGCATGGCGCCGGACGGCAAGCTGCTGCAGGGCCCCCTGCCCTCGCGCGACGAACTGCCCGGCATGAGTCTCGGCGAAACCATCCGCTCATCCCAGTTCCGCATCTTCTATCTTGCCTCGGTGCTGGCCTCGGTGGGCCTGTTCATTCCCTTCGTCCACCTGACGCCATCGGCCCAGGATCGGGGCGTCGATCCGTCCACCGCCGTGACGCTGTTCGCGCTCATCGGCATCGGCTCCACCGCCGGCCGCTTCCTGATCGGCGGCGTCGCCGACCGCATGGGCCGCCGGCGTTCGCTGGCGCTGATGTTCCTCGGCCTTGGCCTGATGATGGGCTGGTGGATTTTCGCCAGCAGCGCCATTGGCCTCGCCGTGTTCGCCCTGGTGTTTGGCCTGTGCTACGGCGGCTACGTCGCGCTGGCTCCGGCCCTGCTGGTCGATGTGTTTGGCCCGCGCAACGCCAGCGGCGTCATCGGCGTCAGCTACACCGCCGCCGCCCTCGGCTCGCTGCTTGGCCCGCCGCTGGCGGGATACGCCTTTGACCTGACCCGGAGCTATACGGTTCCCATCGCCATCGCCGGCGTGCTCGGGCTGCTCTCGGCCCTGCTGGTCAGCCTGATGCCGGAGCCCCACCCCACCGCCTGACAGGCGAATGGCGGCGACAATAAAAAAGGCAACGCCCGGCTCGTCAGAACCGGGTGTTGCCCGTGATGCGCCCACGCCGCGCGCGAAGTGGCTCAGCGGGTCAGCTCGGCCTTCAGGTCGCGCTTCAGCACCTTGCCATTGGCGTTGCGCGGCAACGGCTCTGTGCGGATGTCGATGCGCACCGGCGTCTTGAACGCCGCCAGCCGTTTGGCCGCATGGGCGATCAGCTCCTGCTCGCTCACATCAAAGCCTGGCTTGAGCTGGACGACGGCGCCCACCTCCTCGCCCAGCACCCGGTGCGGCAATCCGAACACAGCCGCGTCCATCACCGCCGGGTGGCTGTACAGGGCGCTCTCCACCTCGGTGCAATAGATGTTCTCGCCGCCGCGGATCACCATGTCCTTGGCCCGGTCAAGAATATAAATGAACCCTTCTTCGTCGATGCGCACCAGATCGCCGGAATGCAGCCAGCCGTCAGAAAAGCTCTTTGCCGTCTCCTCCGGCTTGTTCCAGTAGCCCTTCACCACATTGGGGCCCTTGATCCAGAGCTCGCCGATCTCGCCGGGCGGAACATCGGCGCCGTCGGGGCCAACCACCCGCACCTCGCACACCGGCACGGGCATGCCGACGCTGTCGGGCTTGCGCAGATATTCCAGCCCCTGGTTCTGCGAGGTGACCGACGAGGTTTCGGTGAGCCCATAGCCGTTGCCGGCGCCGGCCGTGGGAAAGGTTTTCTTGACCAGCTTTGGCAATTCCGCCGGCGCCGGCGCGCCGCCATAGGACACGGCCTCCAGGCTCGACAGATCGTATTTGTCGAAATCCGGATGCTCCATGATCTGCCAGGCGATGGCCGGAACCCCGGTGAAGCCGTTGACCTTCTCGCGCTGGATCAGCTCCATGCCGCGGCGCGCGTCCCATTTGTACATCAGCACCAGCTTGTTGCCGGAGAGCATGGTGGGAACCATCGCCGAATGGCAGCCGGTGACGTGGAACAGCGGCACCGGCAGCAGGAAAGCCTTTTTCGGCGCCGTCGCCGGATCAGGCAGGGGCTCGCCCGCCAGCAACAGCGATTTGGCCTTGCCGTAGCCAACGGTGATCTGGTTGGAGCAGATATTGCGGTGGGTGCCCAGCACGCCCTTCGGCATGCCGGTGGTGCCAGACGTATAGAAAATGGTGGCGTCATCGTCCGGGGCGATCTCTGCCTCCGGCAGGCTGGCGCCGTCCGCCAGGCTCACCACCTCGCTCCAGGGAATGATCCCGGCGCCAAACGGCTTTTCCGGCCTTGTTCCGATCACCGCCCGCATCGGCAGCGTCGCAAGCCGGTCGCCAAGGCGGTCGATGCGCTCGCCGTCGGCGACCAGCACCGCCGCGCCGGAATCATTCAGGCAATAGGCCAGCTCCTCCGCCGTCATCCAGGCGTTGAGCGGCGTCGCAACGGCGCCAATGGCCGTAGTCGCCCAAAAGGTAATCACCCATTCCGGGTAGTTGCGCATGGCGATGGCCACCCTGTCGCCCTTGCGTACGCCAAAGCGCGTGACCAGCGCCGTCGCCAGCGCGCACACGGCGTTGAAGTGCTGGCGATAGGTGAGACGCTCGTCTTCAAACACGATGCACTCGGCGTCGCCGAAAGCGGCGCTGGCCGCGATGATGGCGCGCAGACTCGGCGGCGCATTCTTCCAGACGCGCGTCGGCAGGCCGCGTATGTCGATTGTCTCAAATTCGAACGGCGCTCCGGGCGCCGTAAGTTGCGCCATCGCCTCCGCCGGCGACATGGCGAACGCGCCAGAAGCGAATCCCTGGGACGTGGCCGAAGCAGCTTCTGCCATTACGTATCCTCACCTGCATTCTGATTTGCATGTTTGAGGGGAGTTGACCCCAATCAGCCGGCCGCTGCAAGCAACGCCGCTGGCAAAAATGTGGCGCGTTCGCAACACCCATACGGCCACGACGCAGCTCCGCCATATTGCCGGCGCTTCCGGCGTCTGGTTTCGCCACAATGCAGGAGCGGCGGCGCCAAAATCTGCTCCCGACGCATGCGGCAATTTTTCAATTTTTCAGACGCGCGCCTGAACGACGATCAATAACGCACGAACCACAGGGGTCATTGATCTCGCAATATAAACTCGATGTGCGCAAACTGAAATCGGTTACTTCTATGTACGTAGAATATTTTTCCAGAAAATAACATTTTTGTGACATATAATATCGATATAAACATGAATTTACATCAGGAAACCCTGACTTTCCTGTCTTTGCATTGTCCTGCCTCTTGTTGCAAGACTGTCATATCGCGCCGCTATCCCCTCGACAGCCGGCGCCAAAGGTCCGGAAACGCACATTTTCGCCATTGGGCCGAGGGCGCCCATACTTCTGGAGTTTCCATCGTGAGCATCGTCAGAGCGCTTCTGCTCGGTTCCGTTGCGTCCCTTGGCGCTGTCGCTGGCGCCAACGCCGCCGACCTTCCCATGACGAAGTCAGCCCCCGTGGAGTACGTGAAGGTCTGCAACACCTTCGGCCCCGGCTTCTTCTACATTCCCGGCACGGACACCTGCATCCGTGTTGGCGGTCGCGCCCGGTTTGAATACCAGTATTCGGGCCCGCTGAAGTCGGCCAATGCTGACAAGTCCAGCTATCGCGCCCTCGGCCGTCTGCAGGTCGACGCCCGCACCAACACCGAATGGGGCGCGCTGCGCACCTTCGTCCGCTTCGAGATCGCAAGCCGCACCGGCGGCTGGCCGCTGCGTTCCGGCACCGCCGAGCGCACCGCCCAGGCGTTCTTCGCCACCGGCGTCGACACCTTCGGCCGCGCCCAGAAGTATGTGGAAGTCGACAAGGCCTTCATCCAGTTCGCCGGCCTGACCGCTGGTCGCTTCGGTTCGTTCTACGACTTTTATGGTCACGAGCTTGAGCTGATCGGCTCCACCACCAGCTCCGACGTCCAGAGCACCAACGGCATCGCCTACACCGCCAAGCTCGGCAACGGCTTCAGCGCCACGGTCTCGGTGGAAGATCCGACCTTCCGCCGCCAGCCGATCTACGCCTCCACCAACACCGGCGCGATCATCACCGGCGGCAAGTACTACGCCAACGTCGGCGCCAGCTTCGATCCGGTCACCGGCCTGCCCACCAGTTACGCCTCGGTCGACAGCGCCCAGCGTCTCAATGTGCCCGACTTCGTCGGCGTGCTGCGTCAGGACGGTTCCTGGGGCTCCGCCCAGCTTTCGGGCGCCCTGCATCAGGTCAGCCTCGGCAACTTTGGCGCCATCGGCACCGCCGGCGCCTACGCCACGCCGGTCCGCCCGGACGCCGCCTGGGGCTATGCCGTCCAGGCCGGCGTGAAGTTCAACCTGCCGTTCATCGCCAAGGGCGACCAGCTCTGGCTGCAGGCCGCCTACGGCAAGGGCGCCATGTCCTACACCGGCGTCAGCGCCATGCTCGGCGGCGACACCTTCACGGGCCAGAATCTCGGCCGTTTTACGGTCAACACGGTTGATGGCTACGTCAATGCCTTCGGCGACATCAAGCTGAGCACCAGCTGGACCCTCACCGCGGCCTTCCTGCACTACTGGACCCCCACCGTCCGTCAGGCGGTCTTCGCCAGCTACGGCCAGCTTGAGTACGGCGCCGGCGCCCGCAGCGCGGTTGGTCCGCTCTACGCCGGTCTTGGCGGCTCGCTGATCCCGGCCAACCTCGCGTTCACGCCCCAGCAGACCGTCAATTACAACAACAGCTCCGCCCTGCGCGACTGGAGCATCTTCAACGTCGGCACCAACCTTGTCTGGTCGCCGGTCAAGAATCTCGACATCGGCGCCGAAGTTAACTTCGCGCAGGTCAACATCGCCAACGGACGCGTCACCGACCAGAACAAGAACGTCAGCTACCGCATCAACGGCGTGAATTACGCCAAGACGACCAATACGGACTATGTCTGGCAGGGGCGCATCCGCATCCAGCGCGACTTCTGACCGTTCCACCTCACTCCGGAACCAGGGGGAGCCTTCGGGCTCCCCTTTTTGTTTGAAAGCTGACCGGCGACAAACCGCCCCCCCCTCCAGGCTCCCTTCCGCGCGCAGAGGCCTCGCGAAGGCTCCAGTGCGGCTTTCCCATCCGCGAAAGGGGCGCCCCCGCGCAGGCTTGCGGGCGCATTGCTTCGCTCTGGCATGTGCAGCGCGCGTAACGGTCCGCGCCGGACTGCGCCCGGCTCACTGGCCAGGGTCTCCGGCTGGCGTATAGAAGAGGAACAGGGATGCCCGCGCATCCTCCGCCGCGCCCGGCAGGTCCGCCTCCGACAAGGACGGCGGCCGGAAAGCCGGCGTCCGGCGCCTTGACGCATTCTCCCGGGCAAGGCGCCGCCGCGCCCGGACCGCACCGGGATTCCACCTTCATGCCCCCAGCCCCCACGCCGCGTCCCGTCTCCCGTGTGTTTTATGGCTGGTGGATCGTCGCAGCGATGACCGTGCTGCTCACCACCATCGGCGGGCTGGCCTTCTATAACCTGTCGGTGCTGTTACAGGCCTTCGTGGCGGAACGCGGTTTTCCGGTCTCCATGGCCAGCAACGCGACGGCGCTGTTCTTCCTGTCGTCTGGCGTCGCCGGCATTGTGACGGGCCGGTTCATTGACCGGATCGACGCCCGTTACTTCGTTGTCTGCTCCGCCACGCTCAGCGCGCTCGCTCTCACCGCCATCGGTTGGGTGCGCACGCCCTGGCAGCTTTATCTGTTTTACCTGCTGTTTGGCCTTGCCTATGGCGGTTGCGGTCTGGTGCCGGCCATGACGGTGCTGACCCGCTGGTTCGACGCCAAACGGGCCACCGCCCTGTCCATCGCCATGACGGGCCTGTCGCTGGGCGGCGCGCTCATTACCCCGGTCACCGCCTGGCTCATCAGTCGCGTTGGCCTTGCTGGCGCGGGGCCGTGGCTTGGCGCGGCTTTCTTCATTGGCGTGGCGCCGCTCACCTTGCTGGTGCTTCGCCCCTCGCCGGAGAGCATGGGCCTCAACCCTGATGGCGTCCCGGTCCGGCCAGGCCACAAGCCCGGCCTCATCCGCACCGGCTTCACCTGGCGGCAGGCGCGCGCCAGCCGGTTCTTCTGGGGCATTTCCCTTGCCTATGTCTTCACCATGGCGGCGCAGGTTGGCGGCATCTCCCATCTGTTCAGCATGATCGCCTCGCGGGCCGGGCATGATACGGCGGCGCTCGGCGTCTCGCTGCTCGCCTTCGCCAGCATCACCGGCCGGCTCAGCGGCGGCGTCATCCTGCTGCGGGCGCCCAGCCTGCCGTTCACGCTGATCTCCATGGTTTTCCAGGCGACGGCGCTGCTGCTGGTGTCCTTCAGCCAGGACCGCATCCTGCTGCTGACCGCCGTGGTTCTGTTTGGGCTGCCGGTCGGCAACCTGCTGATGATGCAGCCGCTCCTTGTCGCGGAAGCGTTCGGAACACGGGAGTATGGGCGGATTTACTCAGCCCACACGCTGATCACCATGGCGGGCGTCGCGGGCGGTCCCATGGTGCTGGGCCTGCTGCACGATCTCTTTCACGGTTACGGCGCGCCCTATCTTTTTGCCGCCATCCTCGGCTTTTCGGGCAGCGTGACCCTGGTTCTTGCGGGTCGCCCGCCCGCGCCGCCGCCTGCCGCCCAGTAAAGTCACGCCGAAGTACGCACAAAACCCGCCAACCCTTATCCAGCCGTGTGGATTGACGTAGCGGACAGAACTTGCGCACACTCTATCCGCCATGTAACCAGCCATATTATTGACCGCTCTATCCTGACGGGCGTCTGATCTCACGGAGGGGCCAGTGACAGGGCGCGCCGTGCTGCGAAGGGGATCGTCTGGCGTGACGGGGATGACTGGTTTGGGGCTGTTTACCGAACGGGGGGAGCGCAAAAGTCTTCCCTTCGCCAAACGCCTTCTGTGGCTTGTCATTTCCCTGATCGTCCCCGCGCTCGCCATCGCGGCGGGCGGTCTTTATTCCGCTTATGACGCCGAGAAGAGCGCCACCGAAGAAATCCTGCTCCAGACCGCGCGCACCCTTGCGCTGCACCTTGATCGCGAACTCAAGAAACTCGAAACATCGGTCCAGGTTGTCGTGCAGCAGCCGCTGCCGGCGACCGGCGAGCAGGAAGCGCTGCGCCGCCGCGTCAATGAACAGACCTTGCTGGAAGGCGTGCGGATCGCGCTTGCACGCGCCAGCGGCGAACTGATTTTTTCCGAGAGCGAGACGCTGGGCGCCCTGCAGGGCTCCCCGGCGCGCCAGCGCGCCCTGCATGACGCGTTGCTCACCGGCAAACCGGTCATTTCAATCCACCCGTCGCCGTCGGTGGACGGCCGCGTCGTGGTCATTGACGCGCCGCTGCCTGGCGCTGGCCCCGAGCGGCGCATCATGAGCGTCGAGGTCAACTCGTCGATTCTGACGCGCTTCCTGGCCGGCAACGGCTTTGGCTCCAGCGAATGGAACGGCGCCGCCGCCGGGCCGCTTGGCGACATTGTCGCCCGAACCCGCAACGACAACCTGTTCAGCGAACCGCTCGCCCCTCCCGCGCTGCGCGTCAGGATGGGTCAGCACGACGAGGGGGTCATCAACCTTGAGCGCGAGGGCGAAGCCACCTCAACCGCCGTGTTCAGCAAGACGCCGCACCATGGCTGGTACTTTATCCTGGCCTATCCGCAGCACCGGCTTGAGGCGGCGTTCAACCGCTCGCTGGCGTGGCTGGGCGCCCTGGCCCTGGTGGCCGTGCTCGGCCTGCTGCATGTCCTCTACCTCTCCCGCCAGCTTGTGCGCCCTGTGGTCCGCCTCACCGCCTCCGCCGTCCGGCTGGCGCGCGGCGACATTATCCCTGGCCGCCGCACCGGCGTCACGGAGTTCGATGAGGTCCAGCGGGCGCTGCGGGACGCCTCGCACCAGCTGGCCAGGCGCAATGCGGAACGGGACCAGGTTGAAGCCATGCTGCGCGCCAGCGAGCAACGGCTCCGCCTGGCGATGGAGGCCAGCGAGCTCGGCGCCTGGAGCTTCGACCCCGAAACCAACGAACTGACCGGTTCGGATCGCAGCCGCGTGCTGATGGGCATTCCCGCCGGTCGCCTTGACCTGCACACGCTCGACGCCGCCCTGCACCCCAAGTATCGCAAGGAGCACTTCAACGCGATCGCCAGCGGCATCGGTGGGCGCGAGCCGTTCATCGTGGAGATTTGCGTGCAATGGCCGGACAGCACGACGCACTGGATCGAGGTGCGCGGCCGGCCCGTCATGCGGGCCAGCGGCCTGCCGACGGTGGTGGGGCTGGTGCAGGAGATCACCGAGCGGCGCACCGCGGCCGACCGGCAGCGCATGCTGTTGCGCGAACTGAACCACCGGGTGAAGAACTCACTGGCGACGGTGCAGTCCATCGCCCTGCTGACCCGTCGCTCCACGGCGGCAGACCAGGCCTGGGAAGCCTTCGAGGAGCGCCTGGTGGGCCTGGCGAAAACCCACGACCTGCTGACCGCCAGCGACTGGCGCGGCGCCTGGCTGGACGAGGCCCTGGCGTCGGAGCTGAAGCCGTATCAGAACGCCGCCCACACCCGGATCATGACCGAGGGCCCGCGTATCCGCCTGCGCCCGCGCGCCACCCTCACCCTGTGCATGTGTTTTCACGAGCTGGCGACCAACGCCGCCAAATACGGCGCCCTCTCCACCGACGCCGGTCGCGTTCAGGTGGACTGGTCCATCACGCCGGTGACCGGATCAACGCCGCCCATGCTCGTGCTGACCTGGAAGGAGAGCGGCGGCCCCGAGGTGACGCCACCAACCCGGCAGGGCCTCGGCTCCCAGCTGCTTGATCGCGGCCTGCGCCGCGAACTGGGCGGCAAGGTCGAGATGACCTACGCGCCGACCGGCGTGGCGTGCCGCATGGAGCTGCCGCTCGACGCCGTCACCGCCGGCAGTCTCGACAGCGCCGCCGGCTGACGCGCCGCCATGCGCCAGCCAGCCCGGCCAACGGGAGGCGTCGCCGGCCCGCGCGCCGGCCGAACGGGCGTTGTTTGCGCACGGGAGTCGCGTCGTCCTCGCCGGGAGCCCGCGCGATGCGGCGCGGCGAAGCGAGGAACCAGTCCTGGCCGGGCCAGGTTGCCTTCAGTAAAAAACCCGGAGAGCCGCAGCCCTCCGGGTTCCTGATGCGTCCTGTCAAACGCCTCGCCCGACGCCCCGCCCCGCCGGCGGGCGCGCCGTCAGTTTCCGGCCGGCCCGAAATTGCCGCCCATGCTGCGCCGCAGCTTGGCCATGCCTCCGATCCAGCGGTCATAGTTTTCGGTTTTCTTCCGCATGTAGCCGAGAACCTGGGGATGAGGCAGAATCAGGAAGCGCTCCTCATCCAGCCCCTCCACCACCACATCGGCCAGCTGCGCCGGGGTCAGCACGCCGTCCACGTGCTGGGGTCCCTCGCCGCCTGCGCGCAGCATGGGCGTATCGACCGCCTGCGGGCACAGCATCGAGACGCGGATGCCGGCGTCGCGATGGGTGATGGCCAAAATCTCGCCGAAGCCCACGGCGGCGTGCTTGGTGGTGGCGTAGACGGCGCTGCCAATCTGCGACAGCAGGCCCGCCGCCGAGGCGGTGTTAAGGAAATAGCCGCCGCCGCGCTGGGTCATGCGCGGAACCAGCGCCCGCGCCGCGTAGACATGGGCCATCACATTGATGTCCCAGCTCTTCTGCCAGATGTCGTTGCCGGCGGCGCCGACAAAATTCGGGTCGGAATGGCTGAAGTCGCCAATGCCGGCGTTGGAGCAGAACAGGTCGATGGGGCCGAAGCGCTTTTCCACCTCGTCGATCATGGCGACGAGCTGCGTTTCATTCGAGACATCGCAGCCATAGGCGGCGCTGGCGCCGATCTCGGCGGCGGCGGCTTTCACCTTGGCTTCGTTGATGTCGCAAATCACCACGGCCTTCGGGTTTTCCTTCAGGAACCGCACCGCCAGCCCCTTGCCAATGCCGTCGGCCCCGCCCGTGATCACCACTACCTTGTCGGCAAGCTTCATGGAAAACCCCTTCCGCGCACGCGCATCATCCGGAAAAGCGGGTCGCCGCCCTGCCGGGAACCGCATCAAATCAAGAAAACATGGGGCAGATCGATCGGCCTGCCCCAGGGCATTGTCTTCGCTCAAAGCAGCTGAAGCTGTTTCCGATCCGGATTGACCGGAAACAGCTTCAGGCAGCGTCAGTAGCTGTTGGCGCGGGCCAGACGGTCGACGTGGAAGTTGCTGTCGCCGAGCAATTCCTGCGCCACCCGCGCGCGCTTCATGTAGAGGCCAATGTCGAACGCGTCAGTCATGCCGTTGCCGCCATGCATCTGCACGCCCTCCTGCACCGCCAGCTCCGTGCTCGCCCCGGCCCGCGCCTTGGCCACCGCCACGATGGTCGCTGCCTTGTCCGGGTCCGCGTCGAGCGTCTGCAGCGCCTTGATGACGGCGGCGCGGGTCACTTCCAGTTCGCTGAACAGATGCGCCGAGCGGTGCTGCAACGCCTGGAATTCGCCGATGATCCGGCCGAACTGGCTGCGCTCCTTCACATACGCCTGGGTGATGTCGAAGGCCTGGCCGCCGACGCCGGACAGCTCCGCCGCCAGCACGGCGCGACCAACGTTCAGCACCCGCTCCAGCAGCTCATGGCCGCCGTCGACCGGCCCCAGCGCCGCATCGGCGTCAACCTGGACATTGTCGAAGCTGATGCGGGCGGCGTTATGGGCGTCGACCATCACCGTGCGCTCACGGCTGACGCCGCTGGCGTCGCCGGCGACCAGGAACAGGGTCAGGCCCTGGGTCTCGCCGGGCTGGCCGGATGTGCGCGCCGCCACCACCAGCAGGTCGGCCACATGGCCGTCGACAACGAAGGTCTTGGCGCCGTTGAGGGTGAAACCGTTGCCGGTGCGCGTCGCCTGCAACGCCGTCTTCTCCGGCCGGTGCTTGGCGCCCTCGTCCACCGCCAGAGCGCCGATGATCTCGCCGCCGGCGATCCTGGGCAGCCACGCCGCCTTCTGGGCGTCGGAGCCGCCATGCAGCAGGGCGCTCGCCGTCAGGACGGCGGTGGAGAGGAACGGCGTCGCCGTCAGGTTGCGGCCGATCTCCTCGGCCACAACCCCCGCCTCCACATGGCCCAGGCCCACGCCGCCGAAATCTTCGGGGATCAGCACACCGGCGAAACCCATGTCGGCGAACTGTTTCCACAACTCGCGCGAGAACCCGTCCGCGCCCTGGCCATCGCGCAGCTGGCGCAGCGCCGCCACCGGCGCCTCGCCGGAAAGGAAGCTGCGGGCGGTGTCGCGCAGCATGGTCTGTTCGTCATTCAGCACAAGCGCCATGACTTCTGTTCCTGATTGCCTGAAGCGGTTCCTGGCGGAGCGTCCTGTGGCTCCATGCAAAAACCGCGTGAAATCGGAGGGACGGAGCAAACCGGACTCCACATGGGGCCCGCTCCAGCGGCGTCCCGGCCGTGTCGCCGGGAAGCGCCGCGCCCGTTCAGCAGGGTTGGCGGAGGCGTTACGCCCCCGGCAACTCCAGGATGCGCTTGGCGAGGATATTGAGCTGCACCTCGGAGGTGCCGCCCTCGATCGAGTTCGCCTTGGTGCGCAGCCAGGCGCGCGGCGCGGCGCCGTGCTCCGAGCGGTCGCTCTCCCATTCCAGCGCGTCCGAGCCGCCTGATGACATCAGGATTTCGTGCCGGCGCTTGTTCAGTTCCGAGCCGTAATATTTCAGCAGCGAGGAATAGGCGCCGTGGATTTCGCCGCGCTTCGCCATGTCGCCGGCGCGCTCCATCGCCAGCTCGAACGCGATTTCGTCGACCTCCAGGCGGGCGATCTGGGCGCGCAACAGGGGGTCGTCGAGCTGGCCGCGATCATCAAGGCCCACATGCTGGGCCGCCACCTCATGCACGGGGCGATGCGCCCGCCCGCCCATGGAACTGATGGAATTGCGCTCGTGGGTCAGCAGATATTTGGCGATTTCCCAGCCCTTGTTCGGGATGCCGACGAGCTGGTCCTTCGGAACCTTCACGTCGTCGAAGAAGGTCTGGCAGAACGGAGAGCTGCCGGAAATCAGCAGGATCGGCTGGGTGCTGACGCCAGGCGACGCCATGTCGAACAGCAGGAAGGAGATGCCTTCATGCTTGGGCGCGGTGGGGTCGGTGCGCACCAGGCAGAAAATCCAGTCGGCCTTGTCGGCGTAGCTGGTCCAGATCTTCGAGCCATTGACGAGGAAATGGTCGCCCTTGTCTTCAGCGCGCGTTTGCAGCGAGGCGAGGTCTGAACCGGCGCCAGGCTCGGAATAGCCCTGACACCAGCGGATTTCACCGCGCACGATCGGCGGCAGAAACTTCTTCTTCTGTTCTTCCGAGCCGTACTTCAGCAACGCCGGCCCGAGCATCCAGATGCCGAACGAGGACAGCGGCGAGCGGCAGCCCAGATCGCGCATTTCCGCCGCCAGGATCTTGGCCTCCTCGCGCGTGAGGCCGCCGCCGCCATATGCGGCCGGCCATTCCGGCGCGGTCCAGCCCTTCGCGCCCATGCGCTCCAGCCAGACGCGCTGCGCGTCATTGCGGAATGTGGGATTGCGCCCGCCCCAGACGGTGTCTTCCTCGTCCTCGGTCGGGGTGCGCATCTCGGCCGGGCAATTCGCCTCCAGCCATGCGCGGGTTTCCGCGCGGAATGTCTCAAGATCAGCCATCATGCCCTCGTCATGAAAACGGGCCGCGCGGGATAACCAGCGCCGCTGGCGCCAGCTTCCATCGTTCATCCGGCCCGCGCGCCGGAAGCCCTGCTCCGGCCTGTTGGGGCAAATCCCGTTCACACCGGAGCGGATTTTGCCATATCGTCCTGATTGGCGCGCTGCGGGCCAGCGTTAGCCCCAAAACGCGCCGCCGCCGCGCCGTCACCCTGGCCTGTTCCCGGCGATGCGCGTCGGCCAGCGGGCGCCGCGGGGTCGGTCCGCCGCGGCGCCGCGCGCTCAGTCCATGGTCACCACGACCTTGCCCATGGCCTTGCGGGCCGCGAGGTGGGCGATGGCGTCGCCGGCCTTCGCCAGCGGGAACCGCTCCGACACGTGCGGCTTCACGAGGCCGCGCTTGTAGAAGTCCATCAGTTCCGCCACGCTTTCGGCGAAGCCCGCATTATTGCGCGCCACCCAGGCGCCCCAGAACACGCCAATCACCTGGCAGGACTTGAGCAGGGTCAGGTTCAGCGGCAGCAGCGGAATGCCAGCCGGGAAGCCCACGACCAGGAAGCGGCCCTCCCAGGCGATGGCGCGCAGCGAGGCCTCGGCGTAATCGCCGCCAACGCCGTCGTAGATCACGTCGGCGCCATGTTCGCCGCAGGCATTCTTGAACAGCTCCGCCAGCTTCTTCTTGCCGTCCTTGTCGAACGGCCCGCGCGGATAGATCACCACGTCGTCGGCGCCGTGCGCCTTGACCAGATCCGCCTTGTCCTGGCTGGAGACGGCGCCGATTACCCGCGCGCCCATCGCCTTGCCCAGCTCGACCGCCGCGAGGCCGACGCCGCCGGCGGCGCCCAGCACCAGCAGGGTTTCGCCCGCCTTGAGCTGACCGCGCTCCTTCAGCGCGTAATGGGAGGTGCCATAGGTCAGGATGAACGCCGAAGCTTCATCGAACGGCATCTCGTCGACCATGGGGATGCAGCGGAAACCATCCACCAGCACCTTTTCGGCCATGCCGCCGTGCCCGGTCGAACCGATGATGCGGTCGCCGACCTTGACGCCCGTGACCTCGGCGCCAACCGCCTCGACCACGCCGGCCACCTCGCCGCCCGGCGAGTAGGGACGCTGCGGCTTGAACTGGTACCGGTCCTCGATCATCAGCGTATCGGGGAAGTTCACGCCGCAGGCCTTGACCGCGAGCAGCACCTGCTTCGGACCGGGAACCGGATCCGGAACCTCCTCAAGAACCAGGGTTTCCGGCCCGCCAACGGCCTTGGTGAGGATCGCCTTCATTCTGTGCTGCTCCGTCCTTGCTGTCGTGCGGCCCCATGCGCCTGCATGGTCGCCGCTTTTTGCAACATGCGCGGCCGCCTGGGCCACGTTGAGAGGTTAAACGCCGTATCGCGGATCAGACCACGGTGACGCCGCCGTCGATGATCAGCGACTGTCCGGTCATGAAATTGCCGGCCGGCCCGGCGAGGAACACCGCCGCCCCGGCGATCTCGTCCGGAACGCCAATGCGGCGCAGCGGCGCGGTCGAGGTGGTGCGCGCCAGATTGTCCGGGTCTTCCCACAGCGCCTTGGCGAAGTCTGTCTTGATCAGGCCCGGCGCGATGCAGTTCACGCGGATATTGTCGGGGCCGTATTCCGCCGCCAGATTGCGGGCCAGCTGCATGTCGGCCGCCTTGGAGATGCAATAGGCGCCGATCACCGTCGAGGCGCGCACGCCGCCAATCGACGAGACGATGATGATGCAACCGTCCTTGCGCGCGCGCATCTGCGGCGCCGTCATCTGGATCAGCCAGTGATTGGAGACGATGTTGTTGTCGAGAATCTTGCGGAAAGCGTCGTCAGGAAGCTTCTCCATCGGCCCGTAGAACGGGTTGGAGGCGGCGTTGCACACCACGATGTCGATGCGGCCCCATTTGGCGTTGGTGGCGTCGACCAGGCGTTGCAGGTCGTCCTTCTCGGAAATGTTGGCGGGAACCGCGATCGCCCGCTCCTCGCCGTGCCGGTCATTGATGACTTTCGCCACCTCTTCGCACGGCCCCGCCTTGCGCGAGGAAATGACGACCCTGGCGCCATGCTCGGCCATGCGCTCGGCGATGGCGCGGCCGATGCCGCGGGACGAGCCGGTGATGAGCGCGACCTTGCCGCTCAGATCAAACAATGTGGTCATGGACGCTTCCTGTCTCCCTGGGCATGGCGCGCCGGAGCGGCGCAGGGCGCGGCTCCTGTCCGTCTGCCCGTATTGTCTGTGGACCGGAGCAAAACCGGGACCGAAGCCGGGTTTTGTCAGGTCATCCTGAATTGACGCGCTTTACCGGCGCGGCGGCCGCTTCGGCGGCAAAAGGCAGGAGAGGAACGGCGATGGGGTCGCCGTTCCCCCTGACTTCAGGCCCCGGCCTTGACCGCGTAGGACCACGCCATGTCGGCCAGCGGCTCGGCGCGCTTGCCGGCCTCGGCGGCGCGCGGGCTGTTGGCGGTGCCGTCGCGCACGCGGCCGGCGATGCCCTGCGAAATCGCTGACAGCCGGAACAGGTTGTAGGCGAAATACCAGTTCACGTCCGGGATGCCGGCGCGGCCGGTGGCCTTGCAATAGATCTCGATGACCTCGTCGACGTCGGGGATTCCCAGCTCCTTGAAGTCGACGCCGCCAAGCGAGGCGCGCCCGTCGTGCTGCATCACCCAGCCCATGATGACATAGGTGAAGTCAGCCAGCGGATCGCCCAGCGTGGACAGCTCCCAGTCGAGGATCGCGCGCACGCGCGGCTCGGTAGGATGGAAGATCATGTTGTCGAGGCGGTAGTCGCCATGCACCACCGACGTATGGGTCTGCTCCGGCACGGTGCGGGGCAGCCATTCGATCAGCTTTTCCATCGACTCGAAGCGCGCTGTCTCCGAGGCGCGATACTGCTTGGTCCAGCGGTCGATCTGCCGCGAGAAGTAATTGCCCGGCTTGCCGAAATCCGCCAGGCCAATGGCCACCGGATCGAGGTTGTGCAGCTTCGCCAGGGTTTCAATCTCGTCGCGGTACATCACCGCGCGCTGCTCCTTCGGCACGCTTGGCAGCGTGCCGTTCCAGAACACCCGGCCCTCTTCCATCGACATGACGTAGAACATCGTGCCGATGACGCTGTCGTCCGTGCACAGGGCGTAGGCGCGGGCGACCGGGAAATCGACCGTGTTCAGCGCCGAGATCACCCGGAATTCGCGGTCCACCGCATGGGCGGAAGGCAGCAGCTTGCCCGGCGGCTTGCGCCGCAGAACGTATTTGCGCGACGGGGTGATCAGGCAATACGTCGGGTTCGACTGCCCGCCCTTGAACTGCTCGACGGTGAGCGGGCCCTGATAACCCTCCACGTGGTCGGCGAGCCAGGCGGCGAGACGCGCCTCGTCGAAACGATGGCGCTCCTCAACCGGCTTTGTTCCGGAGAAAACCTCCTCCGCGACTTCCTTCTGATCCAGCACTTCAGTGTTATCCTGCGTTGGAATGACGTGCGAACTCGATGCGGGCGATGGCGCGGTTGTGCACCTCGTCCGGGCCATCGGCCAGGCGCAGGGTGCGGATGTGCGCCCACTTGAAGGCCAGGCCGAAGTCGGTGGTGACGCCGCCGCCGCCGTGGGCCTGGATGGCGTCGTCGAGAATCTTGAGGGCGATGCGCGGACCGGCGACCTTGATCATGGCGATCTCGAGCGCGGCGGCCTTGTTGCCGACCTTGTCCATCATGTCCGCCGCCTTCAGGCAGAGCAGGCGGGTCATTTCAAGATCGGTGCGGGCCTCGGCGACGCGCTGTTCCCAGATCGACTGCTCGGACACCTTCTTGCCGAAGGCCACGCGCGATTGCAGGCGCTTGACCATCTTTTCGAGGCCGACCTCGGCGACGCCGATGGTGCGCATGCAATGATGGATGCGGCCGGGACCAAGGCGGCCCTGGGCGATCTCGAAGCCGCGTCCCTCGCCGAGAATCAGGTTTTCCGCCGGCACGCGCACATTGCGCAGGATGACCTCGGCGTGGCCGTGCGGGGCGTCGTCATAGCCGAACACCGGCAGCATGCGGACCACCTCGATGCCGGGCGTGTCCATGGGCACGAGGATCTGCGACTGCTGCTTGTGGCGCGGGGCGGACTTGTCGGTCTTGCCCATGACGATGGCGACCTTGCAGCGCGGGTCGCCCACGCCCGACGACCACCACTTGCGGCCGTTGATGACGTAATGATCGCCGTCACGGACGATTTCCGTCTCGATGTTGGTGGCGTCGGAGGACGCGACCTCCGGCTCGGTCATCAGGAAGGCCGAGCGGATCTCGCCGTTCATCAGCGGCTTCAGCCACTTGTCCTTCTGCGCTTTGCTGCCGTAGCGATGCAGCACTTCCATGTTGCCCGTGTCAGGCGCCGAGCAGTTGAAGACTTCCGAGGCGATGCCGTAGCGGCCCATTTCCTCGGCGCACATGGCGTATTCGAGATTGGTGAGCCCGGCGCCGCGATATTCGCCTTCGTCATGCTCCGGGTTGGGCGCGAGGAACAGGTTCCACAGGCCCTCGGCCTTCGCCTTGGCCTTCAGCCCCTCCAGCACCTGGGAAACACGCCAGCGATCCTTGCCGACGAGGTCCATTTCCCTGACGTATTCGGCTTCGGCCGGAACCACGTTGTCCTGAATGAACTTGCGCACGCGGTCACGCCAGTACGACTCACGCTCGGTGATGGTGAAATCCATCTCGTTTCCTCTCCCATGATCTGCCCGGCCTTCGCGCGGCCTGGTCCTTCATTTCAGCCGAGCCAGAATTACCAGCAGGAACCAGCCCTGAGAACCGATATTTTTTATGCAGGAATCACGTTGCACGGAATCCGGCGCGAACGCCAGCCCCGCGTGGCTGATGGCGCCAGCCCGACCATGGCGCTGGCGCCATGGCCGCCGCCGGGCCCACCTGCCAGACCAGCCCCGCGGTCGATCCCGGCTGCGGGATCATGCGCCCGCGCGCCGTGCAGCTTGACTCAAGCCCCCGCCTCTGAAAATCCGGAATAAAATATTTGATCAGATATTCGGGGAGAACGATCCTGGAGCAGCCAGCCCAATCCACTGCCGACGCCGCCGACGTGACTGAAGCCGCCGCGCCGCCATCCCTGCTCGCCCCTTTCCACGGCGCGCCGCCGCCGGCGCCGGCGTGGTTCGACGACGCCATCAGACATGCGCCGGCGCGTGATTTCGTCGAGGTGCGCGGCGCCCGCGTCGAGATGCTGACCTGGGGTGCGCGCGGCAAACCTGGCTTGCTGTTCCTGCACGGCAACGGCGCCCACGCCGACTGGTGGAGCTTCATCGCCCCATTCTTCGCGGCGGACTATCGGGTGGCCGCCATGTCATGGACCGGCATGGGCAATTCCGACCATCGGCCGCAGTACAACCTCGATATTTTCGTCGAGGAGATCATGACCGTGGCCCGCGCCGCCGGCCTGTTCGACGCGGGCAAGCCTGTGTTCGTCGGCCATTCGTTCGGCGGCCTGCCGCTGACGGCCTGCGCCTCCCGCCACGGCGCGGAGATCGCCGCGGCGATCACTGTCGACTCACCCGTGATGTCGCCGGAACGCCGGCGCGAGCGCCGTTCGCGGCGCGGCCCGCTGAAAACCCCGCAGCCCAACCGCATCTATCCGACCTGGCTGGAAGCCATGAACCGCTTCCGCTTCCAGCCCGTCCAGCCGTGCGACAACCTCTACATCGCCGACTTCATTGCCCGGGGCTCCCTGAAGCAGGTCGCGGCCACGGCGAATACCCCGGCGGGCTTTACCTGGAAATTCGATCCGTTCATGTGGAAGGGCTACCACGACGGCGCGCCCCACATCGACATGTCGACGGCGCAATGCCCGGTGGCCATGATCTTTGGCGAGAAATCCATTTTCCTGACCGAGAAGATCATTGACTACGCGCTTGAGGTGGCGCCGCCAGGCTCGCCCTGCGTGATGATCCCGGAGGCGCACCATCACATCATGGTCGACCAGCCGCTGGCTTTCGTCTCCGCCCTGCGCGGCCTGCTGGGCGGCTGGCCGCGCTGAACGGGCGCGCCGCAGCCCGGAGACCCGGGCCGGCCCGGCCACAGGAGAAATGTCGTGGATCTGCATCTGACAGGACGCAAGGCGCTGGTCACCGGCGCCTCGAAGGGCATCGGCTTCGCCATCGCCAGGCGCCTCGCGGCGGAAGGTTGCCGCCTGGCGCTGGTCTCGCGCGATGAAGGCCGGCTGGACGCCGCCCGCTCGGCCATCCGCGCGGAGACGCCCGGCGCGGACATCGCCATCCTCGCCGCCGACGTCGCCCGTGACGCCAGCGCGGCAACCCTGGCTGACGCCCACGGCGACGCGGATATCCTCGTCAACAACGCCGGCGCCATTCCCCAGGGAACCTTGCTGGAGGTCGACCAGCAGCGCTGGCGCGAGGCCTGGGACCTGAAGGTGTTCGGCTTCATCGGCGTGACCCGCGCATTTTACGCCCGCATGGCGGCGCGACGGGCCGGCGTCATCGTCAATATCATTGGCATGGGCGGCGAACGGCTGGACGCCCATTACATCACCGGCGCCGCCGGCAACGCCTCGCTGATGGCGTTCACCCGCGCCCTTGGCGGCGCCAGCCCGCGCGACGGCGTCCGCGTTGTCGGCATCAACCCCGGCCCCATCGCCACCGACCGCATGGAAACCCGGCTGCGCGCCCATGCGCAGCGCCAGTTCGGCGACGCGGAGCGCTGGCGCGAACTGACGGCGGACATGCCGTTCGGCCGCCCAGGCGCGCCAGAGGAAATCGCCGCCGCCGCGGCCTTTCTCGCCAGCGACTGCTCGGCCTATACAACCGGAACCATTCTCACCATCGACGGCGGCCTCGCCAACGCCTCCTGACCGCAAAGGACATCCTCTTGACCACCGACGCGCCCAAAAGCGACGCCACCGCCACCGCGGCCCCGGGAAGCAACGCCCGCTCCGTGCTGATTGAAACCGGCGAATGGGCGGGCTGGCGGCGCCCCGACCGCGACACCTTCGACACCCGCTCGGGGCCGTTTTACCACCGGCGGGACGCCGACGGCTCGGTGCGCTGCGCCTTCCTCGTCGAGAAGCGCCACCTCAATGGCATCGACGTGGCGCACGGCGGCTGCCTGGTGACCTTCGCCGACCACGCCATCTTCATGTTCGCCCTTGACCATCTGCGCGGCGGCCCCTCGGTCACCGTGTCGCTGAACAGCGAGTTCATCGGCGCCGCCTATGAGGGCGACGTCGTGGAAGCCACCGGCGACGTGCTGAAGGCCGGCGGGTCGGTGCTGTTCGTGCGCGGCGTGCTGAAGGTGGGCGCGCGCGTCATTCTCAACTATTCCGGCGTCATCAAGAAACTGAAGCCGAAAGCCGCCATCCCCGCGCCCCGCGACCCCGACCAGGGCGTCGACTGACGCCGCTGGCAGTAACGCGCCGCGGGAAACCCGGGACAGGACAGGCGAGGCGCGCCCCGGCGGGCGCGACCTCTATTTTCCGGTCAGCGCGGCGCCTCCAGATTGGTGATGACGCGGCGGTTCTGGGCGGTGCAGGAGGCGTCCGGGCAGGCGCGGACGATCCGCTGTTGCTCGCGGCCATAGGATTTGGCCCTGAGACGGCTGGCGGCCACCCCCTTTGACACCAGATAGACCATCACCACCTCGGCCCGCTGCTGGCCCAACGTCCTGTTGCTGGCGTCCGTGCCGGGGTCGTCGGCGAAGCCCTGAATTTTGGCGTTCCATTTCGGAAAACGCTTCAGCCACGCCGCCTGACCGTCCAGGGTGTCGCGGGCGATTTTGGTGAGTTGCGCCGAGCCCTCGGTGAAGAACACGCGCCGGCCCACATTGACGATGAAATCCTCGTTGCTGCCCGGCTGAACATTGACGCCCGCCCCCACCGGCGCGTCCGTAACCCTGCCTGAGGGAGCCGCCGCTGGCGCCGGAACGGCTGGGAACGGCTGTGCTGGCGCGGCCGCGACCGGCTGCGCCATCGCCATCGCCGGAGCTGGCGCTTCCGCCTGCGCCGCCGGCGCGGCCTGCGACTTCCCGGTCAGCCGGGCGAAACTGAAGCGCTCGGCGGCGCAGCCGCCCAGCATCAGCGCCAGGGCGGCGCCGGTGAGCGTGAAAGCCGCGACGGGTCTGATCATGGTCATGGAAGGGGCCTGCGAGACACGAGCCGGGCCAGGGCCGCACTGGCCGCCCCGGCGGGTTTCACCCGGGGGTTCATCTGGAATTGTTGTCGGCGACGGCCCGGGCTGCAATGTGCCGGAGCACCAGCACGCGCGTGCCCTGGGGGCAGCGCTGGTACAGGTCGATGACGTCCTCCGGGAACATGCGGATGCAGCCGCTGGAGGCGTCGGCGCCGATCGACCATGGCTCCGTCGTGCCGTGCAGCCGGTAGCCCGTGTCCTGACCGTCGCGATACAGGTAGAGGGCGCGGGGCCCCAGCGGATTGTCCGGGCCGCCGGCCATGTAGCGCGGCAGGTTGGGCCGGCGCTTCAGCATGTCGGCGGGTGGTGACCACGACGGCCAGATCGCCTTGCGGTCAACCTGGGCGCGGCCGAACCACTGGAAGCCTTCCTTGCCCACGCCGACGCCATAACGCAACGCCGTCCGGTTCTCGAAGATCACGTAGAGGAAATGGTGGCGCGTATCGACCACCACCGTGCCCTGCGGCTCATCCGAATAATACTGGACAAGCTGGCGACGCCAGCGCGGATCGATCACATTGAAATTGGTGCGCCGGTAATTCTGGCCGTGGTCGCTGGCCATGCCGGCGAAATAGCGCGCCCGGTCCCGTGGGGCCGCCTGCACGGGGCCAGCGGCCCCGGCCAGAACCGCGGCCGCAATCCCCCCGATGACGCCCCTGCGGCTGATCTCCCCCACGCCCGCCCCCAAAATTCTTCAAGCTGCATTGTCAGCTTCGGCGGCACTGTCGATCAGGAATGGTAAATTTTGCGCTAAAAGCCGCGGAAACAGGTTAACGCCCCGGCGAAAGGCGTCTCCGCGCGCCGGCGAAAACTGCGGCGATGGCCACGGCGCGTCCCATGTCAGATAAATGCCTGACGAAAGTTGACATTCGTCAGTCGTCAGGTACATCCGTCTCATAACCTCCGCGTCGCGGCCGTTTGATGAGACCCCGCATGACCCGCCTGTCCAGATTTGCGCGATCGCTCCGTCTTCCTGTTTCCACCTGCCTCCCGCCGCGGCGGAATGGCGCCCATGGCGATCGGTGGCGGCGCGGCGCTGGGGCGACCATTGCGGCCATCTGCCTCGCCGCCCTCGCCGCCTGCAACGACAAAACGCCTGCCAGGAGCGATGCCGCGCGGCCGGTGCTGGTGGCGACGGTGCGCTATGGCGAGGAAGATCCGGCCCGCACCCTCGTCGCGACCATCCGGCCGCGCATTGAGAGCGACTACGGTTTTCGCGTCGGCGGCAAGGTCGCCCGCCGCGCCGTGGAGGTGGGCCAGAGCGTGCGAGCCGGCGACATCCTCGCCGTGCTCGACGACGTCGATCTGAAGCTCCAGGCTGAACAGGCGGAGGCGGAACTGCGCGCCGCCTCCGGCGCCCTCGCCCAGGCCACCGCCGCCGAAAAGCGCGCCGCAGACCTGCGCCAGCAGGGCTGGTCGACCCAGGTCGCCGTCGACAACAGCCGGGCTGCGGCGGAAGAGGCGCGCGGCCGCATCGCCCGCGCCCAGCGCGCCGTGGAGCTGACGCGCAACAGCATCTCCTACGCCCGCCTGAAGGCCGACGCCGACGGCGTGGTGACGGCGACGCTGGTCGAGCCCGGCCAGGTGGTCGCCGCCGGCCAGCCGGCCATCCGCATCGCCCGCAGCGGCGAGAAGGAGGCCATCGTCGCGGCGCCTGAAACCATGCTGGAGCGCATCCGCAAGGGCGAGGCGACGCTGACCCTGTGGGCGCGCCCCGACAAGACCTTCAGGGCCCGCCTGCGCGAATTATCGCCCTCCGCCGACACGGTCACCCGCACCTATCAGGCCAGGTTCTCCTTGCCAGACGCCGACAATGACGTGCAGATCGGCATGACCGGAACCTTGTCGGTGAAGGCGGCGACGTCGGATCGCGTCGCCCGCCTGCCCCTGGCCGCGCTGTTCAACCAGAACGCCGGCCCCTCGGTCTATGTGGTGAAACCGGACGGCGCGGTGGCCCTGACGCCGGTGACGGTCAAATCCTATGACAGCCATGACGTCGTCATCACCGGCGGCGTCCATGAGGGCGACAGGGTCGTCGCCATGGGCGTCCACAGCATCGATCCGGCGCGGAAAGTCCGCGTCATCGATAGCCTGAGCTTCTGAGGCGGCGCGATGAAGGGCTTCAATCTCTCCGCCTGGGCCGTCCGCCATCCGGCCCTGATCCTGTTTCTCATTATCGCCGTCAGCGCCGGCGGCCTCATTTCCTATCTGCGGCTCGGCCGCGCCGAGGACCCCTCTTTCACCATCAAGGTGGTGATCGTCACGGCGGTCTGGCCCGGCGCCACCGCCCGCGAGATGCAGGAGCAGGTGGCCGATCCGATCGAGAAAAAGCTGCAGGAACTGCCGTATTTCGACAAGGTCATCACCTATGTGAAGCCGTCGTTCACGGCCATGCAGGTGGCGTTCCGCGACACCACCCCGCCGAAGGACGTGCCGCAGCTGTTCTACCAGTTGCGCAAGAAGATGAGCGACCTGAAGCCGTCGCTGCCCTCTGGCCTGATCGGTCCGAATTTCAACGACGAATACGGCGACGTCGACTCGATCCTTTACATGATGACCGGCGACGGCGCCGACTACGCCCAGATGAAAAAGGTGGCGGAGGGGCTGCGTCAGGCCCTGCTGCGCGTGCCCGACGTCACCAAGGTCAATCTGTACGGAACCCAGGACGAGAAGATCTTCGTCGAGTTCTCGCACGCCCGCCTCGCCACGCTCGGCATTCCGGTGCAGTCGCTGTTCGACAGCCTCGCCCGCCAGAACGCCGTGGTTCCCGCCGGCGTGGTCGAGACCAGCGCCCAGCGCGTGCCGTTGCGCGTCACCGGCGCCCTCGACGGCGCCCTGGCGGTGGAGGAGACGCCGGTGGAGGCCAATGGCCGCGTCTTCCGCCTCGGCGACATCGCCACGGTGACGCGCGGCTTCAAGGACCCGCCGGATTACGTCATCCGCCAGGAGGACAAACCCGCCATCGGCGTCGGCGTGGTGATGGCGCGCGGCGGCAACATCCTCGACTTCGGCAAGAACGTGAACGCCGCGCGGGAGGCGTTCATGGCCGCCGCGCCCCAGGGCGTGTCGCTCACCCAGGTGGCCGACCAGCCGCTGGTGGTCGATCACGCTGTCGGCGAGTTCGTGCGTTCGTTCATCGAGGCGCTGGGCATTGTGCTGCTGGTCAGCTTCGTGTCGCTCGGCTGGCGCACCGGCATCGTCGTCGCCCTGTCGGTGCCGCTGGTGCTGGCCATCGTGTTCATCGTCATGGCCGCCATGGGCCTGGACCTGCACCGCATCACGCTCGGCGCGTTGATCATCGCGCTCGGCCTGCTGGTCGACGACGCCATCATCGCCATCGAAATGATGGTGGTGAAGATGGAGCAGGGCGTGAACCGGATGGAGGCGGCGGCCTTCGCCTGGACCTCCACCGCCTTCCCCATGCTCACCGGCACCCTGGTCACCGCCGCCGGCTTCCTGCCGATTGGCTTCAACAACTCGGCCACGGGCGAATACGCCGGCGGTATTTTCTGGGTGGTGGCGATCGCCCTTGTCGCCTCATGGTTCGTGGCGGTGATCTTCACGCCCTATCTCGGCGTCAAGCTGCTGCCGGACATGAGCAAGGGCCATCACGACCCCAACGCCATCTACCAGACGCGGCTGTACCGGGGCCTGCGCGCCGTCATCACCTGGTGCGTCGATCACCGTCTGACCGTGGTCGCCGCCACCGCCGGGGTGTTCGTCCTCGCCCTTGTCGGCTTCACCAGGGTGGAGCAGCAGTTCTTCCCGCTGTCCGAGCGCCCGGAGCTGTTCCTGCAAATGCGCATGCCGGAAGGCGCCGGCATGGGCGCCACCACGGCGACGGCGCAGCAGGCGGAGAAGCTGCTGCACAATGACCGGGACATCGCCACCTACACCACCTACATCGGCCAGGGCAGCCCGCGCTTCTGGCTCGGCCTCAACCCCCAGCTGCCGAACGAGGCGTTCGCTGAAATCGTCATTCTGACCAAAGGGGTGGAGGAACGCGAGCGCGTCAAGGCCCGGCTCGACAGGGCGATCGCCGACGGCGCCCTCACCCAGGCCCGGGTGCGCGTCGACCGCTTCAACTTCGGTCCGCCCGTCGGCTTTCCCGTGCAGTTCCGCGTCATCGGCCCGGATACTGGCAAGGTGCGCGACTACGCCAACCAGGTGCGCGACGTGATGCGCGCCAACCGCAATGTCATCGATCCGCATCTGGACTGGAACGAGCAGAGCCCCTCGGTGCGGCTGGTGGTGGACCAGGAGCGCGCCCGCGCCCTTGGCCTGACGCCGCAGGATCTCTCCCAGTCGTTGCAGACCCTGCTCTCCGGCGTCACCGTCACCACAGTGCGCGACGGCGTCGAGAAGGTCGACGTGGTGGCCCGCACCCTGCCCGCGGAGCGTCTCGATCTCGGCAAGATCGCCGACCTGTCGGTGATGACCCGCGGCGGCGCCTCCGTGCCGCTCGCCCAGGTCGCCCGGCTGGAGTACCTGCATGAGGAGCCGATCATGTGGCGGCGCAACCGCGACATGGTGATGACCGTGCGCGCCGACATCGTCGACGGCGTCCAGGCCCCGGACGTGACCATGCAGATCTGGCCAAAGCTGAAGGCGATCAGCGACGCCATGCCCCCGGCCTACCGCATCGAAATGGGCGGCGCCATCGAGGAGTCCCAGAAGGGCAACGCCTCGCTGGTTGGCCTGCTGCCGCTGATGGTCATCATCATGCTCACCCTGCTGATGATCCAGTTGCAGAGCTTCTCGCGCCTGGCGCTCACCTTCATGACCGCGCCGCTTGGGATCATCGGCGCCACGCTGGGGCTGTTGCTGTTCCGGCAGCCGTTCGGCTTCGTGGCGCTGCTTGGTCTCATCGCCCTTGCCGGCATGATCATGCGCAACACGGTGATCCTGGTGGACCAGATCGAAACCGACGTCGCCCATGGCGCCACGCGTCGCCAGGGCATCATCGAGGCGACGGTGCGCCGCGCCCGCCCGGTGGTGCTGACGGCGCTGGCCGCCATTCTCGCCATGATTCCGCTGTCGCGCTCGGCCTTCTGGGGGCCGATGGCGACGACGATCATGGGCGGCCTGTTCGTCGCCACCTTCCTGACCCTGCTGTTCCTGCCGGCGCTCTATGCCCTGAGTTTCCGCAAATCCCTGGACACGCGGCCTGCCGGCGCCAATAACGGAGCCATGACGGAGGCCCCCCATCCATGACGCGGAACGATCGCCAGCCGGCCCCGGTCGAGTCCATCGCCGACAGCCACGCCGCCGCCCGGCTACGCGTGCTGGAAACCGCTGAACGGCTGTTTCGCGAGTACGGCTACCAGAAGACCACCGTGGCGGACATTGCCCGGGCGCTCGGCATGAGCCCCGCCAACGTCTACCGCTTCTATGAATCCAAGCGCGCCATCTTCGAGGCTGTCGCCATCAACCTGCTCGACGTGGTGGAGCGGGAGCTCGCCGCGGCGGCCCATTCAGGCGGGACGGCGGAACAGCGCCTGCGCGCCTTCCTGGAAGCCAACCACCGGCTGTGCATGCAGTACTTCGTTGGCGATTCCCGCATTCGCGACATGGTGGCGGTGGCGGTCAATGAGCGCTGGGCGGCCATCGACGACCACGTGGAGCGGGTGCGGCTGATGAGCGAGCAGATCATTCGCGATGGCGTCGCGGAGGGCGTTTTCACCGCCGCCAACCCCACGACCGCCAGCGCCTGCCTCATGGTCGGCTGGCTGCGCTTCTGCCATCCGCTGCTCATCGACCAACCGTTCGCGCATGGCCCGGAGCTGGAGCAGATGGCTGATTTTCTGATGGGCGCGTTGCGCGCGCGCTGATGTGTTGTTTGGCGCGCTGCGCCAGGAGACGTTGCGATGATGGTAATCTGGGGCCGCGCCAATTCGACCAATGTCCGCAAGGCGCTGTGGTGCGCCGAAGAACTCGGCCTGACCTTCGAACGACGGGACGCCGGCGGCGCCTTTGGCGTTGTGGACACGCCGGAGTACCGGGCGCTCAATCCCAATGGCCGCATCCCCTGCCTGCAGGACGGCGCGTTGACCTTGTGGGAGTCAAACGTCATCGTCCGCTGCCTGGCGCGGCGCTACGGCCCTGAACCATTCGCCCCGACGGACCCCGCCGCCTGGGCCAGCGCCGACAAGTGGATGGACTGGACCACCGCCAATCTCGCCGAACCGTTCCGCGACGTATTCTGGAACCTGGTGCGGCGCACGCCGGAAGAACGCGACGGGGCGGCGCTGGCGACCGGCCTCGACGCCTGTTCGCGCCTGCTCGCCATCCCCGACGCCGCCCTGGCGGAACAGCCTTTTCTCTCGGGCGCAGACCTGGGCATTGGCGACATTCCGCTCGGCTGCATCGCTTACGCATGGTTTTCGATGCCAATCGCCCGGCCGGACCTGCCGCATCTGGCCGCCTGGTATGAGCGACTGCGCGCGCGTCCCGCCTACCGCGCGGCGGTGATGACGCCGCTGACCTGAGGCTGCGCCGCGTCGCCCCCTCACGCGCCGGCTGCGTCCCCGCCGCCTCTTGCGATACCGGCCGGGATCACGCATTGACGGCGCAAATTGTTGATTGGAGAGTCCCATGGCCTACCGTTCCAGCTGGATGACAGACGACATCGCCAGCTTCAGCGAGCAGTTCCGCCGCTATCTGCAAACCGAGCTTGCGCCGCACGCCATGCGCTGGCGCGAGCAGAAGATGGTCGATCGCTCCGCCTGGCGCGGCCTTGGCGACATGGGCGCCCTGCTCTGCTCGGTGCCGGAAGAATACGGCGGCATGGGCCTCAGCTTCGCCTGGGACGCCGCGGTGATGCAGGAGCTGGAGACCTGGCTGCCGGAAATGGCCACGGGCGTCAGCGTGCACTCCGTCATCACCGCCCATTACATCAACGCCTACGGCACCCACGAGCAGAAGCTGAAGTGGCTGCCGAAAATGGCGAAGGGCGAATGGGTCGGCGCCATCGCCATGACCGAGCCGGGCGCCGGCTCTGACCTGCAGGGCGTGCGCACCACCGCCCGCCGGGACGGCGACCACTATGTCATCAACGGCGCCAAGACCTTCATCACCAACGGCCAGCTCGCCGACATCATCGTCTGCGTGGTCAAGACCGACCCGACGAAGGGCTCGAAGGGCATTTCGCTGGTGGTCATCGAAACTGAGGGCGCCGAGGGCTTCCGCCGTGGCCGCAACCTCGACAAGATCGGCCTGAACGCATCGGACACCTCCGAACTGTTCTTCGATGAACTGCGCGTGCCGGTCGCCAACCTGCTCGGCGACGGGGAAGGCCAGGGCTTCGTCCAGCTGATGCAGCAACTGCCGCAGGAGCGCCTCGGCCTGTCGATCCAGGCGATCGCCGCCATCGAGCGTTCCGTCGCGATCACCACAGAATACGTCAAGGAGCGCAAGGCCTTTGGCAAATCGCTGCTCGATTTCCAGAACACCGCGTTCAAGCTGGCCGAGCGCAAGACCGAGGCCACCATTGGCCGCGTGTTCATCGACCATTGCATCGAACGTCTGATTGCCGGCGACCTCGACACCGTCACCGCCTCGATGGCCAAGCAGTGGGTCACCGACAAGCAGAGTCAGACCGCCGACGAATGCCTGCAATTGCACGGCGGCTACGGCTACATGCAGGAATACGAGATCAGCCGCCGCTACATCGACGCCCGCATCCAGCGCATCTATGGCGGCACGAATGAAATCATGAAGCTGGTGATCTCGCGCGCGCTCTGAGCCGCGCGCGGGCCACGCTGGCCGCCAGACGTTGTTTCATGAACTGAAACAGGCCCGGCGCCCGCCGGAAGCAACGTCATCGTCCGGCGCCCGGCGCGGCGCCGGAAAACACCGGATCCCGCCAGCAGGTTCCTGCATGGCGGCGACTTCCACTGACAGGCGCCCGGATATCACTGTCCGGGCGTTTTGCTTTTCCAGGCACGCCGTCCCGAAACGCGCCGCCCGTTGATATTCCCGTTCAATCGGCGGGAAAACCACTGCGACGCTCTTGAACCTGGACGCAAAATCTGCATCTCATATAAAATATATATAAAACCAAAAAACAAGCGCGGGAATGGAAACAGAAACCAACCATCGGGAAGGCGTCCGCACCGAAAGTCTTGCCTTGCAGGCCTACCGGCATTTTCGCCGGCAGCTGATGGCGGGGCGGTACAAGCCAGGCCAGAAAATCAAACTGAAAGAGGTCAGCGAGGAACTGGGGATCAGCGCCACGCCCATTCGCGAGGCGCTGGGCCGTCTGGTGTCCGAGCACGCCCTGTTTCAGATCGATCGCCGGTCCGTGCGCGTGCCCATCATGGACGCCGACCGCTACCGCCATATCAGCGATGTGCGCATCCTGCTGGAAGGCGAGGCGGCGGCCCGGGCCGCGCAGCTGGCGACCTGCGGCGAAATCGCCGCGCTGGAGGAAATTCACGAAGCCCTGTGCGTCGCCCACGACCAGGGCAAGATGGAAGACCTGATGGCGGTGAACGAGCGGTTTCACGACGCGCTTTGCAGCCTCGCCGCCATGCCCGTGCTGCATCACATGGTGGAGAACCTCTGGCTGCAGTGCGGGCCGACCATGAACGCCTTCCTCGATTACCCGCCGCGCGCGCCGCGCCAGCGCCACGCCCACCTGATGATTATCGACGCCTTGCGCAAGCGCGACTCCGAAGCCGCCCGCAAGGCGCTGACGCTCGACATCCGCGCCAGCGTGGAGCGGATCGTCGCCTATCTTGACGAACACAGGGTCAACGCCGGCTAGCGCCCGCGGGTCGGAATATCAGGCTCCGCCCCGAAACGTTGCGCTCACCAGCCCCCGCCGCGCCTCCTGGCGGCGATCACCCCGTAGCTTCGCCGGACTGGCCCCGGAGCCTGTTTGGCGATCCGTGGCCGGTATCGGTCAGGAATGTTTTGCGTAAAGGTCGGGCGGGCCCGCAGGCCATCGCCGCCAGCGTCCGTTGAAGCGCGAGCGTGTCGATGTCGCGGCGGGCGACAGGAGCCGTCCTATCGACCCGCCAGCATCTTCCGCCAGGCTCAGCCCCCGGGACCGCGATAGGCGCGGCCTGGCAGCGAGGGATCAAGGCCCCGCGTTACGGGCTGACCGCCCATGGGCCCCGGTTGGGAGCCGGGGTTAACCGCGGGGCGCGGCAGCGGCGCCGCTGGCGCGGCGCTCTCCGGGGCAGGCCTCGGAACCTGCGGAACCGGCGATCCCCCGCCCGCGCCGGACGCCGCCCCAGGCTGGACCGGCTGAACTGGCGCCGCGCCGGGCGCCGGCCCCAGATAACGGGCGCCGCCGGGCGTCTGGTAGCCCTGCGGGGGAACGGGCGCCGGAATGGGCGCCGGGGCGCGCTGTTCAATCTGGCGGTTCTGGGGTTGGGCGACCCCGGGGTTGCGCCGGGGCGCCGGAGCGGCGCGCCGTTGGGGCGACGGTGTAACTGGTCTGGACGCCCGGCGCGGCGCGGCCTGGCGGTGCGCCGGCGGCGCGTACCGTTGCGCGCGCGGCGTCTGCACGCGCCGGCGTTCGCCCCCGCTCCACCGGCCTGCCAGACCGGATTGCGGCTCCAGATCGTCATTGCCGAACAACGGCCGGTAGCCGAAACGGGTCTCCCGTTCCGGCGCGGCGCGGGCGCGGCCTGAGCGGCGCGTGCTGCCAATGGGGTCTGTCCGGCTGTAACCGCGCATCAGGCCGATCAGTCCGCCAGGATTGCCGCGCGAGGGATCCAGAATCGGCCCGCCCCTGTCCCGCCGGCGGCCGGAAGCCTGGGCAAGTTGCACGCGCGGCGCCTCGTCCGCATGCGTCGCGTCTGGCCCGATCGGCGACAGTTGCAGCCCCGCCATGTCCGCGGCCGGCGCCGCCGGCGCAGTCAGCATGAGCTGTTCGCTCATCTCCGCCAGCTGATCCAGGGTGGCGTGGGCGCTGCACAGACGAATGCGCACAACAGCCGGCCCCGCGTCACGCCCGGGCCCCGCCCCTGGAAAATCGCTGATCCGTTGCCAGGCGAACAGGCAGCGCCCGCCGCCTGGAGGCGCGCCAATGGAGACGTGCATGGCGCCGTAACGGCTCTTCAGCATCCGCCCCGGTAGCGGCGTCATGACCACGCCGGGAAACTGACGTTCCAGCTCCGATGCGAGTTGCGCCGCGGACGGCGCGACCGCCGCGCGGCCCAGCGCAACTTCAAGCGCATTGGCGCCCATGTGCCCGCCCGTCAGGACGATGCGCTGGCGCAGGCCGGCTCCCGCGTCGCTTTCCTCCACCGCCATCACGCGCCCGGCCGAAGGCGGCAGGGAAACCAGCGCCGCGGAAGCGGGCATGGCCTGGGCGCCTGCGCCGGCCAGCCCCAGCGCCACGGCGCCCGCCGCGCCCCGGAGAGCGGCCAGCGTCACGGTCATCCCGGACCAGCGTCGCGCCTCGCCCATGAACGGCATACCCACCAGCAACTCCATCCATAACCGCCCGGCAAAATCGTCTGCCAAACAACGCCCGAAAAAACGTCCGCAAAAAGCGCCTTCTGGCGGCGCGCCAGCTTCAGCGCCACCCCCGCCCCCCAGGGTACCCTGGAGGGGCGCTGCGCCATGGGGGCCTTGCGCAGGTCGCGCCAGCTTCGTCCGGACACGCCGGAGCAAAACGTCGTCGGGCGAAACCGGAGCGCGCCGCCTCCTGATGTGATGCATCTTTCTTAACGAAAGCGCTCCAGCGCCACGAAACCGCGCGCCACGAAGCTGCGCATCAAGGAGCTGCGCATCAAGGAGCCGCGCGCCATAACAGGCGCGCTTTCGCCCCGCTTCGCCGCGCGACCGGCCCCCTTGTCAGCCGCGCGCCGCCCTCCGCGATCCGCGAAACGGGCTCATTATACCTTCACCTCTTGTATTGACGTACTTCCCCACGGCGACGGCCAGCCCCGCCGGAAACCGCTAACGACCGCCAATATACTGGTCCGCGTGCCGCTGCTCGGCCCACAGGGTGCCGGCCGGCGCCGGCTGGGTGGCGTAGGTTGGCTCGGTCGCTGTCGTCAGCCCATTCCAGGCCGGCAGCAGCGAAAACCCGTAACGCTCATAGGGCATCGGCCCAACCCCCGGCACCCGCCGCGCCACGAGCGGCCACGGGCCCTTCACCGGCTCCGCCAGATAGCCGGCGGCGGCGCTGTAAGGAGCGCCGACCACGGCGCCGGGACCGATCCCCGCGTACCGCAACGGATTGGCCGGGTTGACGCTGACCGGGAATTCTTTCGCCGTCAGCTTCGGCTGCGCCGGAGCGCCCTGCACGGGCTGCCCGCGCAGATCAACGCCGCCCAGCCCCGCTTCTGGCGCCGGAACACGCGGCACCGAGCCGCGCAGGCCCGAGCCGGCCAGCCCCTGGTTTTCCACCGCGCCGCCGCCCTGCATCCGGGCGATCTGCTGGGGGTAATTCTGGCCAAGGTAAGCGGCGCCGCCTTGCGCCTGGGGGGCGGCCACGTCTTCCACGGCAACCTTGCGGCGGTTCTTGCCCCGCCGCTGCTCGGCCTGCTGGCGCTCCTGCAGGTCGCACGGCGTCGGCGGTTTGATGGTCCCGTCGGGGAACACCAGCTCGACCACCTTGTAGAACAATCCGTCGTAGCGGTTGATCACATCGGCCAGGGTTTGCCGGTCCTTCATGCGATCCAGCGCCAGGGCGTAGCCGTAGGCCGTCGCCTCCTTGGGATACCAGGCCATCGCCCGCGAAAACCATTGCAGCGCCACGTCGTACTGGCAGGAATTGTAAGCGTACCAGGCCAGGCCTTGCGCCGCCTCGCCCGAGGTGAGCTGCATCGCCACCTGACCATAGCGCGCCAGCCGCTCAGGCTCGATATAGGGCGGGATCGCCTTGGTCAGATCCCGCTCCAGGATATCGACATAGAGGATCATGTTGTTGATCAGCGCGTTGCGCCAGGCGTAGGCGACCTCTTCGGCCTCCCTGTACATGGTCAGGTTGACCAGCGTCAGCGCCAGGCCATGGGCGACCATGGCGTCGCCGCCCTTGCTGATGCTGGTCTTGAACCAGTCGAAGGCCTGCCGGTAATCCTTCTGGTTATAGAAATACCACGCCACGAGCGCCGCCTGCGCGCCGTCATCGACGCTGTTGGCGTATTCCTCGAAACGGCGCAATTCGTCCGGCTCCACCGGCTGCGTCCGCTCCTCCTTGAGGAAGGCGCTGATGCGGGCGCGGATAATGTCGATGGCGATTGGCTCCAGTTCGCTGACGCCGTTAACGGTCCGCGCCATGGCGACAAGCTGGTCCACGTCGTTCATCGGCAGGACCGCCATCGCCTTCTGCACCGTGGCGATGCGCTCCTGCGGATTGTTGTTGGTCGACAGGATCAGCTTGTAGGCGTCCAGCGCCTTCTCCGGCTGGCCCGAGCGCGCTTCCGCCGCCGCCACGAGCCACAGCAGGTCCAGCTCCAGATCGCGCTCATTGAGCCCGGAATCGCGCAGCGCCGACAGCACCAGCTTCTCACGCCCTTCGCGCGAGGCCTTCTCGATCTCCGTGCGCAGTATCTTGCGCGCGATCTTGTTGCGCAGGTCACGCGATGGCTGCCAGCCGGGCTCGCTCTTGCGGCGCGCCTCGATCGCGGCCTTCAGCTCATCCAGACGGTCCGCCGCGAACAGCGCCCAGAAAGGCTCCTCGTCGCCGGACGTGTTCTCCGCCGTGTCATAGATCTCCGGCGGCGGCGTCCAGCCCGGATAAAGCTTCTGGATGCGGCGCAATTCCGCGTCCGCCCGCTCCTTCTGGCGGCTGAGAATGTAATATCGCAGGGCTGACAGATCAGGCTGAACGCCTGGACGCGCCACCGGCCGGCCATCGGCCGTCCGCTCGGTGAGCAACTGCCCGCCGCTCTGCCCCTGCGCGGCCACGCCCTGGGCCACCGGTTGCGGCGACGGCGACGCCTCCATCTGGATCAGCGCCCCCTGGACGCCGCGCGCGCCGTCCGCCGCCGTCGCGCCGGCGGGCTGGCCAAGTGGCTGCAGCGACGGTGGTTCGGCGCGAACAGGCGAGCCCAGAAGACCAGCCAGCAAGGCGCCCGCCGACACAGCCAGCAGAAAGGCGCGGCGGCGCCTCTTTCCGCCCGCTTCCCCCACTGCCGATGCTGACAACCCCCGGCGCCTGTCGCCCCTCATCGTCCGGCCCCCCGCAGACAATTCGGATAACGCATCTGCATGGCGATCACCGACATCAGATGCAAAATGGCGGGATAATAGTTCTCGTTGGCGCGCGGGCGCAGGAAGTCCTCCGGCGCCGGCGCGCCATTGACAGCGCACAGCGTCAACGCCGCGATCGAGGCGTAACCGCTCTCATTCATGCCCTGCGACCGCCCGGTCCTGGCGTCCACGACCCCGGCGCCCTTGCCCCCCGGCGACCACAACTTCACAAAGGGCGCGTAGTCATTCCGGTCGCCAAGACCGGCCCAGGCCATATAGAGCGGAATGCGGATGGCGTTGTAGCCAAAGTTCTGCGGAAACCCCTCAGCCGGCTTGAGGGTCGCGCCCCTCGCCGACATCCACTCCGTCGGCAACTGCGCCGGGCCGAACCGTCCCTTGGCCAGCAGCTCCATGCCCGACCGGCTCAGGCCCGCCCAGTCGATCTCCGGCGCGACCAGATACAGGCGCGGGAAAGCGGGAAACACCCAGTAGGACACATTCACCACCGGACCATCCGGGCGCTGTTCCGCCCCGAAACCGAAGATGGACGGCAGCAGCAGGGCGCCCCAGCGGGTCTTGAACAGCACTGTCTTGCGCCCGACCTCAACCGCGATGCGGCGCGCCTCGACCCGGTAGGCGACGTTGTTCCACAACTCCCCCGCCTCGGTGAGCGCCCACGCCACCAGAATATCGCCGTCGGTGGCGTTGTTCATGTCGCCGACGCCGGGGCGCTTGTCCGGATCCCAGCGCCAGGCGAGCAGCTTGTCGTCACGCACCATGAGGTTGGCGCGGGTCCAGCCCCAGATCCGCTCGAAACCTTCCCGGTCATTGGCGGCCACCGCGGCGAGCATGCCATAGCCCTGCCCTTCGCTGTGGCTGATCATGCCGTTGGCGGTGTCGACCACGCGCCCCTGATCCGTGACGAAACGGGCCTTGAAAGCCGCCCAGACCTCTGGCGTCTTCAGGGCGCCGCCCAGCGGAATGACCCGGGTGTCCAGTCGCAACTCCGGCAGTTCGCCGGTCCCCTGGCTGTTTCCGGCCTGCCCTGGAGCCGGTTGCGCCTGAAGCTGGCGCCCCTGGAGCTGGCGATCTGGCGCATCCGGCGCCGGGGCTTGCGCCCGCGCCGCGCCACAAGCCATGACCATCGCGCCGGCGCCGGCCAGCAGGGCTTGAAACAGGCGCCCATTTTTCAGGCGGCGTGACCGCGGGCCAATGCTCTTCACTGCTTCCGTCCAATGTTACGCAACAGCCACGTGGTCGTGCCGCCAAGAAATATGGCGACGAGCAGGGACGACACCACGTAAACGCTCGGATTATGCGACAGCCAGCTTGCCGCCACCAGCCGCGCGTTCACAACTGAAAACACGGTTGTCGGCATAAAATACGTTTCGCGCGGCGCAATGGTCGTCACCTCTCCGGAGGCGGCGTCGAGCAGGGTTTTCTGGCCATTGACCTGCGACCAGACCAGCGGGTCTGTCAGACATGCGGTGGCGTCGAACAGATCCGCGCCATTGGGTGCGGTCACCAGCGTCAGGGCCGCGGACTGGCCGCCCCTGAGCACGCTCTGCGCCATCACCAGGGAGGTCGGGGCCGGCACCTGGACGGCCTGCCGCTTGCCGCCGCTGGCGTCCTCCACCAGCGACTTCGCGCCGCTGGCCATGCCGGACCCCAGGGAGACAATATTGTTGAACAGCCCCCGCACCTGGGCCAGCAGGCTGGTGCGGCCATAGATGTTCTCATTCCACTGCGCCAGCACGTCGCGCTCGGGCAGCGCCGTCGTGTCCAAACCAGGCTTGCCGGCTTCCGGCCCCTGCGCATCCTGGCGCGGCGTGACAACGCCGGCGTCGCTGACCTTCGGCATCATGCAGTAACCCGGCAGGTTCCGCGTCAGCGCCGTGCGCTGACGCGCCAGCTGCGCGTAGGTCGACAGCCCGGCGGGATCAGCCGGCGCAGGATTCTGCCTGTTGGCCCAGGCCGACTTCAGCGCCGCCGCGTCAACGCCGACGGCCGCGAGCGTTGCGTCGGAAAGGGCGCCCGCCGGAGCGACGACCAGCGTCGACTGCTTGCTGTCGGCGGGAGGCGTCACCGTCACGTCCAGATCGACCACCCTGTCAGCCGCCAGCGCCATCTGCGCGGCGAGCGTCGCGGCGGCGCCCACGGCGCTCCTGTCGGGCGAAGGCAGGAAAAGTTGCGTGCGCTCCCCAAGCGTCAGCGGAAACGCGGCCGACGCATACACCGCCAGATTGGGCATGTCCGCCACGCGCGCCAGCGTCGGAATGATCAGCTCGCTGGTGTCGAGCAGCAGGAACCGCTTGGGCGCGCCAATGGCGGCGACCGGATCACAGGTCTGGTCAGCCGGCGACGGCACGCGCGCCAGAATCTCCACCCGGTTGAACCCCGGTTTCAGGCGCCCGAGCGGGAACGGAATTTCGTTGCTGCGGAAGACCTCGCCATCGCGGCGCGACAGCACGGTGGTGGCGGCGTCGCGGCCATTGACGCTGATGGAAATCTGCGGCTCTGGCCCCAACCCGGCCACATAACCGCCATCCAGCCGCAGCCGCACCTTGGCGTAGTCCGAGGTGTAGAAATCCGGCGGCAGCACCAGATCGAACCCCACCCGGAACAGCCGGCCGTTGAACTCGACGCTGGGAATATTGAGCTGGCGCAGCGATATGCGTCCCGCCCCTGAAACGCGCAGCCCCCGGTAGTTCGCCAGCGCCGCCAGGCCCGATGGCGAGCCCCGCGCCTCTTCGGGCCGCGCCAGGCTCTCCAGCGCTTCGGCCAGGTCCTGACTGGTCTGGCCGGTCACCACCAGCATCGGCCGGCGCCCGGCGCCGGCCGGCAGCAGGGCCACCCGCGGCCCGGTGACCGCGCCCAGCCCTTCGACGCCAGGTTGACGGGCAATATCCTTGTAAACGCCGACCAGCAGGTTCATGCCGGCGTCGCCATCGGCTGCCGGCCCCATGTCGACCACCGGCTGCAGGAAGCGCGCGCGCAACGCCACGCCCTGCACCGCCTTCATGATCTGGTCCATGTTGCCAATGGTCGTGCGGCCGGGGATCACCGCGCGCACCGGAAAGGCGCCGAAACTGTCCGGCGCCAGCGACGCGATGTCCTGCGCGTCAAGCATGCGGGCCGGCGCGCCGGAGACCAGCAGGCCGGTGTTGGCGGCGTCGATCTGCGTCCACAGCTCATAGGTGGCGCCCAGCGAGCAGTCGACGCGATGGCGCATGTCCGCCGTCAGGCGGATGGAATTCCAGCCCGGGCGCATCAGGTCTGGCGGAATGTCGAACACCACGTAACGCGTGCCGCTGGGCGCCTGCAGGTTGGTCTGGCCCAGCGCCACGTCGTTGACGAGCAGCGTCAGCACGGAGGCTTCCGGCATGACGGAAATCGCCGTCAGGTAGCTGACGCGGAACCTGAGGCGGGAGCGGGCGTCGCTATCGGTCAGATAGACCGGCCACTCCGTGGCGTCGATCTCGCCGCGTAACCGGTAGCCGTGCAGATTGACGGGCATACGGCGCAATTGCACGCCAGCCTCGCGCAGGCCCTCGCCGTCCTGGCCAGGCGCGCTCTGGATATTGGGAGTCGGGCGACCATCATCCGCGGCTGAACCACGCGGCAGGAATGACCGGATGCGCTGCGGCAGGCCGCCCGGCGGGGCGCCGAACACCATGCGCCGGCCCTGCAACACGGGGCTTGGCGCGGGCGCGCCGGCCGGCTGGGAAGTCTGCTCTGGCCGGGATTGCGGCGGCTGGTGGGGCGCCGCCTGTCGCTCCTGCGGAACAACCGGCGCCGTCGGCTCCACGGGCGCGACGCTCCGGGCGCCTGACTGCAGGGCGCCGGCGGCGTCCAGCAATCCCTGGGCGCGCAGGTCGGGGGCCATCGGCGCCAGACCGGCCAGGGCGAGGATTGGCGCGGCCAGCCGCATGAGCCGCCACAGGCGGACGGGAGTCCGGCGCTTCGCTGACACGGTCGCCACCTCCATCATCGCGCGGCCAGGATTGAAGCCGGATCAGGGGCGAGGCCTGGCGGCAGCCGCTGCCCCCCGTCGCGCGGGCCAACGGGTTGGGGCGCGTCGGCAGGCTCCGCCGCCGCAGGCTGCTGGCGGCTCTTCAGGGCGTAGCCCAGGGCGCGGATCGGTCCAGTCACGCCCCATTTCATCATCAGGCCGGTGCCGCGGATAATGTCCATATGCCTGCGCCGGCTTTCCAGCCACCGGCTCAGCGCCTCGCGCTGCCCATACATGAGATCGGCCAGCACGGCGTAGTGACGTGGCTCCAGCGGGCCGAACGGAACCAGCCATCCGCCCTGCTCGCCCTCACGGTTCTGCCGGGAGAAAACCACCGGCAGGCTGTCCCTGGCGGGCATCGCGCCCACGGGCTGGATCAGCAGCCGCCCGGCCAGCTCGCCGGCCGGCAGGTCACGCGGAGCCTCTGCCATCAACCGGAGGACGCAATCGGCGCTCGACACATTGTCGATCATCACGGGTATCTTGTGGCCGCCGACCATCAGCACGCCGCGACGCTCGATGTCCAGCGACGGCTGGCGCGCGGCGGACCGGCGCTCGGCCACGGCGCCAAGGCAGGCGCCGGCGATCATGAGGTTGAGCGCGTTCCACAACCCCACGATGATCATCGCCGCCGAGACGCCTGGCTCGGTGAAGAAGCGGTAGGTGACCACCGCCATGGCCAGCAGCAGCACGCCGAACAGCACGAAGAAGGGCCAGGCCAGCTCGGACAGGTGATCGTCGAAGGACACATCGTTCTTCGCCGTCACATTGAAGCTCGGCTTGCGCGGGTTCATGAGCACCGCGCCAATCGCACGCACCAGGAACATGCCCTGGAGCGTCTCGTACATCTCCGACACCCATGGCCAGCGCACCCGGCCATACAGGTAATTCTGCAACATCAGCGACGCGATCATGTAGGTGAAGGTGAACGCGATCGATTCATCGACCGTGGCGACGAAAATACGCAGGTCGAAGAAAATGTAGAGCAGCGGAATGAACAGGAAGATCAGGCGCGGAACCGGGAAAAACCAGAAGCTCATGCTCGACAGGTAAGACACCCGCTGCATGAACGACAGGCCGCGCTTGAACGCCGGGTTCTTCAGCATCAGGATCTGGAACATGCCCTGACACCAGCGCGTGCGCTGGCCGATGAACGAGGCGAACGTGTCCGGTTGCAGCCCGGCCACCATCGGCTTGTCCACGTAGACGCTGTGCCAGCCGCGCGAATGCAGCTCGAACGCCGTCTCACAGTCCTCGGTGATCGTCACGCCATGGAAGCCGCCCGCGGTTTCGAGCGCCTCGCGCCGCAGCACGGCGGCCGAGCCGCAGAAGAAGGCGGCGTTCCATTTGTCCAGGCCACGCTGGGTGACCGAATAGAACATCTCGTTCTCGCTGGGCATGTGGCCGAAGGTGCCCAGGTTTTTCTCGACGGGATCGGGATTGAGAAACACGTGCGGCGTCTGCACGAGGAACAGCCTGGGGTCCTCGACGAAATAGCCAACCGTTTCCTGCAGGAACTCGCGGAACGGCACGTGGTCGGCGTCGAGCACGAGGATGAGATCGCCGGAGGAGTGCTGCAGGCCGTTGTTCATGTTGCCGGCCTTGGCGCGCTCGTTGCGCTCGCGCGTCAGGTAGCGGACGCCCAGTTCGGCGCACAGGGTCTGCAGGGTGGCGCGCCGCTGGCGGGCCGCCAGTGCCTTCTCCGGGTCACGGTCTCCGCACTTCTGGTCAGTGCCGCCGTCGTCGAGCAGCCAGACGTTCAGCTTGCCCTCGGGATAGTCCATGGCCCGCGCCGCCGACAGGGTCAGCGCCAGCATCGCCGGGTCCTCGTTATAGGACGGCACGAACACGTCGACGCTGGGCGCCTCGCCGTCGGCCAGACGCCGGGCGCGCGGGCGCTTCAGGGGGTCCGCGTTGATCACCAGGGTCATGGCCAGGAAGAAAACGCAGTACAGCTCGCCCATCAGCAGGATCAGACCCGCCGCAAAGCCCGGCGCGTCCGTGGCCGGCGGCAACGTGTTGGTGATGCGCCAGAACGCGTAACGGATGACCAGCAGCGTGCCGAGGGCAAGGAAAATCTGGCGCGACAGAAAACCCGTCATGAACAGCCAGACCGCGAGCATGCCGAAGATGACGGCCAGCCCCAGCACCAGCTGGATCGGCACGCCCACTGGCAGGGTCAGGAAGACGAAGGTGACGAAGCCCAGGGCAATCCAGGCAAGCCATCTGAGCGCTGCGACCATTTCCTGCCCCCTCCCGCCACGACCGGCAGCTCACGGAGAATTACAAAAACGTGAAGTGCAGCAAATTATCGCAGATTGCAACAGGAGATAGCGACGCAACCCCTCATCTGCGCCCAGCCGCCCGCGGCGAAGCGGCCCCCGTCCAGGGCCGCTCGCAGGGCGCCTCCCGCAAGGTCAGAAGGTCACGCGGGAGTCAACCAGCACGTAGCCGCCCGGGCCGCGCCGGCTGTCGCGCACATATCCGCCCGATATGCCGAACTGGAAGCGGCCGAAGGTGAGCCCGCTAAGGTGCGCGCCGATCCGCCACTGCTTGTAGAAGTCATCGCCGAGCATCGAAAACTCGGGGCCGATGAAGGTGCGGTCATACAGGGCGTAACCTGCCTTGAAGCGGGTGTAATAGGCGTTGGCGTGCGTGGAGTACGAGCCATAAGCCGACACCATCGTGTAGGGCGTCGGATTGGCGTACAGCTCGCCGACGACCCGCAGACCATAGCCATGACCGCGCGTGCCATTGCTCGGGTCCACCGGGTCCAGCTTGATGTTCTGGTAGTTGAAGCCGATGTAGGCCGCGACATGGATGTCGGGCTCGGCCCATTCGTAACCCACCAGCGCGGAGCCGGACTGCTGGTTGCCGATGATCTTGGTGTCGTCGCTGCGGTATTCGAACGATCCGACCTGCCCTTCCACGCGCGCGCGCCAGCCCGACGTCTGGTCAAGGTCGCCGGTCAGGGCCGCTGTCACCGACGTGTTGGCGAATATGGAATTGCTGGTGGTGGCCGTCACCGAGGTGTCGATCGCGATGATCGAACCGGGCGGCTGGGCGCTGCCCCCGGAACCGTACCCGGACGTCCAGTCCGCCGCCTGGGCCGCTCCGGCCAGGATCGTCAGGGCCACCGTCGCGCCGGCCAGGCGCGGGACGCGCCGGACCGCGGGAACAAGACAACGCGCGTGATCGACCTTGCCGGATATCATCTGCCTGCTTCCCGTCTGGAAAACCCGGCAGATACGCGCCGGGCCGAACGTTACGCCAATGGGTGCCCGGGATTGGTTAACTGGCCGTTAAGGTTAAGACGAATTTTCACGATTTCGTGAACCTGATTCAGACAAACCCGGACAGTTTCAACGAAAAAACCCGTTCGCCATTCTTGCGTGCGGGTTGTCGTGATCTGCATGGCGTTCAGTAAATCTGCCGGACAGCCGCCGGGCGAGGTCAAACGCCTCATATCCGCGCGCCCGCCGAATCAGCGCCGGCGGCTTGCGGGTGGCGGCCATCCGGCGCGCGCGGGCGGGCGCATTCCTGCTGGTGGCGCTGAAGAGACGCGCCCTTCGATCAGGCGTATGCTCCAGGTGGACGCCAGGCCCGGGCAACAAAAAAGGCGACCCGAAACGGATCGCCTGCGCCTGACGTCGCCTCGGCGGCGACAACCGGTCCAGGAATTAGCGGCGACGGAAGCCGCCGCGCTGCGGCGGGCGCCCGCCGGGGCCGCCTGGGCGCTCGTCCTTGTGACGGTACACCAGCCGGGCCTTGTCCAGATCGTAAGGCGACATCTCGACAGTGACCCGGTCGCCAGCCAGCGTCTTGATGCGGTTGCGCTTCATGCGCCCCGCCGTATAGGCGATCACCTCATGGCCCCCTTCCAGCTGGACGCGGAAACGCGCGTCCGGCAGGATCTCGGTCACGAGACCGTCAAATTCGATCAGTTCTTCCTTGGCCATACAGTCTCTTCTCGCATCATGCGGGGAATCCCCGCCCCTGCATCCGCCCGGAAACGGCCTGCCAGCGCATGCAGGTGAATTACAGATCAACGCAATGGACGGCGGGACAGGCAAAAGCCCGGCGACGTCAGCCCGAGGCGCGGAGCGGGCGCGCAGGGACGCCCGGTTGCTTGCCCGCCTATATGGCGCAGATCGGCAACAATATAAAGTGCCTGGGCAATCCGCAGTATCAAATATTTACGGGAGACGCGCAGGATAAGCCGACCGCCGCCAGCGGGACGGCGCCCCGACCGGCCGGCGCCCTGGCCACGCGCTTCATCCCGGACGGCCAGCGCCCGCGGGTGGGTAGACGCCCCGAACGCGCCCTTCCCTGCATCCGGCCAAAGACCCCGCCCGCCGTATCGCCCAGTCCGGGAAAGCCGCGCCGCCAACCATCGCGACCAACGCCCGGCTCTTCGCCAACGTCCGGAAGCCGACCAACCCCCCGTCACGAACACGGGCCGCGACACGCGGCGTGCGTGGTCGTGACGCCAGGCGGACCTGAGGCTTGACGCGTTTACGCTTCCCTTCCATGGCCAGAGCAACCGCCAGAAGAACACGCCATCATCAACGGGCAGGCGCGGTCACGCCGCGCCACAAGACGTCACGACCCGCGCGAGCCCGAAACGCCGGCGCCGGACTACCTGCGTGATCCGGCCTCCTCCGCCATGCCCCGCGCATGCGAACGGCGCCCGCGCCTGACCACCGCGGACGAACCCCGCCATCTGCTTATGGAAACCAGTCCAGGCGAAGAGACGCCGCCCTTGCGTGAGAGCCCTTCCCCCGCGCCCCGCGACCCGACCTGTCCCAGACAGGGCCGCGGCGGAAAGGACCGCTGCGAACAGCTTCAGTCCACCGGCGCTTCCGCGACAGGGAAATACGCCTGGCGCCCCCCCTGCGCGAAAGCGGCCCCGGAAGCACTCAGGCAGGCTGCAAACTACCGGCCGCCTGCTTGCCGGTGCGCCGGTCAATCTCAACCTCAAAACCGACCTTTTGCCCCTCAATCAGTCCCCGCATGCCCGCGCGCTCAAGCGCCGTCGCATGCACAAATACGTCCTTGCCGCCAGTATCCGGCTGAATAAACCCGTAACCCTTCTGCTCATTGTACCATTTGACAGTGCCAGTCTGCATGGGTCGTCCTTTCGATCCATATGCAGGTCACCAGCTTTCAGGATACGCAGTTGCCGGCGCAACCGGAAAACCTACCCACACTGCATCTTGTAGCCAGTTTCGTCGCCATCACATTGAACGACACCTGATCAATAGCAAGCAAAAACGCATAGATCAAGAATTATTTCTGTAATCATCTTACAAATACTTCGTCCGGCCACGTACACGACAATGCGGGCTATCCGGGTGGCGCAGCCGGGCGGTCTGGCCCGTCCCGCAGCAGCGATCCAGGCCAGGGACGCGACCTGATGCGCCGGCCGTTGTTGCGGGGCGCGACCCGTCTTGCTAGACGCTGTCGGCGGCTTGAACCCATTGCCGGACGCCCGCCGTCCAGGTCCGGCCATCGCCGCCGCAGGGAGCAGACGCATGAAGTTTCGCAAGACCATGGCGCTGGCCTTCGCCGCGCTTGCGCTTTCGGGGCCAGCGGTCACAGCGGGAGAAGCCCAGCTTTCCGGCGAGGTTCGCGTTGGCGAACTGAACTCCTATTCAACCCTGCCGTCGTTCACCGAGCCGTACCGCAAGGGCTGGCGCCTGGCGGTGGAAGAGGTCAACGCCGCGGGCGGGATCAACGGCAAGAAGCTGACCGTGATCTCCCGCGACGATGGCGGCAAGCCGGCCGAGGCGCTCACCGTCGCCAATGAGCTGGTCTCCCGCGAGAAGGCGCAGATGCTGGTTGGCGCCTTTTTCTCCAATGTGGGCCTCGCCCTCAGCGATTTCGCGAAGCAGAAGAAAATCGTCTATCTCGCCGCCGAGCCGCTGACCGACGCCATGGTCTGGTCCCAGGGCAATCCCTATACCTTCCGCCTGCGCGCCTCCAATTACATGCAGGCCCGCATGCTGGCCGAGGAAGCGGCGAAACTGCCGGCGAAGCGTTGGGCGGTGATCGCGCCCAATTACGAATATGGCCAGTCGGCCGTCGCCGTGTTCAAAAAGCTGCTGTCAGAAAAGCGCCCGGATATCGAATGGGTCGCCGAGCAATGGCCGCCCCAGGGCAAGATCGACGCCGGCCCCGTCGCCCAGGCCATCGCCGCGGCGAAGCCGGACGCCATTCTGAACGTCATGTTCGGCCCGGATCTGGTCAAGCTGGTGCGCGAGGGCAACGCCCGCGGCCTGTTCAAGGACCGCGCCGTGGTCAGCTTCCTCACCGGCGAGCCGGAGTATCTCGATCCGCTGAAGGACGAGGCCCCGGTCGGCTGGATCGTCACCGGCTATCCCTGGTACGACATCAAAACTCCGGAGCACGCGGCGTTCCTGAAGGCCTATCAGGCGCGCTTCAACGACTACCCGCGCCTTGGTTCGATCATTGGCTACAGCGCCATGCACGCCGCCGCCGCCATGCTGCGCAAGGCCGGCGCGACCGACGCCGACAAGCTGATTGAGGCGGGGCGCGGCCTGTCGCTGACCACCCCGTTCGGACCGATCAGCTTCCGCCCTGCCGATCACCAGTCGACCATGGGCGCCTTCGTCGGCGTCACCGGCGTGCGCGACGGCAAGGGGGTGATGATGAACCCGGCCTACCGCAAGGGCGAGGACTATCTGCCCTCCGAAGCCGAAGCCGCCAGAATGCGTCCGGCGGGCAACTGAGAAGGCCGCGGGGAGGCGTCCGCCGCATCATGGGCGCGCGGCCGGTTTTTCGCCGATGGATGAAGCGCAGGACCGGTTGACGCAACGCCTTTACGCCAGGCGTGCGTTCCCCTCCCCGAAGCCCTTCCCATGGATTGGAGCGTGACAGTGGGCTGGCGGACATGAGTTTCTGGATCGCCCAGTTCCTGACCGGCCTCGCCAGCGCCGCGTCGCTGTTTCTTGTCGCCTCGGGCCTGTCGATCATTTTCGGCGTCACCCGTGTCGTCAACTTCGCCCACGGCGCCTTTTACATGATCGGCGCCTATGTGGCCTGGTCGCTCACCGAGCGCCTCGCCGGCGCCTTCGGCTGGTGGGGCGGCGTGCTGCTCGCCGCCGCCGCCGTGGCGGCGCTCGGCGCCCTTGCCGAAATCCTCGTGCTGCGGCGCATCTACCAGGCGCCGGAGCTGTTCCAGCTGCTCGCCACCTTCGGGCTGACGCTCGTCGCCGCTGACCTGGTGGTGATGCTGTGGGGGCCAGACGAGCTGGTGGGTCGCCGCGCCCCTGGCTTCACCGGCTCCATCGCCCTGTTCGACCAGATGTTTCCGGCGTGGGACCTGTTCCTCATCGCCCTGGGGCCCCTGGCGCTCGGCCTGCTGTGGCTGCTGTTCAACCGCACCCGCTTTGGCGTGCTGGTGCGCGCCGCAACCCAGGACCGGGAGATGGCGGCGGCGCTCGGCGTCAATGAGAAATGGCTGTTCACCGGCGTTTTCGCCCTTGGCGTGTTTCTCGCCGCGCTGGCCGGCGCACTGCAATTGCCGCGTGAATCCGTCAATCATCACATGGATCTGCGCATCATCGTCGACGCCTTTGTCGTGGTGGTCATCGGCGGTCTCGGCAGCATCACCGGCGCTTTCATCGCCGCGCTCCTGGTGGCGCAGCTCAACGCCTTCGGCATCCTGCTGTTTCCGAAAATCTCCCTGGTCATCATCTTCCTGGTGATGGCGGCCGTGCTGGCAGTGCGCCCCTGGGGCCTGCTGGGGCGGCCCGATGTGGCCCAACGCCCGCCCGCCGCGCCCCCGGCGCGCCCTTGGCGCCCGCTCGGCGGCGCGGGACGCCTCGCCATGGCGGCGCTGGCGCTCGCCGCGACGGCGCTGCCCTTCGCCAGCGGCGACTACCTGATCATCGCCGCCACCGAAACGCTGATCTTCGCCATTCTTGCGGTCAGCCTGCACATGCTGCTGTCCGTCGCCGGCGTCGCTTCTTTTGGCCATGCGGCGTTCTTCGGCCTTGGCGCCTATGGGGCGGCGCTGGTCGTGAAGGGCATGGGCCTTGGCATGGGCGCGGCGCTGGCCCTGGCGCCGCTGGCCGGACTCGTGGGCGCCGGCCTGTTCGCGCTGGCGGCGGCGCGCCTGTCCGGCGTTTACCTGGCGATGCTCACCCTGGCTTTCGCGCAGATCCTCTGGTCCATCGCCTTCCAGTGGGTTGAGGTCACCGGCGGCGACAATGGCGTGCTGGGCCTGTGGCCGGCCGGTTTCGCAGCGCAGCCCGCCGGCTTTTACTGGCTCACCCTCGGCGTCGCCGTACTGGTGATTGGCCTCAGCCGGATCATCATGTTCTCGCCCTTCGGCTATGGCCTGCGCGGCGTGCGCGATGAGGCGCGCCGGGCCGCCAGCATCGGCGTCCGCCCGGGCCTGATGCGCTGGTGCGCCTTCGCCATCGCCGGAACCGGCGCGGCGGTGGCGGGCGCCCTGTTCGCTTTCCTGAAAGGCAGCGTGTTTCCCGATACGCTGGCCATCCCGGTTTCCGTTGATTCCCTTGTCATGGTGCTGCTCGGCGGCGTGCAAACCACGCTGGGGCCGCTGGTCGGCGCCATCGCCTACAAGGCGCTGTCAATCTGGCTGCTCAGCCAGACGCAGTGGTCGAAGCTGGCGCTTGGCCTGGTGATCCTCGCCGCCGTGCTGGCCTTCCCGCGCGGCCTCGTCGGCGTCATCAGCCAGTGGCGCGATCGCTGGGCGAAAAGACGATCCGGTGCTGGAGAGCCTCCATGAGCGCGCCCCCTCTCCTCGTCGCGACCGGCCTCGCCAAAGCCTGGGGCGGCGTGCGCGCGGTCGACGACGTCAGCTTCACGATCGCCGCCGGCGAGATCGTGGCGCTGATCGGCCCCAACGGCGCCGGCAAGAGCACCTGCTTCAATCTCATCAACGGCCAGTTGCGGCCCGACGCCGGGCGCGTGCTGCTGTCCGGTCGCGACATCATTGGCGCGGGTCCGGCGCGCGCCTTTCGCGCCGGCGTCGGCCGCACCTTCCAGATCGCCGCCACCTTCGCCTCCATGACCGTGCGCGAGAACGTGCAGACGGCGCTTGCCGCCGCGCGCGGCCAGATCATGCGCCCCTGGGGCGCCGGGCGGAACATCGCCCGCGACGACGCCATGCAACTGCTGGCGCTGGCCGGCATGGCCGCCCAGGCGGAGCGGCCGGCGGCGGAGCTGGCCTATGGCGACGTCAAGCGGCTGGAGGTGGCCGTCGCCCTTGCCGGCGCGCCGCGCCTGCTACTGATGGACGAGCCCACCGCCGGCATGGCCCCGGCCGATCGCGCCGACCTGATGCGCACGGCGGTCGCCGTCGCCAGGAAACAAAACATCGGCGTGCTGTTCACCGAGCACGACATGGACGCCGTATTCGCCCACGCCGACCGGATTCTGGTGCTCGATCACGGCCGCCTGATCGCCAGCGGCGCGCCGGCGGACGTGCGCGACAATGCGGCGGTGCGCGCGGCCTATCTGGGCGACGGCGTGCTGTTCGCCGCCACCAGCGGCGGCCGCCCGGAAGATCCCAAGTCTTCATGACGATATCTTTTCAGGTATAATTGTATTGCCCAGGTTATCCGGGAAGCCCTCTCCGCTTCTCTTCGATGAATATCAAGGAAGCATGCATGGCCGCACAACATATGCCGTCCGGTTCCCCCATCGCCACTGCGCCGGAGGCGGACGGGCTGCGCGTCGCCGGCCTCAACGCCTGGTATGGTCAGGCCCAGATCCTGCACGGCGTCAGCCTTGACGTCGGGCCGGGAGAGATTGTCGCCCTGCTGGGCCGCAACGGCGCCGGCAAGACCACGACCCTGCGCGCCATCATGGGCCTGGCCCGGCGCAGCGCCCACGCCCTGAATTTCCGCGGCGCCGACATCGGCCCGATGCCGCCGTTCGCCATCGCCCGGCGCGGCCTCGGCTATGTGCCGGAAGACCGGCGCATCTTCACGGACCTGACGGTTGACGAGAACCTGGAAGCCGGCCGCCAGCCGCCCCGGCCCGGCGCGCCGCAGTGGACGCCAGAGCGGCTGTTCGAGCTCTTTCCCAATCTCGGCCGCATGCGCGGGCGCCCCGGCGGCGCCATGAGCGGCGGCGAGCAGCAGATGCTGGCCATCGCCCGCACGCTGATGGGCAACCCCTACATGGTGCTGCTGGACGAGCCGGCGGAGGGCCTCGCCCCGCGCCTCGTCGAGGACATGGCGATGGCGCTGCTGGCCCTGAAACGCGAGGGGCTCAGCCTGCTGGTGGCCGAGCAGAACCTGAATTTCGCCCGCCTTCTGGCCGACCGGGCGCACGTGCTCGCCAGCGGCGCCGCCCGCTTTTCGGGAACCATGGCCGACCTGGACGCCGACCCCGCCCTCCGCGACGCGCTGCTGGCGGTGTGAGCGGCGGGCGCCCCGCCGGGACCCCTCCCCTTTTCGCAACCGCAAAACAGTCGCCGCGCCCCGCCCGCCATGGTGGAAACCGCCGGTCTGGCGTTGCGGGCGCCGGCGACGGGGCCGCGTCATCCCGCCGCCATGTTTTATCCCGCGCCCCAAACAGGGTAGCCTTCCCTGCGAAGGGCCAGATGTGGCCGGCGCGGGAAGGTCGCCTGGCTCCGCGCGCGCCGGAGCCTGGCCGCCCGCCGGCCGGGCGCCGCGGGCGGCCAGTCTCGCTGAAGGCAGTTGGAGGGCGTTTTGACGGGTAACCTGGCAGACATGCCGCCGACCACGGCCGGACAGGCGGCGCCGGCAAGCTGGATCCGCGAACTGGCGCGCATGCAGCCCGCCCGCTGGCCGGTCGGGCTGTCGATGCGCGCCGCGATCACCGTTGGCGCGCCGTTCATTGTGGGCGTGGCGACGGATTCCACCAGCGATTGCATGTGGATCGCCATGGGGGCGCTGATGCTCGCCTCCAGCGAGCGCCGCGCGCCCTACCGGACCATCTTCAGGCAAATCCTGATATCCGCGCCCATCGGAGCCGCCGGCTATCTGGCCGGCTATCTGGGCGCGCTGCCCTGGGGAGCCGTTGTCGTCGCGATGATGCTCGCTGGTTTTCTGGCCGGGATTGTCAGCAGCTATGGCCAGGCTTTCTCGGCCGGCGCCCTTCAGGCCCTGCTCACCGCCGGCGTCGCCATCGGCATTCCGGCCATCGATCCGTTCTGGCGCTGTTCCCTGCTGTTCCTTGGCGGCGCCGCCGGCTACGCCTGCCTGCTGGGCGTGGAGGCGCTGCTGGCGCGCCGCCAGCGCCAGCGCCATATTCTGGCGGACCTGATCAACGCCGCCGCCAGGCTGGCCCGCGCCCGCGCCGCGCAGGCGCCTGGAGCGGAGATCGAGACGGCGCGACGCGCCGTCACGGACGGGCTGGGCGCCGCGTATGAGGCGCTGATCGACAGCAACGGCCTGTCCAGCGGCGCTGCCGGCGAACCCGCCGCCCATGGCGCGATCCTGCGGGCGGTGGACCAGCTGTTCACCCTCATATTGTCCAGCGACAGCCCGAAGGCGCTGGACGCCGCCGCCGGCCAGCTCGCCGACCTCAGCGCGGCCATGGCGAGCGGCGCGCTGACGCCGCCCGCCGCCAGCTCCAGCGCGCCGGCGGACCCGCTGTTGCGCGCCGTGGCGGCCCTACGGCAGGCGTGTGGAGGCGAGGCCCCTGACGCCAGCGCTGGCGCTCGCGTCCCCGCCGTCGCCCCGGCGGCGCGGCGCTCCCGCATCAGCGCGATCGCCGACCGGCTGGCCTGCGGGCGGGAAACGGTCATGTCCGCCCTCGCCCTGGCGCTTTGCCTCGGCCTCGCTTATGCCACGCGCTGGTTCAATGACGCCAGCCACTGGTACTGGGTTCCGCTGACCGTCGGCATTGTCATGAAGCCTGATTTCGGCTCCGTGTTCACCCGCGCGGTGTTACGCGGCGTCGGCACGGTCGGCGGCGTGCTGATTGGCGCGACCGCCCTGATTTTCATTCCCAAGGGCCTGGTGCTGGCGGCGCTGACGGTTGCCCTCGCCGCGACGCTGCCCTGGGCCAAGCAACGTTCTTACGCGGTGCAAACCGTCGTGCTGACGCCGCTGGTCCTCATTCTCATCGACCTTGCCCATCCTGGCCTGAAAAACATTGACTACGGCCTGCAGCGGGCGGTGGACACGCTGATTGGCGCCGCCATTGTCCTGGCCTTCGGCTATTTTCCCTGGCGCAAGGGCCAGCAGCGGCAGGTGGCGCACGCCTTCCATGCGGCGCGCGTCTGCATCGCAGACTGCCTGCGCGCCACCACCTCAGCGCAGGGACGTCCGCAGGCCGATGTGGCCCGCCGGCGCAGGGCCGCCTATGGCGCGCTTTCCAACCTGCGGGTCCAGCTCCAGCGCTTCATGGCCGAGCCGCCGCCCACCGGCCGCGAAGCGGCGGCGTGGTTGCCGCTGGTCGCCTGCGCCGAGCGCATCTGCGACAGGATCACCATCTGGTCCGCTGAGGAGCCATTGCCGCTGTCAGAGGGCGACGCCCGCACGGTCGCGCGCCTTGCCGACGCCATCGACGGCCAGATCGGCGCGGCCGACGCCGCCACGCTGACGTCAACCGACCCGGCGGTCGCGACGCTGGTGGCCGGCGTCGCCGCCGAGCTGGCGCGCCTTGGCCAGCTGACGGAGGTGAAAAATGTTCCGGCGGCGCCCGGTCAGGCGTTTCCCGCCAGGCCGGAGTTTCCCCAGACCAGCAAAGCAGGGTAGAAAAAATTTTCGCCGCCCTGCCATGAAGCAGAATGGATTCGTTCTATTTCACAGCCCATGCGCCAATTTAAAATCTTTTCCCACACGTGATCGGGAAATTATTGAGCAGCGCGGCTTGCCTGTGTTACCCCTCCTGCTCCGCCATGGGCCTGGACGTTCCGGGCGTGGCGACGCGGCCCGTGTCCGCCAGTTCGTGGATGAAAGATGAGCAATTTCTATACGGAAAAAGTCCTTGCCGTTCGCCACTGGAACGACACGCTGTTCAGCTTCCGCACCACCCGGAACGACGGCCTGCGCTTCCGCAATGGCGAATTCATCATGATCGGCCTGCCGGTGAACGGTAAGCCGCTGCTGCGCGCCTATTCCATCGCCAGCGCCAATTATGACCCGGAGCTCGAATTCTATTCCATCAAGGTTCAGGATGGCCCGCTCACCTCGCGCCTCCAGCATCTGAAGGAAGGCGACGAGATCATCGTTGGCCGCAAGCCAACCGGCACCCTGGTGCTCGACAATCTGGAAAACGGCCGCAACCTGTACCTGCTCAGCACCGGCACCGGTCTGGCGCCGTTCGCCGGCCTGATTCGCGATCCGGAGATCTACGGCCGTTACGACAAGGTGATTCTCACCCACGGCTGCCGCTTCGTCTCCGAGCTGGCCTATGGCGAAAAGCTGGTGAAATCCGTGCTGGAGGATGAATTCCTCGGCGAGGACGCCCGGGAGAAGCTGCTGTATTACCCCACGGTGACCCGCGAAGCCTTCCGCAACACCGGCCGGCTCACCGAGCTGATGCAGAGCGGCAAATTGTACGACGATCTTGGCCTCGCCCCGCTCTCGGCAGAGGAAGACCGCGCCATGATCTGCGGCAGCCCGCACATGCTGGCCGACCTCAAGACCATGCTGCTGGAAGCAGGCTTCATCGAAGGCAACCACGGCGAGGCCGGCCAGTTCGTGGTCGAGAAGGCGTTCGTGGAGAAGTGACGCGTCCGTGGCCCACATCGGGCGGCCGCCACAAACTGCAGGACAGAAAACGCCAGCCCGTCGGGCTGGCGCCCTGTTTTTCAGGCCTGCCCAGAAAAGCCTGATCAGGAAGCCAGCGCCGCCCGCATGCCGGCTTTCGCGGCCGCGTATTGCGCCGCAATTTCGTCCACCAGCGCCGCCACTGGCTCCACCCGGCTGACGCCGGAAACCGAATGGCCGGCGCTGCGGATGTCCACCCAGCGCTTCGGGCCCGGCGCCTGCGAGCCGCCGCCGAACATCTCCTTCGCCGTCTGGGCGCTCACCTGCTCGTCCAGCCGGTCAGGATCAAGCCCGGCCGCCACGATGGACGGGCGCAGCATGTTGGTCTGCAGGCCCGTGAAGGCCTTCGTCAGCACCACGTCGTCCATGGATGAGGCGACCAGCATCTCCTTGTAGGAATCCGCCGCCATGCTCTCGTGCGTGGCGATGAAGCGGGTGCCCATATAGGCAAGGTCGCAGCCCAGCGCTTCCGCCGCCAGCAGCGACGCGCCGTCGGTGACGCCGCCAGCCAGCACGATCGGCCCGTCGAACAGCGCCCGCACCGCCCGCACGAAGGCGAAGCCGTTCATCCAGCCGGTCTGGCCGCCGGCGCCGGCGGTCAGCAGCACCAGGCCGTCGGCCCCCGCCTCCAGCGCCTTTTCCGCATGCTTCACCGTCGCCACGTCGGCCAGCACCAGGGCGCCGATGTCGTGCAGCGGCTTCACCACCGCCGCCGGCGAACCGACGCTGGTGATGACCATCTCCACCTGGTTGCGCACCAGGCAGGCCAGATCGTCCTGCAGACGCGGCTGGCGGATAATCAGATTGGGGCACCACGGCGCATGGCTGGCGCCGCCCGCCCCGGCGCGCGCGGCGATGTCCTGGAGCCACTGGTCCAGCTCCTCCACCGTGCGGGCGTTGGCGGTGGGGAACGACCCCACCACGCCGCTGCGGCAGGCGGCGACCACCAGGTCCGGTCCCGAAACACGCAGCATCGGCGCGGCGATGACCGGCAGCCGCAACCGGCCGCGAATTTTGCTGTCCAGCATCGTCTCAGCCCACCATGCGCTGCTGGCCGGCCCAGTAGCGGGCGCGCAGCACTTTCTTGTCGACCTTGCCCACGGCAGTCACTGGCAGTTCGTCGATGAACTCCACGGATTTCGGCGCCTGGGTCGACCCCTTCTTCTGTTTCACCAGGGCGATGAGCTCTTCGTCGCTCACGTCGCCCCCCGCCTTGCGCACCACCAGCGCCTTCACCGCCTCGCCCCATTTGGCGTCCGGCACGCCGATCACCGCCGCCATGGCGACGGCGGGGTGGCTGGTGAGGGCGTCCTCCACCTCGCGCGGATAAACATTGAACCCGCCGGTGACGATCATGTCCTTCATGCGGTCGACAATGTAGAGATAGCCGCGTTCGTCGGCCCGGGCGACGTCGCCCGTATGCAGCCAGCCGTGGCGGAACACCTCTTCCGTCTGCTCCGGCCGCTTCCAGTAGCGACCCATCACCTGGGGCGCGCGCACGCAGATTTCGCCCGCCTCGCCCGGGGCGACCCGCTCGCCGTCCTCATTGAGCAACGCCACGTCGCAGTTGGAGAGCGGGAAGCCGCAGGAGGCGAACAGTTCCGGCCGCGCCGGGTCATGGTCGGCCTTGCGCAGCACCGACACCGGATAGCACTCGGACTGGCCGTAAAGCTGCGAGAACACCGGGCCGATGCGCTCCAGCCCCTCCACCAGCCGCGTCGGCGACATGGGCGAAGCGCCATAGAGCAACAGCTCCAGCGACGACAGATCGGTCTTGTCCAGCGCCGGATGGTCGAGCAGCACATAGATCATCGTCGGCACCAGCAGGGTGAAATTGATCCGCTGGCGCTGGATGGTCTGCAACACCCGCTCCGGGTCGAAGCTCTTCATCAGCGTCACCGAGCCGCCGCGCATCAGCGTCGGCATCACCTTGGTGCCGGCCACGTGGCTGATGGGCGCGACAGCCAGGTAATGGGGCGTATCCGGCAGTTCGAAATCGGCGAGGATGGCCGGGCTGATGGCGGCGGCGCTGCGGTGATCGCGCCAGACGCCCTTGGACTTGCCAGTGGTGCCGCCGGTATAGCCGATGACGCAGGCGTCGTCCGGGCGGGCCAGATCGCGCGGCGTGGCGGAGCCGGCCGCCGCCGCGGCGGCCATCAGGTCAACGCCGTAATCCGCCTTGCCGATGGTCAGCACATGCCGCACCCCGCTGGCCTTCTGCGCCAGATCGGCGCCCCGCGCCGCGTAGGTTTCGGCATCCACCACCAGCACCTGGATCTCGGCGTCGGCCAGCTGGTCCAGATGATCTTCAAGCGAACCGAGGGGATGCAACGGCGTGGTGCACAGGGCGGAAGCCTGCGCCGCCTGGGTGAGGCACCAGGTCTCCCAGCGGTTGGAGGTGAGCGCCGCGACGCCGGCGCCGCGCGGCAGCCCCAGCCCGGCCAGCACCGCCTGCATCCGTCCCAGCATGTCGATGACGTGGGCGTAGGAAATGGCGCCCGCATCGGTGACAAAGGCGGTCCGGTCGGGATACCGCGCCAGCGCGCGCAGGGTCTGGGCGCCGATGGTGGGCTGCGCGTTCAGGTAGCTCATGCGTTTCTTCCCGGAAGAGATTGTTTCATCGTTGATGATGTTGGGGCCTTTTTCGCCCGCCAGCGCGCCTGGGGCAATGTGAATTTTGCCCACGCGCCCGGCTTGCTGTCCGGCGCGGAAGCAACGACGTTACCGGACGAAGAGGAAGCGTCATGATCAAGCAGCTCAATCGCATCGATATCGCCGTGACCGATCTGTCCGGGGCCTGCGCCGCCTACGCCGACCTGTTCGGCGTGGCGCCGCATGCGCGCGCCGCCGACAGCGCCCGGTTCCGCCTCGCCAACACCGACGTGTTGTTGCAGGCCGCCGGCGCCATCGCCCCCCATTCCGGCGAAGAAGGACTTTGCGGCATGGCGTTTGGCGTGGACGATCTGGAGCGCGCCGCCAGGTTGCTGGACAATCGCGGCGTGGCGTGGACCCGGGAGAGCGGGCCGGACGGACCGCGCCTGCGCCTCAACAGCGCCGCCAGCCACGGCGCGCCGGTGACGCTGGAGCCGGTTCCGGCGCGCGACACGCGCCGTGAGGCTGAAACCGGACTTGCCGGGGCAGGCGCCATTGTCGGCGTCGACCATCTGGTGCTGCGTTCGGCCAATCCGGTGCGCGCCATGGCGTTCTGGGGCGCGCGGATGGGCCTGAGCCTGCGCTTCGACCGCACGTTCCCGCAGATGGGCGCCCGCGTCACCCTGTTCCGCTGCGGCGACATGAAGATCGAGGTCGCAAGCCGGGAGGCTCCGGAAAAGGCGGAGCAGAACGACGAACTGTGGGGCGTCTCCTGGCGCGCCGCCGACATCGCCAGCCTGCACGCCCGTCTGGCCGGCGGTTTCGATCTCTCGGAGGTGCGGCGCGGCCTTGAGCCCGGCACGGCGGTGTTCACCATCCGCAATCGCACCCACGGCGTGGCGACCATCGCCATCGGCGCGCGCCAGCACCAGGCGTAAGGCAGGCTGCGACGGCGTGACGCCGGGGTCAGCCTGGCCGCGCCCTGGCGCAAATGTCGCTGTCGACCGGGCGCAAACGTCGCTGTGCCGGAGCGCGCCGGCCCGATTGTCAAGCAAGTGTTAGATAGATATAGCTCCTTCCAGACCAGAACCGGCCTGCCTTTTGGCGCGCCGGGGCGCTTCGTCCGTCGGGGACGAGCGCTGGAAACGCCAGACAGGAAAGCCGCCGTGAGCCAGTTCGCCCTTGCCAATGAACCTGAAGACGTCGCGATGTTCCGCGAGACCGCCCGCCGCTTTTTCGAGCGCGAGTGCGTCCCCCATGTGGAGCGCTGGGAAGACCAGGGCATCGTCGACCGCGAGATCTGGAACAAGGCGGGCGAGTACGGCCTGCTCTGCGCCTCGATCCCGGAGGAGTACGGCGGCGCCGGCGGCAACTTCCTGCACGAGAAGGTGCTGGTTGAAGAGCAGGTGAAGGCCGGCGTCGGCGGCTGGGGTAACTCGGTGCACTCCGGCATCCTCGCCCATTACGTCTATGGCTACGGCAATGAGGAGCAGCGTCACCGCTGGCTGCCGGGCATGGCCTCGGGCGAACTGGTCGGCGCCATCGCCATGACCGAGCCGGGCACCGGCTCCGACCTGCAGGGCGTCAAGACCACCGCCCGCCGCGAAGGCGACGAATACGTCATCAACGGCCAGAAGACCTTCATCACCAACGGCCAGACCGCCAACCTGATCTGCGTTGTCGCCAAGACCGACCCGACCCTGGGCGCCAAGGGCATCTCGCTGATCATGGTCGAGACCGACAAGGTCCAGGGCTTCCGTCGCGGCCGCAACCTCGACAAGATAGGCCAGCACGCCGCCGATACCTCCGAGCTGTTCTTCGACGACGTGCGCGTGCCGGTTTCCAACCGCCTCGGCGAGCGCGAGGGCATGGGCTTCATCCATCTGATGCAGCAGCTGCCGCAGGAGCGCCTGATCATCGCCGTGCAGGCCGTGGCCGCCATGGAGCGCGCCTACGAGCTGACGGCCGAATACGTCAAGGATCGCAAGGCGTTCGGCAAGACCATCGCCGATTTCCAGAACACCCGCTTCAAGCTGGCCGAGGTCAAGACCCACGCCCGCGTCGCCCGCGCTTTCGTCGAGCACTGCACCGCTTTGGTGCTGGAGAAGAAGCTCGACGTGGAGACCGTGGCCATGGCCAAGTGGTGGACCACCGACACCCAGGGCAAGGTCATGGACGAGTGCCTGCAGCTGTTCGGCGGCTACGGCTACATGCGCGAATACCCGATCTCCCGCATGTGGACCGACGCCCGCGTGCAACGCATCTACGGCGGCGCCAACGAGATCATGAAAGAGCTGATCGGCCGCAATATCTGACGGCCAGCTGATCCGGCGCGGCGACAATCGCCGCGCCGGCCCGGACCGCCGGAGGCTTCCCACAAGCCTTGGCGGCCGGGCGACAAGCGCCCCCGGCGCCGGCGTGAGACGCGGCGGAAGGGAGAAGCGCACAGGGAAGAAACA